>JAAHTH010001336.1_pt1 | contig 21901 bp, 36 predicted proteins | sample 6116091 | NCBI WGS metagenome assembly JAAHTH01 (sample SAMN13939990, study PRJNA603662) | sponge metagenome | isolation source: marine sponge | host: Mycale hentscheli | place: New Zealand | collected 2006 | reverse complement strand
TTTATAATAATTTCATTTGGTCGGGATGATCGACATGTTCAGAGTCTACCATACTTTCTACTGCCTTGTCAATACTTTTTTTATCTCGTAGCCAATTTCTTTGAGCCATGCGAACAACAAAGCGCATAAAGGCAAATGCGTAAACCTTATTTAAGGTGATTTCGCCGCCTTTCTCTTTTATTGTAAAAGATTTTTCAACCTCGTCATATTGAAAGGTTGCGTTTTTTAACTCTTTTTTTATTTTCATATTCCACCAATATAGCAGAATATAAATAGAATGTCAAGAGTTATTTTCTTTTTCTGCGATTCTTTTTCTTAAGCCGCTGCTTGAAAAATCGTGACTTCGGTTGTTATAATATATTTCTATGCCGTTATCGGCGCAAAGTTGTTTTGCTGAAAAATCAACGTCTTTATAATCGGCGCCAATTATTCTGACATTAATTGGGTAAGTTAATAAAATATCCGCCAAATCTTTTTCGAGATTGTATGGAACAATTTCATCGACATATTTAACTGCCGATAGTTGAATGTGTCTCTCTACGATACTCTGGACGGGCGCATTCTTCTGTGGGCGCTCAACCTGTGGGTCAACATGTAATCCGCAAATTAAATAATCGCATTGCTCTTTTGCTTCACGAAGCATAGCAATATGACCAGCATGAAGAAGGTCGAAGGTTGAGAATGTTATTCCTGTTTTTATTTTATTTGTATTTAGATAATGCATCTTCTAAGGCCTCTTGCGCCGTTCTGATGTTAATGTATTGTTCTACTTTTGAAGTGTCTAGAATGCAATTTGATCTTGGCGCAACAGTTTCTTTACTAAAAGATTCGATATCGTCAAAGAATTTGAAGTCTTTATTTGATAATTTGTATTTCTTAATCAATTCAACAACATCTTTTGTGGTAACACTACCTTTATTTGTAATATTATAAATTCCGTGTGGCACTTTTTGACTGATTAAATCCATTGTATATTTGGCAAAATCAGCTCTATGAGATAAAGAATTTTTTGCGTCTAATAAAGTATCATAAGATAATAATTTAGTCAAGTAATTTCGCGGACAACTATATTCATCAAATGGAATACGCAATCTAAAGATATAACTATTTGGATTATTTTGCAATACAACTTTTTCTGCAAGAGCTTTCGTCCCGCTATAAAAACTACCATTTTGAAAATCAAAATTGGGGGCATCTTGTTCAGAAAAATCTTTTTCATATCCACCATAAATACAACCCGAAGATATTTGAGTGAATTGATATTTCTTTTCATAACATAGTTGAGCGAGCATTAAAGGTAGCAGGACGTTCCCTTCTATGCAATCAGCTTTCGCTAATTCACAAGCATCAACATTTGGTTTACCAATATATCCTGCGCAATTAATGATATGCAAGTCTTCACCCAAAATATAAAGATTGTATTTGAGTTCCGCTAAATTTGTATAATCTACATCACTTCTACTCCATGCGACATGAGGTAAATCGCGTGACGTTAATTCTTTTATAATAGCTTCTGCTATGTATCCGTTTTTGCCTAATATAATGTGCATGTTATTTCAATAAATTTATCCAAGTTGATTTTGTTAAATATTCATTTTCTAAAAATTTCAATTGTTTTGCATCTGCTTCAGAATCATGTTCTTTTAATTCTTTTTGAATATACTTTGTTAAAGATTCGTTGTCTTTATAATAGCTTACGGTGTCCCATTGTTCAATAAACTCTTTTGCTTTGTTATCTGCATGACCAGAATACAAGGTGACTCGTGGAACATTAAATACAGTGGAAACTATGCGAACATGAAGACTTGTGCCTATAACAAATTTAGCATTAGATATGACATTGCAAATATCCCAAATATTTGTCCCATCGAAAAAATAGACCATATTGTTTGGTAAGATATTTTGAAATTTTTGCTTATATAGATTCATTGAATCGTGTCCCGGCGCGATCCCAGCGCAGAAAAAAACCAATGGTAGCTCAGTTTCTTTAATTACGTTTTTAACATTTTGAATTATTTCGCCTGATCGTCCGTTTAGTAAACCTTTATTAATTTGTATTGCAATATAATCTTTACCATATAAGCTATTTAATGCTTTTATATCTTCTGAAGTTGAGATTCTGCCACAGATGGTTTTATCGTAAAAGCGCTTCAATAATACTACGCAATCAGGTGCGAATTGACATTCTAGCCCAAAATCTAATGATTTATTATAAGAACCTTTATTTCTAAAACTCACAAAATTATACTCTTTTAATTTATTTGCGCCACTAGCAGAAAACCCTCCGACTGTGTTTGCTATAAAAATATTGGGTTTATTGAATGCTTTTTTACTTAAAATGTACGAAGGATGAATGCCTCTTTGATTAAATAAAGGGCTATATTTCTTCTTTATGTCTTGGGGGAAATATTGCAGAGGATTACAATCGTTTGCAGTATGACCACCTACTTGAATCAAATTTAATTCTAATTCGTAATCAAAAAAATCTGTAATAGATTTTACATTATGCCCGCCATAACTTGTCATGTTTGCTTCTGCTATGTCACAATATTCTATATCTGTATTTATTGAATTACTTTCAAGTAAAGATTTTAAAATATAAGGGAACAGCATATCCCCGAAATTATGTCTACCAAAAGCTCCGTAAAGTATGGTTTTACTCATCTTTCAGTATATCTGGGTTTTGTTTGATTGTTTGCTTGGTAATTAAGTCTTCTGGGTGCAATAGGTCAAAATTACCCGCTGTAAATCCTGTTATTTCTTTATTCATAATGTTGCTTGATGGTTTAAATTTCTGTCTTGTAAGTAAATATTAATTAATCTTTCGAGTATGAATACTATGATAGGATAGCGCAAAAATCCAGTGCTACCTTGCCACGCTTTCGGCGGTTTAGGATAGCGATTACAGGCATTAAATATCCAATTGTCTTTGTCGTAACTTTCAATTAGTTCAAAAACCTTGCTTAAAAAGTTATCTACATAATCTATAAAAACTTCTTGTTTCGCCGCCCAGAAATTGCAAAAAATAAGAGGATAAGGTTTAGTCCACAAATCAATAGATGATTTTTTAATGATATTTAAATCCACCATGTCATTTAAGAATGGTATTGCTAAATCTTTCATGTTGAGTTGGTTTGGAAAATATGGAGGATGAGGGTTGTGCATTGGTTTCCAGCGCCAGTTCCTTGGTGATGGTGAAAAAATATCGCCATCAGGTTTAGACGTTATACTATGACATAAGCCCCCAAATGTAATCTTAAATACTTTTTTATTTATACTATGACTAAATGAGCCGATGTAATCAGCATCTTCTATTAGATCACTATGTCTGATGTCGCTAATGCACTGATTCTCGACGTAGACGCTTTTATCCTGATTGAAGTACGGAATAAAACCTTTAGTAAGCTTTTGTTTTTGCTTATTATCGTAATAAATCTGAAATATTTTTATCATATTAATTCTTGTAATCCTTCTTTGAAATTTAAACTAGGAAACCAATTTAACTCGTTTTGAATTTTACTATTGTCAATTGCATAACGCCAATCGTGACCTAATCTATCTTTTACGAATTCTATTTGACTTTCATCTTTACCTAGTAGTTTGAGAATAGTTTTAACGATATCAATATTTCTCACCTCGTTTTTACCACCAATATTATAAACTTCACCAATTTTTCCACCATGTAATACTGCATCAATGCCAGAGCAATGATCAGATACATGAATCCAGTCACGAATATTCTTGCCGTCACCATAAACAGGAAGTTTTTTTTCTGCTTTCGCATTTTTAATCATCAATGGAATTAATTTTTCTTCATGTTGATTTGGTCCATAGTTATTGGAGCAGCGAGTAATCAAAATAGGATAATCGAAAGTCTCATAAAAACTACGGCACAATAAATCTGCGCTAGCCTTACTCGCAGAATAAGGGCTATTTGCTTGTAGTGGAGTGTTTTCGGTAAAAGCATCATCTTCTTCAGTTAAACTGCCATATACCTCGTCTGTGGAGACTTGAAGGTATCTCTCGATGCTCGGGCAATCGTGAAGTAAATTTAATAAAGAATGTGTTCCATTTATGTTAGTTTGAATAAATGGAGTTGAATCATTTATACTATTATCAACATGACTTTCAGCCGCAAAATTAACAATATAGTTTATATTATTCTTTTGTATTAAATTGCGAAGTCGATCTGTATCATTTATGTCGCAAATAGATAAACTATATCTACCTGATTGATTGATTTCTTCGCTGATGTTGTTGTGGTTCGCTGCATATGTTTTTAGGTCAACATTGTGAATATGATAGTCATACTTGTTGAATATATGTTTTATGAAATTACTTCCAATAAAACCTAGCCCGCCTGTGATTAATATGCTTTTCATGCTGTCTATTACACATTAGAGTCTACAACTATTTCTTTAAAATGAATAAATAAGACGGAATAGGGATTGATTTTTTATCATATAATTAGCGTTATCAGAAAGCTTAAATCCATTGTATGAGTGCTAAAATTTATATTTAAAATATTCTATATCCCTGCGGAACTTATGAGCGATAATATTTTTAGTTTCAGTATCGTAATAATGGCGATATTTTTTATGGTATGTAGAGTTTCTTTGTTTTAGTGGGGCGAATTTCTTGAACCCTATTCGTTTACATACATATTTAAAATCTTGATTTAAATTTTCAAATCTGCCAATAAAATCAACCATTTGATTTGTCATTGGATTTAACACGAAGTCAATTTGCTGAAATCTATGAGAAGGCCAAGCGCATTGCAAGCCATTATTTATAACAAAGCTTCTAAAATTTGGAAAAATTTTATCGAAATGTTGTTTTTTGCAATCGCAACCATTTTTCTTCCTGATGTAAAAATATTCACTGACCATTCTATCCCACGGATTTCTTACAAAGGAAAAAGTGAAATAATTTTTGGCTTTTTGCGGCTCATATTGACTGATTTTTAAATGCTGGGATATCGAGCCCATTTTGGTTAAATTCAAGTTGTATTTTTTTTTCTGCCATGGGCTTAATTTAGAAAACCCATTTTTTATAAAATTATCAATATAGACATGTTCTTTTGAAAGCAAGCTTAATTCTATAGAGGAACCTGCGCACTTAGGAATATGAACAAAAACGTATTTATGTTTATCGCTTATCATTTTATTTTCCAAATTCATATCCAAAGCACTCAATGTCTTTTGCGTATTTTTCCGCAACGATTTCTTTTGTCTCGTCATCGTAGTATTCGGTATAGTGTTTGTGTTTGCTTTTGTTTTTTTGTGGAAATTTTTGATGTGGGATTCCAATCTTGTTGCAGACGATACCAAAGTCTTCTTGAAAATTTTCAAATTTTCCAATGAAATCTATATTATCAATTGGAAACATTTTAGTTTGCAATCGATAATGAAGATCACACTGTTCAAGATCTTTTGTCGTTAATTTAAAAACAGAATCTTTAAATGTCAAATCAGAAAAAATTTCTTGATCGTTTTGGCTCAATTGTTGTAGATTGTTACGTACTTTGTCCTGATAAAAACTTAAAAATCTGTCCCAAGGATTTCTGACTATAGTGAATTTAAAATAATCATCATATTCACTTTCATATGGTTTGTTATATCCAGCGTCTTTATTAAGGTATAATGGAAATCCAAAGTCTACCTTTGTATTTTTATTTAAATAATTGATAATCGTTCTCGTTGCATTCTTTGCAATTTGAAAATATACATAATTGCTTTCTTTTGATTTTGTAATTGTATATTTTTTCATATTTATTCCCCAAATTCATACCTGAAACGCTCGATATCTCGTGCGTATTTTTCCGCAACAATCTCTCTTGTTTTATTGTCGTAATATTCGGTGTAGTGTTTATGGTCTGATTTGTTGACATGAGGAAGTTGTCGTTGGGGAATCCCTATTTTACCGCATACTGTATTAAAGTCGTCTTGGTAATTTTCAACTTTGCCTATAAAATTGCACAACTGACGCATTTGCGGGTCAAGAACATAATCATATTGAGGTCGTAAAATATCTGAACAAAGATATTCCTTGAAGTCCAAGAGGCCAAAATCAGAAGGCCAGCCCCGCTTCAAATCTTTAAACATTTTTAATCCGTAAAAATAATGAGAAACGGCTCGCGACCAAGGATTTCTAACAAAAGAAAAAGTGAAAAAATTATCAATTTTTAAGCCTTGGCTTTTTAAAAAACTAGAAACCTGTAAAAATCTAGAATGCTGAAGTAATAAGTTGGAATTTCCGCACATTTTATTCTCTCTAAAAAACATGATTTCGCTAGTAGGCGGCTTTACTTTCATCGATAGGCAAGAATCATAACCCAAAGAATTCATTAATGCGTCAGAAATGCTTGAGCCAGCATTTTTAGGAATATGTATAAAAATAAATTTATGTTTATGAGATATGATCATTGAGATGATTAATAATGTTTTTAGTTATTGTATCTTTACACATAGAATGATCGTGCGATATTACAGCTTGATTAGGGTATTCACTAAAATGCCAGTGTCGATGCATGAAATAAAAAGGCAATGTATAAAAAGCTTTTTTGTTTTTCATATAAATTTCTCTGAAATATTTTTGATCATTAAAATCTTTGGAATTTCCATACAATTTAATCCAAAGTTTAATTAATGAATTTGAATATGCGTCATGACGAACGCCTATCATTCCAGTATTAAAATCTGGAAAAATTGACCCTTTGGAATTTTGATTACCATGACAACAGGCAAAAGAAAATTCTTTTAAAACTTTAAAAATATCATTGATAATAGGTTTGTGTATAATAGTATCTGTATCTAAATATACACTATTTTCAAAAGGAGAAAGTAGCAAAGCTTTTGCTTTTGAGATCACCCTTCTTTCAATATTTTTGTCATAAATAACATGGTCTATTCCGTAGCAATTTTCAAACTCGATATTTGTCCATAATGCAACTTTAGCATCAGGTATTTGTTTTTTTAAAGAATCATAACTGATTAAAAATTCATCTTTAAAATAATCTTTAGATAATAAGTCGGATCTGTGCTCTGACCATTGACAGCCACCCTCTTGACTGCCTTTATAACAAGTATATATGAAACCATTTTTCATTTACAAAAAAGAATAATTTAAAAAATCAATATCTTCAGCGTATTTTTTTTCAATAATTTTTCTAGTTTTATCATCATAATAATGAGCATAATTTTTATGAATGGTTTTATTAATTTTATTTAATTGATTTTTTGGCAATCCAATACGTTGGCAAATTAAGTCAAAATCACTCTGTAAGTTTTCAAATCTACCAATGAAATCAACTTCTTTTGCCCAAGAAGATTGTGGTTGAGTCATTATCCTTGGAATTTGAAAATCATCAAAATCATTAAATTTGCAAAAGCTAGAAAAGGTGCTGCAATAAGAAAGAATTTTTTTATATGAAAAATAAACTGGAAGCCAATCTCTTTTTTTGGTTTGATCGTTATCCCAAAAATCAATCATTTTTTTAAAGTAAAAATATAAACTTAAATACTTATCCCAAGGGTTTCGGACAAAACAGAAAGAAAAAAAATCATCAAGTTTAACTTCTTTTTTTAAACCGCTCAAACGTCCATGTTCATAAAATGGAGACATGGGTTCATGTATTTCTTCTTTAAAATCAGAAAACTTATTCAGATAATCCCGAATGCTTGTAGTGCCAGTTTTGGGCACTGAAATAAAAATATATTGATGTAAGTAAGAAATCCTCATTTTAATCCCGAGTTTAAAACGCCAAAAGTTAAATGCTGAACCAATTGAATTTTCTTTTTGAACTCGCTTGGACTATTCGTTTCTTTAAATAAAATCGACAAGTTTTCCTGTGTGAAGGATTCGTTAAAATGAGCCCAAGATGCATAGTTTGATGTCAGAATATCACAAACAGATTGCCAAGCCATTCTTTTTATGAACCAATTTTGATTTACCCTGTCAGGAGATACAATATGATTAAGTTCGCTATATGGATTATAGATGACATTATGCTTAAGACTTATTTCCTTTACAATCACATTTTCCTCTGCCCCTAAAAGACTATTATTTCCGCCTTTTCTTCCAAGAGATAAGTCGAACAATCCGTTTTCTTTTAAAATAGACTTTTTAAAACAAATGTTTGCCCCGACTAACCACCAAACGCCATCTTTTCCGAAACTTTTTTCTTTACTACCAAAATCAAGCATGGAAAGATGCGATAATAAATCTTCATAAAGCCATTCTGGCCGATCAGCAAACCGCCAATCAGGAATAACTTTACCGCCAAAAATAGCTAAATCTGGATGTCTTGAAAAACAATCTATAGATTCTTGAATAAAATTTTCAGGTAAAATTGTATCGTCATCAATGAAATGCACTAAATCAGCACAAGATTCATAAACGCATTCATTTCGAGCTCCGGATAAACCATCCGTCTCTTTTTGAATGTATTTAAAGTTATTTTGTTTACATAAACCAATACATTTTTTATAATGCAAGTAAAAGGAAGGTTTCTTGCGAGCCAACTCTTCAATGATAGAATTTGGCGTATTATCTAAAACTATAACCTCGTAATCGTCTTTATTGGACGACTGGACGACCAAAGACTCCAAGCATAAAAATAAATAGTCGTAATTATTATAACTACAAATTGATATAGAAACTTTTTTATTCATTTTCCCAATACTTGAAATGAGGTTGATTCATAAGGTCAAGCAACTCTTTTTCCGTTCTTTCCCACCAAGGTTTTTCATCTAATCTCATTATATCAGATGCCATATTTTGATAAAATAAATTTATTGTAGGGTCAAGCTTTATAAAAAGACGTTTATCAATTGGTAATCTTAAATTTGCACAATAACCAACAAATTTATCAACCGCGCAAGTAATAGAGTTCTTGTGGTTCCAAAGCTGTTCTGGTTCACCCTTAAAAAGACTGAACTCATTTGGGTTTAAATCTCCAAAAGATCCAAGAGGTTTCACTTTAATAATTCCATTAAAATGACAATTATCATGAGTTGAGCTAACTAATATTTTAGCTGATGACTGATTTAAAATATAAGCTTCAAGGCCATTAAAATTAGTTGTGTAACTTTCTACATCTGGATAGCAACGCTTGCCTAGCTGCCAAAAATTATATATATTTTTGTATTCATGGTCTTTTTTTAAATATTCAGAAAGATCATAGCTACATGCGTCGTCTTCAAGGATTAATGCAGACTCAATATCTTCTTCAATTATTTTTTTCCATAACAAATAATGGCTAACGTAAGCCCCGATAGCTCCACGAGCTTGAGAAAAATAAAAATCGCTAGGCAAGCCAACTAAATTAAGGTCTAAGCCATAATCTCTGCAAACCTTCCAATTATTTCTGGAATCAATAGCCTCAAAGCGCTCAATCCTATTATCACCAATTTCTTCAAATTTACGAAAGCGATGTTCTTTATCTTTAAGATTTATAACAAATATTTTTTGTATATCCATGTTTATTTAAGTACACTATAGAATAATCATTTTTTATAAAATATATATTATTGAAGTATATTTTATTTATTTATCATTTTTATTGGTTTTCTTTTATACCACCAGAATAATTTAATAAAAATTTTTGGTATTTTAAGGTTAAATCCTGTTGTGTTTTTTACTATTGCATTTTCTGCGTATAGTCTTCGCGTGAGAATTCTCTTCCACCATGAAACATTTTCAAATGAACAATTAATTATTTTAATGTTATTTGTTTTAGGTATATCTTCTTTGTTGTAAGTTCCCCAATTACCCATGTCAACAAATGCGCCATCCCATATTTTATTAAAATCATTAACAAATGTACAATTAATAATGGCGACACCATTTACGCTGCATTTTATAGTGAAGTGATGCTTGGTATTTTTCGCTACAAACCTACAGTCTTCAAATAGTATTCTTCTGCCTCGAACTATATCAACACAGTCTTCGTAACCGCCGATAATTGTGCATTTTTTAACCGTGACATCGTGGCAGTAAGATAGCTTTAATCCTTCCGCTACTCCATTTGCGTCTATAACGCAGTTTTCTATTAATATCGGCTCTCTTCTCCAGCCGGGTCTCCATGCGAAGCCTAATGCGTTAGCATCTACTTTTCCGAAAGGTTGTCCTGAGTCAGGTTTTAGTTTAGTTGGGTCACCAATAAAACGACCATTTTTGATTATTTTCATTTGTAATTGTTTGTTCGAGCTCTTTCTAGCAAATACTCTCTCCAGAAGAAGCTCCACGCTTCGCGATCATCATTTTCTATAGCAATCTTTATTTCATCCCTGTAAACTTTAACCCAATCTCTGTCTGATGGGTTGAAATTTGTATCAGCGGGATTGGGGTTATGTTTGATAACACAACTACTCAGCAAGACAAGCGGCAATAACCTTAGCACATACTAAGGTACACTATTATTTATGCCAATCGTATTTTTCCCAGACGCAAAAGGTGTATAATATAGTCAGTAGTAATATAGCTGTCATGTTTATCCTAGTATTAAATGTATGGCGATAGCGATTAAGGTAACGATTATTATTGACTCAAGTTTATCTTTGAATCTATTCACCTGAATCGCTTAAAATTCTATCTTTAATTATTTTATGAGCCGCAACCTTATCGTGCCATTTGCCAACCTTAACTCTGTCTCCGCTCATAGATAAATCTTTATAGTGTGCAAAAAAGTTTTTAGCGATTTGAAGCAAACTATCCTCTATGTCTTTTAATCCAGTATATTTTTTTCCGTAAAAATTTGGAGCAGCAATAATTTTATAGTCTTTAGCTCCTTCGTCGTCCATGTCAAGGTATCCTAAAACTTTAGCTTCAACAACGGTTGCTCGTTTTATAGGTTCAGGGCTAATAACTAAAATGTCCAATGGGTCGCCATCTTCACAAAGAGTTCCGGGAATAAACCCATAACTTGCTGGGTAGCTCATGGCGGAATTTAAGCATCGGTCATACATGAAGACCCCTAGATCTCCATCGTATTCGTATTTATTCTTTGAGCCTTCTTCTATTTCTATTACGGCGTTTACAATTCTGGGAGATTTTTTATGTGTTGGGAGGTTGTATAGATTCATTTAATTCCTGTTAGATCTGATGATGATCGGATTTTATCTCCAAGTCCATCAACGACTTTTGTGCCATTTTCTTTGCAAATTTTAAATTCTGGTATCTCTGAGTTGCTTCTGTCTCCACCATTAGCGAAAACGTCAGGCTTAATTAAGTCAAGCGTCTTGCAAACTGTCTTGTCGTCATCTATTGACATGATAGCTTCATCGACACCCTTAATCTGTGCCACGATGGTTAATCGATCATCCTCGCACATGAATGATTTGCCTTTTTTAAGAAAAGCTTGCTTGTCGTTGTTAACGATAACTATCAAGTAATCGCCCAATTCGCGCGCCATTTTTATATACTCTAAATGTCCAATATGAATCGGATCAAAGTACCCACTAATTGCTACTTTCTTCATCTTTAGTTATATCCCATTTTGGTTTCCATAAATTAATTGTATCGTGCGATTCTGGCCGATCATAATCGTCTTGAACGCGAACAATGTCGTCTTCACCAAAGTAAGTGCCAGTTTGAACCTCAATAAGTATCATATCTTGATCCTTTTTAGGGTTAGCCATTCTATGTTTAGCTCCCAAAGGTATCAGAACTGTTTCTCCTGGGCGATAGTCTTTTGTTTTTCCGTCTAAAGTAATACGAGCAATACCAGATACTACAGTCCACGCTTCTTGACGCTTGTGGTGGTATTGATAGCTAAGGCGTTGTTCTGGTTTTACGTAAATTCTTTTAACTTTACAGTATTTTGTATCTAGTAAAATTTCATAATGACCCCATGGCCTTGTAGAATCGTCATTTTTCATTTGATGCGTCAATTGTTATTTGTTTTTGTTTTTCGATTTGTTCTTCTGAAAATCCCCAAAATGTCATTTCCCATAAAATATGAGCTAGACAATCAACTGCAGAGAGTTTTGCTGTTTTTAATATTTCTAAATCAATTATATCCTTCCATGGTACAAAATCAAATGAATAAAGCTCATCTTCAGTTTCGTCAAGAAGACATATATCGATTTCCTGCGCCAGGCCAGCAACATTTGCTAAGTAAATTTTTTGATTTTCTATTTTATTTTCTGGTAAATCTAATAAATCTTTATATACTTTGCTGTAAGCTACGTCTGCTTCTATAATTTTAGAATTTAAATATTTTTTTTGTTGATAAAATGTTTTATATATAACATTAAATACTGATTTATATGGAGTTTCTTTTAGTAATTCTCTTAATGTCATGACTTTTAGTGAATTGGCGTGTTCGGATTATCATAAGAAGCGCCTTTGCCGTAGTAAAGGTTATTGTAGCTATATTGTAATTGACTTATATATACTTTTTGCGAATTAATTGCTTTTGATTGAAGCTGAATGGTATCTTCTTGATCGGTGCAAATTTTATAAAGGCGCTCATTATCCTGGCTTTCCTTGTAAAGGTTATAAGTAACTAAAGCTAAAAGAAAAAACAAAAAATATAAGACACTATTATCACGCATAAAAGTATTTACACCTTCTGCGAGAATTTTAACTAGAGAATAGACGATTTATTGAAGATGTAGCTTTTTTTATAATATCAGTGTCTGAATAAGAGTTTAATTCAACCCTAATGTTTGATTTTATCTTTTGCTGTAAGGTTTGCCAGAGACATGTGACCGCTTGATGGGTAACCCCTAATTCGATACCTATCTCATTAACTCCAAGACCTTTTGACATCCCTTTGAATACTAGAAGCTCTCTTTCTGTAAGAAAATCACTATATTCCTCTATCCATGTTTTGATGTTTTTCATTCTATCGCATCTTTCGAATTCAAAAAGATTTTCATCTGGTTCACCTGTGATTGAGCATATAAAATCAAAAAAAGTATCGCCATTTTGGTTAACTACATTATTAGGGCGTTTATTCTGAAAATATTTGACATCTCTGGGTTTAACACCTTGGCAAGTCCACCTAACCACGTTTTTACAAGTTCCACAAAATAGCTTTCTGAAGCCATTTTTAGTTAATGAATCCCTGTTGTTCTTTATAGAGGTATCTCTGTATTTAATTAGGCGATAATTTACTTCTGCGCGAATTTCTTCGGCAGAAAGAATGTGCCCATTCCTTCTTAGGCTAGAGACAAAATAGAGTATGTCGCTCTGGAAGTTAGACAAAAGGCCGTTATATATTTCAATATCCTCTTCTTTAACTGTCATGTTTTTTAAATAATATGTTTACTTCGTTAGGGAAAGAGCAATTCTTTATATCCATCCAATTCACCAAAGAAAGTTTTTTTCTGTTTAGCTTGAATTCTTTGTGGAGCATTTTTATTTTTAAATTAATTATTTTTGAATTAGGGTTATCTGAGCTTGTCTTCTTTTCTAAAATACCTGTAGCGGATATAGAGCTTCTTGCCTGAATAATTGTTTTGAATTTTAATTTTTCTTTATTTCGCCTTAGTTCAGTATAAGATATGAGCCAATATTGAGAATAGTTAAAAATTTTCTCTAGACATTTCTTTTGAAAGGCTTTTTCATCAAGAATTTTAGTTTTTCGCTTATATCTTTTTTTATTATAAGCCTTTATTTTTTCTTTATTTTTTAATTGATATTGTCGCCGGTACTCTTTTATGTCAGATGTTTTGTTTTCTTTTTTAAGCATTTGAAAATGTTAACATTTTAAAGCCGAAATGTCAAGGTTTTTTCTTTTTCCAGTTTATCTTTTCATAATTATTTTTAAACTCTTTTGACGAATTGTTTCTAGGAGAATCTCCTTTGCCATTTCTCTTGATATTGTTGGATTTGGTTTTGTTTTTGCTCATTTCCATTTGCAGTAGTTTGGGTTTTCAGCTCTTTTTTTGCGCATATATTCTCTTTTTTGTGCGCGACGTTTTTCTAAGTTTTCTTCGTCGTACTTTTTTTGAGCTTTGTTTAGGGCTTTTCTGCCCTTTTCTGTTTTTACGTATTTTTTCTGACTTTCGTTTTTCATATATAGTCCACTATAGCTGAAGGTTCATGCGGAAATTTTTTTCAATATAGGTAGAATTAAAGAATCACAAGAATGAATTTTGTCTTCGCCGAAGGTTGGCCAGGAAATTTGGTGATCGATAAAAGGCCTGATGAGTTTAGACTGCTCCTCTTCTTCTATGTTTGCTGGGCCGTAATCATCCCTGCATACGTTAACTATATGCCCACCGATAGACTTAATCCATTGGGCTTCGTTTTTAAACCTAACGTCTGTCACGAAAATAAAATCTATCTTGTTGGCGCCAGAGTCAATAGAAGAAATTAGTGGTTCAACTTTCTTGATCCAACAATTTTGATCCATTTTGCGCCGCAAGTGCGTCCCGTAGGTAACTAAAAAAGGTCTGATTATCTCTTTGTCTGGGGTAAAATCTGTAAACGCAGAAATGCCCATATTCTTCTTTAAAAAATCGTCACACTCTTCTTTTAGAGCGTCAGCAAAAGCGTACCTGTGGGCAATAAAGTTTTTATTCGTCTGCTTTAGTAAAATCTCACTGCGAGCTTGAAAAGTATCTTTGCCGGTTCTGGCAAAGCCCGTTAAACCTATTATCTTTTTGTTATTCATCATAAAATTCATCATCATCTAAATCGATATCCATTTCTCCGTTACCAATTTCTAGTAATTCTTGTATTTTCTCTTGAAGTGCGCCAACCATCACAAAAGTATTAATGTCAAATTCGTCTATATATCTATAGACTAAGTTATCTAGGTCAAAGCGAAATGCGTCAGTTTGTTCATCGTAGTCTTTTGGGCCAGTAGGTTCTTCAAAATCATCATCATCCATAATAGTATTATAATATATAGTCCACTATAAGTCAACATCCTTTTCGAAAATTTTTTCGATCTGGGGGTTTTGTAAATAAAAAGGGCGGCTCCGAAGAGCCACCCTTTGAAAGGAAAGAAATATAAACTATTTCTTTGTTGAGCAGGAGCCGCAACCTCCCAATAAGGAAACGAGGAGGAGCAATGTAATTACTCCAGCCAAGCTGGCGCCTTCGCCCACAAATCCTGCGACAATACCTTGCAGGTTGGCGATTACATCCAAGGGAGCAGAAGCTCCGAATACCACTTGAGAAATTACAAGTAATCCGATGAACGATAATAAAACGCTGGTAACGCCTCCAGCATAGGCTTTAATTGTATCTAGTGTATTTTTCATATAATATAATATATTAGGGTTAGAATTGGAAAGTTAATGCGGTGCCAAAGACAAACTCTCTGTCGAGATCGTCTGCATCTACATAATCAATAGACAAGCTGCCTTCTGCCGCGCCAATAGGACGAGAAAGTGAGGCTCCCACTACATAATAAGTAGTGTCATTTGAGCTAGTCAACTCTGTGTTACCGACTGAGGCGCCAAGACCTAATTCAGCAAAACCGAGATCGATTCCGTGAGAAGCCGACACTTCAAAAGTATACAAAGAATCATCAAGATTCCTAAATACTGATACAGATGGAGAAAATAATGCATCAATAGACACACGAATTTCTACCTCTGCCAAAGAGTCGCCTGGGACATCTTCGAAATGATTAATTCCAGCATAAGCAGACAGTAATCCGTCAACAAACGAAGTGCCTACTCCGGCGCCAATATGATAGCTGTCATTGCCAGAATCAACCGCTTGATTTGTGCAAGCATGCAAGCTGCCATCAAGAGAGCCAAAAGAATGACCAAGCATTACAGACGCCTGAACGGACTCTTCTGATTTTTGTGCTCCGCGATAGAAGAAATCTGAAGCATACCCGATCTTTGCCGAGTTTCCCGCAGATGCGGCGTTAATAGATAGCCCGAAGGCCAACAGTAATGATACGATTTTCGTTTTCATGTATTTTTATTAGGGTTATTAATAAATTTATTTAATTCTTACTTCTTTCCAAGCTACTAGTTTATTCTTTACTAAGTCTCTTATGTGTCTTTGTTTAGCAGAGAGTTGGCTTTTGCCGCTTTTTACTTCTATAAAGGTGATTTCATCGTCGCCAAAAGAAATGTAATCTATAGGGCGACCCATGAAAGTGCAAGTCTCTGGGTCAAATTCAAATTGTTCTAAAAATGGGGCTAAGGTTTCTGCAATATGTCCAAGTCTTACTTCGCTACTCTTTTTCTGTGAAGTTACTTTCTTCTTTTGCTCTGATACCTCTAATATTTGTTTTTCTAGTGAGCCTATTTTTAATAGTTGCTCGGCGTTTAATTGATTGTAAGATTTTTCCCAATTTTTATTGGTTAATAATAATTCTGATTGTTTTTCTCTTAAATTAGTTATTTCTTGTGTTAACTTATTTACACTTGTTTGATGTATTATATCCTTTTGTCTATCTTTTTCAATAAATTTATCTATTTGTTCTGATAAAATTGATTCTTGTTGTCTTTGTTGTTCTTCTTTGTTTTCTTGCTCGGGCTGCTCTTTGGGTTTTTTATAAAAATAAGAATCATAAATGTTATAATAAATGATGCCGCCCAAAATTAGAACGAACAGGATAGAAAGAAATGCGTCCAAGTTTACTTTTTAGTCAGAGAAACTATTCTATCGTGCCTAAATGATCTGACGGCTTTTCGCGCAAAGCAATAAGCTCTAAATCCTGCATTATCTCTTTTTTCGCTGGAGTTACCAAAGGATTTATATAAATCAATGTCACCTATTAAATAAGTCTTGATTTTGTTTTCACTATTTCGGTAAACAACATAATATTCGTGACCAAAAAGCTTTTTCTTTAATTTAAAATAAAATTTCTTGAAATTATTCATTTTCTAAGTCGATTCCTTTTGATTGGCAGTATGCAACGCTGTAACCAGCATTAAAACTAAACTTGTCTATAAAAAATACCATGCCCATGATGACGTATGGTTGCCAAGCTTGGTATGAAATACAGCTAAACAATAATAAGCTAATAACAAGGTATGGGCAAAATTTATTCAAAATGTAATTAAATATAATCATAATATTACTTTCCTGTGCTTCCGAAACCTCCTGAGCCGCGAGTTGATCCGGATAATTCTTTTGATTCTACCATCTGAACGGCTGGTAACTTTACAAAAACAATTTGCCCGACCTTATCTCCTATTTGATAAGCTGTGACGGTATCATCTACAGAGAACCTTAACTTGACCTCTCCTCTGTACCCACTATCAATAACTCCAACAGAATTTCTTAAAAAATGTTTTGTGTTGCTAATACTAGAGCGCGGAAAAACTAATCCAACGTAACCTTTCGGTATCTCTAGGCAAATCCCCGTGCAGACTTCAATGAAAACCCCTGCAGAGCCAGAAGGATAAGTTACGGCTGTAGCTGTAAGATCAAATCCTGCATCACCTGGGTTTCCTTGGGAAGGGTCTTTGGCGAGAGCGTTTAATTTTTGGAACTTAACTTTCATTAATAAACCTTATAAGTGTTTGAGGTTTTAACGATAGCAATATTTCCTAAGCCTCTTGGATCCCATTCTTTGAGAACTCCGTAAAGTACATCCGCCCTATATTGAGCTTCTGCTTGGGTTTTATAATTCTTCTCTTCAATTCTTCTGCCGTCTCGCGTTACAACATAAAAGGCATCTTTGCCTTTAACTAAATCTCTAGTAATAATTTTCATAAGGAATACAGTTTAACAAAAAATAATGTAAAAGTCAAGTGTTTTTTTGAGAAAAGAAAGAAATTTTATTATTAACTATGAAATATACTTTTTTAATAACTACAATATCATTGTTTTCTCATGACCAACAACAATAGTGGGGTCAACATAAGTCTCAAAACCTTTTTCTGCCGCCCGATGCATGAATCCGCAGTCAGTAGTAGTCATTTCATAAACTCCGTCTTCATCAAACCAAGTTGGGCGCACCCATGGATATTCAAGAGACTCGAAGACGCCCTTCTTGACAAGCAACCATCCAAAGCCTGTATAAGATACTTTGATTGGGTCTTTCTTTCCTTTGATATCTTCTGGCGCCAAGAATTTAAAATAACCATTCTTTTTAAAAAACTCTTTGTCCCAATCTTTGACAGTTGCAAAGACATTGCCGCCCTGCATTAAATACAAACCCGAAAGGATATCTAATTGTTTTTCTTCTGCTTTATTTAATAGGTTAAAGAAATGATCGGGATTAAAAACTTGATCACTATCAATCCACATGATATAATCATAGTCGACTTCACCTTGAAAAGGTTTCTGATCTCTGCCTCCAAGTGAATTTCCACCAAGACAGGAGTTGCAAACGAAATACCTGTTAACGTGGTATTTCTGAGAAAGCCCCCATTGTATTCCTTTCTTTCCTAGCTCAATAATTAAACTAGTCCAGCTATTTAAAAAGTTATCAGAAAAAGTTCTTCCAGGTAAACAAAATATAATTTTCATAAAATACAATATAACATAAAACAAAAATAATGTAAAGTTTTTTATTCATTTTTAAGAAAATAAATGTAATATATAAGACATGACAAAAAGAAAAATTCTTATTATGGGACTGCCTGGATCAGGAAAAACAACGCTTGCTGAAAAATTAGTCAGTAAACTTAACGCCGCTTGGTTTAACGCAGATGCAGTTAGGCAGGATATATATTCGGAGCTTGGTTTCTCGCCAGAAGACAGGCTGAGTCACGCAACACGCATGGGCAAGCTTTGTGATTGGGCAAAAATGGGTGGATCATATGTAATCGCAGACTTTGTATGCCCAACCAAAGAAACAAGAGAAGCTTTTAATGCTGACTTTACCATCTGGGTAGACAGAATACAAGAAGGCCGCTACGAAGATACCAATAAAATGTTTCAGAACCCCGAAAATGCTGATATAGTATTGAGAGAAGGAACTGCTGATGAGTGGGCTAAAGAAGTATTAGCTAAGATAAACGAAACTGAAGCTTGGGATAATCAAGCGCCAACAGCACTTCTTATCGGTAGATATCAACCTTTTCATATCGGGCACAAAAGCCTTGTAGCTGAGTCTATCAAGAGAACAGGTCAATGCTGTATTGCTTTGCGCGATGTAGGAGGAATTGACGAAAAGAATCCTTACAATTTCGAGCAGGTAAAGAAAGAAATTGAAGCAGCTTGTATAGAATTTGGTAATAAAATCAAGATCATTGAACTTCCAAATATCATGGATATATTCTATGGCCGTGGAGTAGGCTATAATATTGAAATGATTGAGCTTAGCCAAGAACTTCAACAAGTATCAGCAACAAAAATCAGGGCTGGTGAAATTGGTCAGGATGGAAAACCTCTTGGTAAGCGCCCAGAATAATTAAACTTTAAGACCGTTAGCGCAAGCTAACTCTCCAAAAGAAAAAGCCCCCTATTAATAGGGGGCTTAATTATAAATGGTGGACGTGAGCGGAGTTGAACCGCTGTCTTTAAATCTTCAAGGATGCACCTCTACAAGCTTAGTTAATTTCTTTTATAGTTGTTGATATTAACATCGAACTACTTGTTTCAATTATTTACAGTTTATTAACAAGTAAACCTTTTCTGTTTTGCAGATAGATGACCCCTCGTCTTCCACATCTGCGTCAAGAAGGGAGAGGTAGCAGCGCTTAAGCTGCTAAAGCGACCTTGGAAGCCTTGCGGAAACCAAAAGTCTTTGCACGAGCTTTATTGCCAGTTACAAAAGTTGTGTTTTTTTAGGGAGCCGAACACATCTCCCGCTTGCAGCGCACAAATTCAATTTAAATCGAATCCAGTACACGCCCATAAACTGTTAAAGAACTATTCTTGAGCGCCAATTATATCAACATCTCCAGATTGAGAGGTGATTTTTGACTTCCTTGCCGCTTCATAAAGAGCGTTGTAATTGTTGGTTACCCGTTGGTAGCGACCTCTAGTTAATTTAGCAAGCTCTTCTTGCGAAATTCTTGCTTTCTCGTCGCTTTCAAATAACTTCATGATTGCAATATCTTTATCTGTAACATCAACTTCCCATTTAATTTGATATCCGAAATCATTAATTGGGCCAGATAATTCTGCTGCATGCGCTCTTCTATTTTCGGCACTCTTTGATTCACTCCAAGTAAAAACAGGTACAACCCCTTTCCAAGTCTCGTTAAAAGCTCCAACATTAATTTGCTGCTCGACAACTACCCCATCAATTTTCGAGGGATTAAGGGCGTCAAATAAATTATTATAAGCTAATGGAAATCCATAATCATGCTCTTCGAAACAATAAACATGCATGTATTTAAACAAATTAAAAGCGCTCCAAGATCCATGATCGGCATTTTTTAATACCAGCCTATCTCTTGTTCCGGAATCAAGCATGTGGAAATTTTCAAAGAATCTATCTGCAAAATTGCAATATGATTCGTGATCATCTTTTTCTGGCTGAGAATTCAAATGAAGAGTAATCGGGCAGGAGATATTAGGTTGACCACCAAGAGTATCCAAAAACCAAGAGTAAAAATTTAATTCTTTTACTGATTTTTCAACTACTGCATCATCGTCATCTATTAATTTGCAGAATTTGTCTGGCTGGATAGATAAAGATACCCCTTTAGTTATTGAGGTTCTGCCGATGTTTTTGATCGCTTCAATTAATTGGTCGTTGTTAGGCAAATCTTTAAAATCTATATCGAATCCAGGATCTGCAACTATTCCAAATATAGCAGTGTTCAACCTGTAATGATCAATACCAATATCTCTACAGTGGTTGATTATGTCAACCGTAAGCTCGAGATTGAATAATACGTCGTTCTTTAATTTCTCAAGAGCTTTTTCGTCACCCTGTTCGGAGGCGATCCCACCAAAATCTTTTCTGGTGAGACCGACAAACGCTTTAGAGGGATCTTCTTCTTTGAGAATTTTAGAAGTGCAGATTAGTCCGTATTTAGTATTCATTACAAAGTATATTACACTATTAAATAAGGTCTTCTTCTACTACTTCTTCAGCTGGAGCTTCTTTCTCTTTAGTGGTTGATCCACCTAATTCTTTCTGCTTGTAAACTCGGAAGTCGGGAGCCTTGGGATTTTCATCCTTGAACTTGTTCTTGAAAACAATCACCTTCTCGTTGTTGATGTGCCCTGTAAGATACTTGTCGTTAGTACCTGGCTTTACGTTAATCCAAAGGGCGCCTAGCTCCCTGTTATCCCACTCTGTATTTTCTTTCTTTTTTGCTGTATCGCTCATAATATATAATATATGTTAATAAAAAAATTAAAACTTTCTAACTTCGCCTCCTTTTGCGACTAATATGATTCCAAAAAATATAATCCCTGCAAAAATTAACCCGGGACTGTATGTATTGCTTGATGCTAAAATTATTGTGCTCATTATCTATATTCCTTTCTTAGTAATCTCCATCTGTCGGAGTCTATTGGTTTTATTCCATTGTCTATAGCATACAACATTTCTGTTACTTCGTCAAGACTATTATAAATATATTTATGAGGAAGCATTCCTAGTAACCATAGGGGAGTTTTAGATTTGCCGCCCTCCATGCTTATGAATGTTGGTTTTTTCATTCTGATAGCCGTAACAATTTCTTCTGCACTTCCCCAGCTAGCAACGTCTGGAACAAGGTGCGCAATAATAAAATCGCTACGATCAACCAAGTTCAAATCATAAGAGCGAACAGTTTTCATTCGTTCTGCAACTCTATCGTATTGCTTGGTCTTCATCCAAGTCTCCATTTCTATTCTAGATGCTTCGTCTTCTTCTACATCTTTTACGAATGGTTTTTTATATGGATCAAAACAAGTAATACTTAATGGCGCCAATTTCTCAGTTACTTCTTCGCGCCAATCTCGGCCGCTAAGATATTGCATATGACCGACTAAATAAGTTTTAGTCTTGTATAGTAAATTTGACATGCCACATATAGTAGCATGAAAAAATTAAATTGTCAAGAAAAATAAAAAACTATTT
>JAAHTH010001333.1_pt1 | contig 21946 bp, 12 predicted proteins | sample 6116091 | NCBI WGS metagenome assembly JAAHTH01 (sample SAMN13939990, study PRJNA603662) | sponge metagenome | isolation source: marine sponge | host: Mycale hentscheli | place: New Zealand | collected 2006 | reverse complement strand
TTTTCAAAATGAAACAAATATTCAAAACCATCTACAGCAGATGTAGGTGATGACAGTGCTTGTTGGTTTTCTCTATAAGCATTGCCTGTCCAAAAATTACCCGGTTTTCTTTCGTATCCAAATCTACCTAGTTTACGTATACCAACTCCAATTCTATAATCAAAGTCAAAATATTCTGTAACTTCAACAACGTTAGGTATAGCATATAGATCACCTTCATCAGGTCGTTCTACAAAGAAATCTTTTCTAGAGTTTTCATAAGCATTTCTAACATCACCAGCCGCGTAAACTGTTCCGTATTTTAAAAAATCCTTATAAAGCTCTGTAAATATATTTTTTTTATCTTGAGCATTACTTGCAAATACACCCAATGCAAAAAGGACACATAAAATTTTTTTCATTTTTCATAGTTGTTTATTTTTTTAGTTTTCTACCTTTGCGAGCTTCACCTTTCAAAGCATCGTCTATGTCTCCAAGTTGATTACCTACTTCTTTAATTGCGCTAGCAACGTCTGATAGCTCTTGGGCAGTTAATTTATATCTTTTTTTAATTTCTTTTACTGTAGCTATTGCTTTTTCGTCTACGTTTGTTTTGCTCCAAAGTAAATTCCAAACATCAATCCAGTATTGTTTTGTTAATTTCCACATAATATTATTTTTTATTCACCACATTTTTTGCTTGGATCATCAACTCTTCTCCAGTCTTCTTTTTCAAACCAGTCTCTAAGTGTTGCTCCTTTTTTTCTAGCACCTTTAACATTTGTTTTAGATGATCTTTTATATTTACCTTTTGCGCCAGCAGATTTTTTAGAGCTAACTAGCTTTTGTCTTTCTTCTTTACTCATGCTTCTTATTTTAGAAGCTGGCAAACAAGTTTTAGTTGTACCACCGCCTTTTTGTTTAGTAGCAGGTGAACCGTTTTTAGGTCGACAACTACCCTTAGCTCCTTTAACTGTGCCAGGTACTCTTTCATGAGTCTTCCAACAAAGAAACGGTGAATTATTTTGTATATAAGCCATTACTTTTTACCTCCGCCAAATTTACCAGGTCCACCGGCTTTAGTGCAACGTACACCCCAACCAGAAGCATAAGCACTTGGCCAAACCTTAAATTTCTTCTTTGCAGCTGCTTTACAAGCTGCGCTAATTTTACCGTATAAAGGACTACTTTTCATTTTCTTTTTTATTTTGTAATTCAATTATTTTATTTACTCTATCAACTTCGTATTTTAAAGCTTTTATTTCTTTTTTACTTAAACCTAGTTTTATTAAAGTTTCTACTTGTTGCGGTTTAGTAGTGTCTTTCATCATGTTTTCTACTTTTAATTCAGCTTCCATTTCAGGTGTTATAATAACCTTTTCTTCAACACCGTAGTAAGGTAAACCTACATCCCAAGTACTCCAACCTAATAATAAAGCTACTTTTTGCCAAGCCGCCGTTTGATCGCTAATTATATTTCTTATAGCATTTGTTTTTTGAACAGCTTCATCTGTTGGTAAATTTGACAATGCTGATATAACTTGAGCAACTGCTAAGTAAGCTGGATTATCAATATCTATTCCTTGTGCTTTCATTTCTTCCATGTTCCATGAAAAACTTCTTGCAGCGCTATTTAACTTTCTTAATTTAGCTTGTATTGGCGGAGATATAGAAAATAAAGCATCTACAGCTTCTTCGTATTCCGGTGATTTTTTACCAGCTTGTTCTGCTATTTCCATTAATACATTTTTAAGTGTAACAGCTAGAGCTCCTTGTATACCAAAACCTTTAACTTGAGAATCAAACATACCATTTAATGTTCTGTCTATTCTTTGTTGTCTTTTTGCTTGATCTTTTTCTTCAGATTCATCACCATCAAATAATAAGAATTGAACACCCTGTTGCAGCGAGTTAAATATTAAATTCTGTATACCGCCGTAATAAACTATTTTAGATATATTTTGTTTCCAATCACCTCTACCATTTATAAGATCTTGTATAGCTCTTTTTTGTATTCTTGCATACTGCATTTGAGTATTACCAAAAGATAATATTAAACGACCTGCAGCTGATCTTTGCTGATCACTTATTTTAGCAGCGTTACTAGACTGTTGACTTGTTTCAGATGTTTCTCTAAAATCTTCAAAAGCTTGTTGTTCTGCCGTTTGTTGATCAAAACCTTGTTCTAAATAACTATTAACTCTGTTTCTGTAAAAAGTTGCACCACCTGTTGCTATAGCAAAACTATCAGCATATCTTGTAAAAACAAAACCTTTATTTAACGCTAAAGCAATAAATCTTTGTATTTTATTACCACTTTTATCTGCTGCTAAATCAGCTATTTCTGACTCTGTGATATTTATTTTTAAACCTTCTCTTCTTGTTTTTAAATAAGGTGAGTTTAATAAAAACATTACATCTTTCCAATACTGAGGTTGATTTGCAAATGCTTTACCTGCTTGATAAGGATTATTATCTCTCCAGTTAACAAAGTTAACATTAGATATTAACTGTAGTAAAGCTGATCTTGTGTTAAGAAACATTACAACACCAACAGAATTGTTTATCCAATCATACCACCTTCTAGTTATTTGATCTTGACCAGAAGCTCTGTTGCTACCTTTTTTCATTGCTGCTAATGAATTTTTTAAAGCAGTAACATATGAAGTTCCAAAAGCAGCTTCAATTTTATTTAAATTTTTTGGACTAAATATAATGTCTACGTTTTGCTGCCATTGAGTTAAGTATTTTTGTCTACTAACTTTGTTTATGTTAGATATAATATCTGTACTTATTGTGCCAGCAACCCAACCATCAGTATTACCAGGTCCAGGATAAGGCTCACCTTTTTGAATAGTAATTACTTCATCACTAAAAACTTTTAAATCAGCATCAGATTTAATAAAACTAACCAGTCTTTGTTGATCTCTTTTAGACAAACCAGGTATTTTCATACCTTGTTGATCCCATATATATACTCTAATTGCATGCTCGTAAGTAAACTTACCTACACCTGTTTCTTTTTTAAGACTTTTAGGTATATTAGGGAAAGCAGCTTTTAAAGCGTTAAAATCATCTGAAGCAGCAACCTTAGACGATTCTATTTCTATTTCAGCTCTATTGTAAGGATCAAGTAGGTTGTCTTTAAAAAATGCCATTTGAGCATCACCAACTTTTCCTTTGCCTAACATACGGTATAATAGTCCTGTAAAGTCTTCTGCTGATGGTGGTATGTAAAAATTAAACAAACCTTTACCAGCACCAATTGTTTTTGCTTTAGCTGATGAATATTCTTTATAAGCCTCTATACCTGTTTTCTTCTCTATAATATCATTAATTATAGTATCAAATGAATTTTGTTTACTTCTTAAAGCTATTTGAGCTGTGCCTTTTATATCTAATACATTGTAAACATCTTGAACTGCTTTTACATTTAATATAGCATCGTCCGCAAAATAGAAATCATTATAACCTTCTGCGGCTTTACTTACAACCCAATTAGCTTTTGCCTGCGGTGATCCATTAGCTAAACCTACAATATTACTTTCTATTAATACTATATCTTCTGATTTTAACCACTCGTATATAGCAGGAGCTGCTTCTGGAGCTCTAGCCGTAAGGATAAATACATTTTTGTTACCAAATTTTCCTACAGCTTTTTTAAGCTTATTAAATAAAGGTCCACGTTTACCACCTACTACTTTATTAAAATCACTAAAATCAAACTTAGCTCCTTCAGCTGTTAATGCGTCATGCTCTAATGCAAAATCAGTAGCGCTTATACTTCTAGTACTGCCGTCAGGCATAGTTACTATTACTTTGCTGTTTGTTATAGCTACAGTATCATCAAAGTCTAAAACAGATATACCTTTTTCAGGAGCGTTAGGATCTCTAGATAATTCAATAGCTTTTTGATAATTTGTTAAAACTTCTATTTGAGCACCAACAGTTGTGCTTAATTTTGTTTTGTTACCAAAAGTGTTATTAATATTTGTAAAAGCTTTAGCTTTTAAAGGTAAAACCTTTGTTGAGTATGATTTAAATTGTGCTTTTGCTTCGGCTATAGTTATTTCACCTGTTAAAATCTGTGTTATTAAACCATTTGCTTTAAGACCAGCCATATCAATAGCTGCTTGTTTATTTTCAATTCCTTTTAAATCTAATTTACCTACAAAAAATTCCCCTATTGTAATGTTAGGATTTATTAATTTGTAAGAAAAAGGGTTTGCTACATTGTTTTCACTGTATCTTATCCAAGAAGCCATACCTCCTGTAAGAAAATCTAGTTTTCCAGCTTCTAATAAAGGTAAAACTTTACTGTAATATACTTCTGGCATTTTATCTTGTAAATTAAAAATACCTAAATCTAAATCATTAGTTCTTAATAAACCACCTTGTGCATAAGACTTAGAAACTACATTATCAAAAACAGTTTCAACATTACCTTTTACAGCTGCGTCTAACAATGTTTTACCAATTTGAACTGCTGGATTTAAATGTTCTTCAGTTACTTTATCTATAATGTTAGCCTTACCTGTTATAGGATTAATAGCATAAAAAGTTGTTGGTGCTAAAAATCTTAATGGATGGTTTTGATCTCTTGTTCCGTCAATTAAAAATTGCTGAAAAACCCAACCTTTACCTTTGTTTTCTGGCTTTTTTAAATAATCTTGTATTTTTAAAAACAAGTCTTTTAAGAGCTTTAATTTTTTAGCTTGTATACTAGGATCTTTTATTAGTTTATTTATTGCTGTAGAGCTCTGTATTGACCCAGCAAGCGTGTATTTGTTTCTACCTAATGGTCCAACTTTAATTTCACCGAATATTTTATTAAAATCACCAACAGTATTAAATGTTAAATTAGAACCACCTGTCATTCCAGTTCTAAATAAATAAGATAATTTAGGATTTTCTTTAAAAAATTCATTTAACGTATTAATAAGTTCTATACCGTTTTTTGTAGTTAAGTCGTATTTTCTTACTTTTACAGTTTTACCTTTGCTATTTACTCTTGTGCCAAATACATAGTCTACAAATCTTTTATCAAAAACAAATTCACCTCTTTTAAAATTAAATTGACTACGTTTTACTGATACTTTTTTGCGCTTAGCCTCTGGCTCTGTTATAGTTCCTTGTTCTACTTGTATGTCTATAGATGCCTCAATAGCGCTAAGTGTTTGTAGTCTTGCTAATAATTCTAAAAATCCTTTTGCGGCTTGAGCTGTTCCTGATCTAGCATCTTTTATATTACCCGCGGCATCCATGCCAAATACAGAATAAAAATAAGGTAAATCTAATTTAGATAAATCTAATTTATATTGTATTTGATTATTTACTTTATCACCTTTTATAAAAAAAGCATCTAATATTTTTTGAGCTATTCTTCTTCCTTCACCACCTATTTTTTTAGTTCTACCCTTGCTATCTGTAACAGTTATTAAATCAGCATTACCTTTAACTTGTTTTAACAGTGCTAATAAAGCTGGTCCATTCTTTTTTATAAACATTTGTATAGGCGTTACTTCACCTTTACGTAAGTTGTCTTTTGGATTTAATATACGAGATACTGGTATCCCTAACTCATCAGCTATTTGTTGTGCAGCTGCTTCAGAAAAAGGCTTTAAGTCTTTTAATGTTATATTATCTATATCTAAATTACCTAACTCTATTTCTTGACTTACAGCATCAACAACAGACTGCACATCTACATTAGGTAAAACTTTAAATGGATCTGTTTCTACAACTGTTTCTTGTGTCGTTGTTACTTCAGGTATTTCCGTAGTACCTTCTTCTTGATCTACTGTTTGATCAACAACCGTATCACCTAAGTCTCTAGCTCTTTCAAATATTTCTCCTCTATTTCTAAGTCTTCCTAAAAACGTAGTAACCTTAGCTGTTTCAGGATTGAACCCATCACCTTCTTCAAATAAAGCTGTTGTTTTTCCACTCCAACTAGCTATATCGCCACCTAATATTACCTCTATTAAAGCTTGTTTTATACCTTCAACACTAACGCCTTTTGTGCCTCTTCTTTCAAAACCTATAATACCAGATATTAAACCAAAATTCTTTTCTACAATAGCTTCTGCCGCTGCATATCTATCTGTTTCATTATTGCTTCTTACTATTGTGACTAAATCTTCATTGGTATAAATACCTTCGTTAACACCTTTTATAAGCTCTATGCCTCTTGGTGATATACTTTGTGATTTCTTAGATCCTGTAACTACTACTTCGTCTAAATCCATAGTTACTTCTTGACCTTCACTATCTAACCAAGCGTCGCTTTCTAGTACACTTTGCATTCCATCAACAGTCAAAGCTTTGTCTTTATAAGCTTCAGCAAGTGTTTGAAAAAATCTTAAAGCACCGTTTTCACCTGAAAAATCAAAATTAAAATCAGAATCTTTACCTGCTGCTTTTACAGCATTGTTAAATCCAAAACCTAAGAAATTCCAAAAGTTATTATTTTTTGCTTTTTCAATATTTATTCTACCTTCTGCTAATTCTTCTAAAAACACCATCACTATTTCATCTGGTGTTTGTTTAAGTGTTCTTATTGTTATACGGTTGTACGCGTTAGGATCATTTTTTGCTAAATAATCTAATATACTATTAGCAACTTTTTGAAACGCCGCAGGGTCAGTTCCTAGCGCCTCAGAGGCTATTACGTGATTAAGCTCATGAAATGATATTTCGCTTTTAGAATTAGCTGTTGCATTTTGCTGCGCTACTATCACATCGTAAACTAGTGAAACGTTGCCCTTAGAATCAGTTTGTTGTGAAACAAAAGTACTACCGTTTATTGTGCCGTCTTTTATACCTTCTTTAAAAGCTTCCATTTCAGTATTAAAAGCTTCTTGATCTAAATTATTGTTTGGATCTTTTAATCTAGCAAGCAACATTTTTTCATACTTTTTTATAGCAGATGAATTATCAACGCCTATATCGTAATTTATATTTATTTTATTGCCTTTTAAAACATTTAATAATAATAAAGCTTTTTCTTTATTAGCTTCAAATTTTTCTGTAGTGTGTATTACTTCTGATTCGTCAAATATTTGTTTTTCACTAGGATTTTTAACACCGTTTATTTCAAGTTTTCTTAATGCTTCTTTTTTAATTCTACTTTGTTCATTTTTAGGAAGCAATAAAAAAGTTTTAGTAAAAGCTTCAAGATACATATCTCTAGCGTTTACAATTAATTCAAAATCAGTTCTTGGACCTTCTAATAATTTTTCTTTTTCTTTTCTAGTTAAGCTAGCGTCATTGTTAATTTTTTCAGCTTGTATCTGAAGATCTGCTAATCTTGTCATAGCATTAGCATATATTTTAAAGCCGTCTAAATCAATGTTTTTTATACTTTTATTACGCTCAATAAGTATATCAGAGTTTCTTTGTTGTAATTCAGTTATTTGATCTAACTTAAACTGAATTTGATCTGCTGTTAAAGATTTCAAGTATACTAAATTTTTAAACCTTTTATCATATAAAGAAGATTCTATAGCTGTTATCTCTGTTCTATTGTCTCTAAACTCTTGAGTTATTTTAGGTGGTGTTAAAGCATTATACATAGCGCCTGCTACAGTAGGTACAGTCATAAAAGCACCACTAAAAACAAGAGCATTAAAACCTACTTCATCAAAATTTGAAAAATAAGGTAAACCCATTATGCCGTTTTGAACACCTTGTGTTATAAAGGTTTCACCAGCAACGTCTAATCCTATCAGCTTTGCGGTTTCAGGTAAATAACTTAATTGTCTTCTAGACCAAGCATTAAAACCTTTTTCTAAAGCGTCACCACCAGGTGTTTTGTTCCATCTTTTTTTCAGGGATTTAAAAATTTTCCAAGTAGGTAAAATACCACCAACGTATTCCGCAGCACTAAAACCAGCTGCAAAAGCGTTATACTTTCCTATATTAAAAGGTGATATCGGATCTTCATCGTCAAGTCCCATAAACATTGAATGAAACTTTTCACCTAAATACATACCTCCAGAAGTACTAGAAGCAGCTATCATACCCGCATATGGATTTCTAGTTAAAGCACTAACACCAAACAAAGTTGCATAAAAAGGAGCCATTTCAAAACCAGTATCAATTAAATAAAATCCAGCATTTTCTAAGCTACCAAAAGATTCATCATCTTCAGAACCAAACTTAGGAGCAGTAACAAAACGCTCTTTACGTTTATTTCTGTAATTTATTAAATCACTTTGAACTTGACCTAGTTGGAATTGTGTTGTTGTTACTAATGGATTTTGAGCGCCCGGTACAATAGGATTCATGTTTAGTGTACCAAGTAACGCTTGTAGTCCACCTAAAAGATAAGAATAAGAATTTAAAACTAAGTCACCAGGTTCCCCTAATTTTCCAAAATATTTTTCTAATTCACTATAATTTCTTTTTAACCACTCTAGTTCTCTAGCGTCTGTAGTGTATTCTCTGTAACCAGATATATATTTTTCATAATCAACAGCAACATCTTGATATTGATATCTTAAATCTTTTTTCAATGAATTAGCTTGTTTTATCCTGCTATTCATCATTGTTATAGTATTATTGTAATCTTCAGCTAATGCTTTTACATCAAAACCATTTATTTGACCTTGTTTTATTTCTTTATAAAGAGATTCTAGTTTTAATCTATCTTGATCTATGGCAGCAGTAAAATTTTTAATATTTTTAGCCGTTACACCATCTAATACACCTTCAAATCTAGATTCAAAATCATATCTTTGTTCTAACTCTTCGTTAGAAGCACCAGCGTTATCATATATGTCTTCGTTTTTTCTAAATCTTGTTAAAGCAAACTCGTATAGTTCTCTTCTATCGCTGTCTGGTAAATCTTGTAAAAAAGCTTTTTTTAATACGTTGTTTGCAGAATATATTTTATTTGATCTTATAATTTCTCTTGCAGCTCCTTCAACTTCTAACTGAGTTATAGGTTCTGTGCTGCCATTTTTTTTTCTGTCAGCTTCTATTGATTTTCTAGCTTGATCTAATTCTTCTTCATAAGGTTGAATTTCTTTAGTAAGAGTTATTGGAGAAGTAACACCTGTAATTGAACTCCCACCACCACCTGATGTAAACTCTTGTGTATAAGACGTGAAATCTATAGCATTAACAAATTGATCAATTTCTAATATTTTATTTTCATCAACAGTGGTATCATTAACAAAAGAGTCATATTTTTGCTGTATAGATCCTTCGTAAACACTAGGCATTAATTCTACACTAGAGCCGTCGTCTTTTAAGATTTGTAAGTATTCTGATAAACTTTCAACATTTTCAAAACCAGGAGCATTTGTTTTTATAAGATTTATAATATCTGAGGCTTTATGAATATCACCATTGATTTTATATTTACTTCTATTTTCAACAGTACCTAATAGTGTAGCGCCTTCTAATTCTTCTAACGCAACATCAACGTCTTCATCTAAAGTAATTTCTTCTGAATCAATTTTTGGTTTTGATGATTTTTTAGGAAATGGAGGTTTTATAAGATAATCTTCAACTTCAAACTCAGGTGCTAAACCTAGTATACTTGCTATTGTATTACTTCTCAAACCGTCTCCTTCAGCACTTGACCATTCATTAGATCCTATAGGTCTGGAATAAAAAATTGCTTCATCATCAACGGTGTAATTAACTTTATATTCACCTGCTCCTATTGTATAAGTTTTACCTCCTTCTGGTAAATTTAAAGTTCGAGCTATTTCTCTAGAGTCTTCACTTTCAAAAGCTTCAAGATTAAATATAGTTTCATCATCTCTTGTTGTAAAAAAAGATTTATCTATTTTTAAGTCTTCGTTTTTATTATCTTCATTTGTGTACTCAGCTAAAGGATCACCTTTGTCTTTTTGTTCATTTACTTTTTTCGCTACGTTTCTTGTAGATTCAGTTTCAAAAGCATCTAAATTAAACTCACCACTACCGTCATCTTTAAAAAATTTTTTAGGCTTTGGCGTAGGATCGTCCTCTTTTTTTGTATCTAAAGGTTGATTAGCTGCTTTCCACTCTTTTACTTTAGCTTCAATTTCTGTTTTATTAAAGCCTTGATCTTGGAGTGAAGCCACATATTTTAGTAGTTCAGTCATTTAATTTAGTTTAAATTGTTGTCGTCTAAAAACTTTTGAGCTTTATTTTGTTTAGCTTCTTCTAAATCAAAAACAGCAGCATCTTCTTTTACTGTTGGAAACTTATTAGTCATAAACTCTTTTAGATAATTATTTATAAAATACTCTTTGTATTTAGATTCAAATTCAACTTTTTTATCTTGAGATAAAGGTAAGTCTTCTTCATAAGACCATGACAAACTACCAGCGTTAGCGTCTTGTACCATTTGAGCATCTTCATCTACACTAGAACCTCTTCCAATATAAACGTTCCATGCTGCCACAGCATCTTGCTCAGAGCTTAGTAAACCAGCAACTTCTGCATTTATAAAAGGATCTATTTTAGCTTGTATTTTTTCCATATCAAACTGTAAAACGTTTTTACCTTTACCATTACCTATATCTATTATTCTATAATCAGGTTCACCTGTTTCTGTTTTTAATATAAATTCATCTAGTATTTTAGCATTACTTTTAAGTTGTTCTTTTTCAACATCTACAAATTCAGGATCAAATAAACCGACCTCTGTTAATAATCTTAACATGTCTTTATTTATATCTGGTGTTGAAACAACTAAAGAAGTATCAGAATCTATTAAAGCTTTTAAGGTAAAGCTATTAATAACTAAATCTTCTTTTAAACTAGGGCCAGAAAAAACAATAGTTTGGCTACCATCTTCATTTAAATAAAGATTAACATCATAACCGTCATTTTTAGAAAAGCCAGGTTTGTTTGTAGTAATACAATAAGCAACTAAATAACCGTAATAGTTATTAACATCGTAGCTATCTTCTTCTGTAACCATTAACTCAGAATTTAACACCTCCATAAAGTCAATAGAAGCGGCAGGTGCATTGTCTAATTGCCTAAGTTGTTTAATTTCATAAACACAGTTATCACTTATACAATTATTATTTTGAACAGCTAGACTTAGTTTTGCATATAACTTACCTTTATCTTGATAGGCTTTGTTAAAAATACCAAACTCAGAGTCAGTTGAAGAGGCAAGGTAGTCTCTATTATAAGCCATAGCATCTGTTTCTACCATTTGCTTTATAATAAGATTCATAGTTATGTTTTTATTTTCCATACTTGTATTTTATTGACCACCTGATAATGCACTACCAGCTATACTTGATAATCCTCCGATCATACCCGTTATAGCAGATGTTTGATCAGCTCTAGCTTGTGATTCTGCTCTAGCTGCCATACCAAGTTGTCTTTCAACTCTATTTATTTGATTGTCTTGTCTTCTTTCTCTAGCATTAAACTCGAACTGTAATCCTTGTGCTTGCGCTGATTGTTCTCTTGCGCCTTCGCTTATACCTATTGATTGTAGTCTTCTAGCTTCTGCTACTTGTCTAGCTTCCATTTGAGCTTCACCTTGCGCTCTTTTGTCTTCGTTTGCTTTCTCTTGAGCTTCTATACTAGCAGCAACACCTTGCTTTGCTTGCAGTGCAGCTTGCGCTAAAGCAGTTGCGCCACCTGCGCTTGCACCACTAGCTCTAATAGTGTCTAATGTATTGGCTAAAGCAATATTGCTTTGTTCTATTTTCATTTCAGCTGCTTGTGTGGCAACAGATAAGTTAGCAAAAGGGTTGCTTATTTTATCAGATAAATCAGTAGCAAGACCGGCTAAACTTGTTATCCCAGCGTATGGATTTATAATAGCTTGTCTATTAGATTCAAGCTGCTTAAGCTTTTTACCAAGAGCTTTTCTTCTTCTGGCGGCTCTTTTTCTTGCTCTTCTGGCTTTACTACTACCGAATATTCCGCTAGCAATGCTTAAAACACCGCCGCCAACCATTACGTAACTCATATTTTATCTATTTTTTTTTGATTTTCTAGTTGTAAATAATATTCATCATACGTATTAACAACATTGTTTTTTTCTAATTTTTTAATGTTTTTTTCATTAGTGGGATTAGCAAACACATTTGTAAAAACACACTCCTCTAAAGCATATACAGCTCTTTTTATACCTGGTCTTGATACTATAGTTTCAGGAGCTGATATAGTTTTTCTACCATTTTCTTCATCTACTATAACCATTTTACCTTTTAACAAAAAACTAACATGTTCATGTAAATGTATTTTACCTATTGCAAATATTCCTTTTGGTATAGTTATTTCCCTTATATGCATACCGTCTGCAAATGTATTTTTAACAGGACAATTTTCAGTGTCATTAAAAAATACTTTACCTTTAGGTAAACCATGTAAGCTTTCTTCAAAACTAAGTATTTTATTTCTTAGTTTTTTAGTTAATTTGTTCATTTAATTTTATTTAATAAGAAGATTCGTTGTACTCAGTAGATACAGCAAATAATTCATTTTTACCTGTGTCAGCTGTATTAGTAGCTGAGAACTTAGCATTTGCAAAAAATCCTTTTACCCCAGATACTTGACCTCCATAAATAACCTCACCTTGTGTAGCGCTAGAACTATTTATAATATTTGCAAAATATTTATTTTCTTTTGGTTTAAATATATTTTGAAACAATTGATTATTCATTTCATCTAAAGTTGTAGGTACAACTGGAGCTGATACAGGTGTAACAGTATCACCATCGCTAGTTACAAAACTATCTAAAGCCCAGTTATTATCGCCTTCATAATTTATAGTTCTAAATCTTTTAACCATAGAAGGATTTTGATTAAATATACTCGTAACTGTAGAGTTTGTAGTTCCTCCTTGAGAATTACTATAAAATGTAGCTCTATTTACATTAGTTGAATAATGTTGATATATACCACCTTGAAAAGTACTATAAAATCTATTTTGTACACTAAACATTTGCACTGGTAAAAAATTATATCTACTTACCCAACCATTAACTGAATCATCAAAGCTTAAAGTTGTAAATTCTCCAGTAGCTTGTTGTGATGAAATAAACAAAGATATAGTATAACAATTATTATATATATCCCAACCAGCTCTAACTCTATCATCAGACACATTAGCAAGGGCATCTCTAAAATAATCATACATACCAAATGATGATATCTCAGTAATACCGTTATTACCTAATCTTAATACAGCTCCTTTGTCTTTGTCTGTAAAATATTTATTATAACCATACACAGCAAAGCTTTCTGGGTTTCTACTAATACCATAATCACCTAAATAAGGTGTTATACCGCCAATAACGACATTAGATGCTGTTTGAATTGGTTGACCTTCTTGAGTGTAAACCGCGTCTTTATCTATTAAAGCTCTATTAACTTTTCTTTCTTGAAATATAGTTAAATTAGTATCTTCAGCATAAAGCTTCTGTATTGATCCTTTAGAAGGATCTACAGTTCTAGTTATTTCTTCACCTGAAGGAAAAACATTAGATTGATTTATACCTGTTCTAGAGTTGAATATACCAGAATATATTATTGAAGAAGGTCTAGGTTTTTGTGCATTATTTTCTGAGGCTAAAAAAGCTCTTGGAGCTAAACCTGTTTGTACATTATTAAAACCTCCTTTTATTCTAGATTCTTCTACATACCAATCATATAAAGACGAAATACCGACTCTATTTACCTTCTTTAACATGTAAGAGTTATAATACTTTATTTTCAGAGAAACACTCATATATTATTATTACTTGTTTTTTATTTTTTTAACCTTATGGTCCTTCCGCAATTGGTGTATCTGTTGCCCATCTTTGACTTGGGTTAGTTACACTAACACCATCAGCTGATGGATAAAAAGGCGGTAATGTACTACTAACTGTACCTATAGCGGTAGTGCTTGTGGGTGGGTTAACAGGTGATGTGTTCCAGCCTACAGACATATAAGCTCCTGTAAAAATTGAAACCGCTGTATACTCGTAGTTAACAGCCGCACACCCAGAGAAATCATAGTTTTGCCCACCCGCACAGGAAGCACCACTTGTACATTTTTGCCCTGGTCTTACACCAGCCGCTATTTGCGCGGCATTAGGAGTAAATGCTTGAAGTTGCATTAAAGAAACAAATTGATTACTAGGACTTGCTAAGTTATAATTAGTTTCCCACGTTGTAAATATACCACTACTTGTTCCGTCAGGACGAGTTCCAGCTACGCCTTTAAACTTAGCTAGACCAGATGATCCACCTTGCCCTGATCCAGGAACAGCTAGACCCCAGACATAAACAGTATTACTTGTCCAGTTTTGCACTTGACCTATCCAAGTTGGCAAAGTATACCCAGGTCCTCCAGTAGCAAAATCCATATTCTGAGAACTGTTACCGGTGTTTGGAAAATTTAAACGAGGTACTTGACTATAACCACTGCCTCCAGTAGTTGCCGCAAATTGATAAGGTGTTGATATTACTTGACCTGTAAAATCAGGAGTACCTACAGTATAACAGAAACTAAAATCTGTTGCAGCGCCTAATGAATCTGTTAATCTCATGTCAAGACAATAAGTATAACCAACTTCATTACCAACACCTTGAACACAAGAAATCGACATTGTTAAATACTTTATATTACCAACACCTGCAGGGTAAAATTGAGCGTTTTGGAAAACAACTCCATTTGTTCCTTGTAAAATATCAGATATAGGATTGTTTCCAGTTGAATCTAAAGCGCCATAAAATGTTGTGGTATTATTAGGACCACCTGTTTTTGTTACGCTTATAACAGAATAACCTGAACTAGAACCAAGACCAGCAAAGGTTGAAGAGTTGTCTGTTGGATGAGACGTTTGTAATGCAGCTGTATTAGCAGCGCAGCCATTGAATCCTTGTGGTGAATTAAAGTTAGGATTAGATGTACTTCCAATTAAAATAGTTGTACTTGTAGAGTTTGCTTGAAAAGAAGCAGGTACATTAAATACTTCTGGTGGACTGTTTTGTAATTGTAAATCTATACTTTGGTCAACAGTAGTACCGTTTGCTTGTGTCCATCTTATATTTATTTGAAAATTACCTCTTGTGGTTACATCAAAATTTGATTCACCTACAGCGCCGTTACCAGCATAAAAAGTATCTAATGTCTTAATAGCATAACCACCCGCGCCATTTGAGTCAATTGTAAGTCTATTACTTCCACTAGGTCCATAATCTATAGTAGCATCAATTACATTTGATGGATATGATCTAGAAAATATACTTAAAACTTCAGCAGTAGCAGTGGTAACTTGTTGACCACTTGCGGTAGGAAAAAAATAACCCGTTACAATACTGTTTATAGGATCGTTTTCAGTAAAGTCTTTTACAACGCTATCCCAAGTATTACCTGTTATATCTGTACTAACATTTTGTACATCTAAATTTAATTGAGATACTAAATCGCTTGTTGATGTCTCATAAAATAATTCTAAAGGAGAAACCATTGGTACTGTTTCTAGCACAGCTAAACCTAAGTTCGGTGCATATGGATAATTACCACTACCTACAGCAGGTGCTGTATATTGAGCTTCTGTAATACCTAATCTTTGTTGAGTTGAAAACTTAGCTAATAAAGGTTTTGATGTATCGTCATATATCGCGTCGTCATTTAAAGTAGGAGCACCAGCGCCATCTGCATTAGCAGGGAATAAATCATTAACAGTACCTATTAATTCTACATCATCAGGAGCACTACTAGGATAAACTTGTTGATTAGTGGTAAAAAATCCTGCTGGACTTGAATTTACTACAACCATATTAGATACTCTAGCAAAAAATCTAGCATCACTAGTAAATTGATTATCTTGTGGTCCTACTGCTTGTAAATCTCTAGGTAGTTTATTTATATTATCAGATATTAAAGTAGTAAAACCAATTTCATCTTGTTCTAATGTAGCAACAGCGGGGATTGGATAGCCATTTACTAAACCAGGTAAATAAACATTATAATAATCTTGTTCTATTTGTTTTACACCAAATCTATAGCTATAAAAACCTCTAACATTTATATCATATGTAGCAAAAGTTTCCTCTGTACCAACAGGGAAAGCAGGTTCTGGTCTACTTATAGGTCTTCCATTATACAAATAACTTTTGTTTACTTCTTCAAAAGTTTGAAATAATACTTTATAAACCCCACCGCTATCAGTTGTTGTGGTAACTGATGCTATTTCTGTATAGTCGCAATACTGACCAGATAAAGACTTTCCAATTGAAAAATAATCTGCTGAATTAGCAGGAAAATCAGGAAATAAAGGTCTAGCAGTGCTGCCTGTACCTGTTTGGTATCTAAATAATTTTCTACTTGTATATAGTAACTCTACTTTAACATTATTATTTAATTCTGTACCAGTTGTAAGTGTTACCACAACAGTAGTTGTAGGCACGCCTGGAGATAAAGCCGTTACATTGTATGTAGAAGGATCTTGTTTTACATAACCACTACCTGAATTAATATATACTGCAAAAGTGTTAGTAGGTGACTGTGAATCATCATAGTTTATTGCCTGCGTGGTAAAAACAGTTTGACTTGCTGTAGCTGTAAAATACTGTGTACTATCACTTTGAAAATAAGGTTGCAGTGCGTCTGTTAATGTTTCATGTTTAACTGTAAAATAATTACCCTTGGCGTAAGCACCTGGATAATTACCTGAAGGATCTTCTGGTATAGGTTGTAAATAGTTAATCTCTAAAGTATCACCTGTCCATGAATTTACACTAGATCCAAAAGATAATGGTTTATAATCGCTAAAAACATTTGATCCAGCTTGAGGTCTACCTTCTGAATCCAAAACCGCGTCTTGATTAGATAATATTATATCTGTTTGTCTACCATATTTATCTGCTAATATAACGCCAACTTGATAATTTCTATTTTGTTTTAACGTGTGTTGAGGATATTCAACAAATTGTTGAGCACTTTTTGTGTCTGTAGTTACAAAATAATCTAATCCTGTTGGAGCAGTCCAACCTTCTAAAAAATTACTATACATAACTCTATTACCTGTAACCTCTTGTGCTAGTGCTTGCACAGGTACTTTATCAAAAACTCTTGTGGTTTCAAAAGATGGTAAAGTAGTTATAGGTATTGTTGATTGGTAGTTGTATTGATATATATTAGTGTTATTTAAAGCATTAATAAAATCTTGATTTACAGGTATAGATTCTAATACTTGATATTGTATTCTATTAGATTCTTTAAATATTATATCAATAGCTTTTATTTTGTATTTTGTTATTATATCTATTGTTGGTAATTTTATATTTAAAACAGCATTGTTTATAGAGTTAGACATAAATTCTACAACCGTAGATATAAACGCTTCGTTTTCATCTTCATTAACAAATTTACCATCTTGATAAGGTATAAAAACATCTTGACTAAAAGGCGCTACAACAGAATACTCATTGTCATCAAATTTAAATCTATAGCTAAATCTTACAAATTTTTCTGTTAAAAAATCTTCATCACCATTCCAGCCTTCATAATTTTGAGCTGAATCTTTTATAACTCTAACAGACATACCAGCTTTAGTATCTGATGTTAACGATACATCTGCAGCGTTTGCTGTTGTATCTAAATATTTTACAAAAGGAGTACTTGATCCTGAAGCAGCGTCATCTGTCCAATAATAAGCAGCTGATGTTATATCAACAAAATCGTTAGCAGCTGATGCAGCTTGTCTATAACCACCGGGTCTAACATTTAGTCCAGATAAGTTATTACCAGGATTGTTTGTCCAGTAGTTAATACTTTTTTGTTGTGTCATGGAGTTAGCATTAACCATAGATGTCCACTCGGTTAAACTAGGTACTTTAAAACCAATAGGTGCTAATTTTCTAGTATCTATAACAGCCCATTTATTATATAAAATACCGTATGTCACCTTGTTGCCATCATAGTCTTCATAAAAGCAATATGCTCCTTGTGAAGCAGCATCTTTCGCGTTCCAATCTGCTAGTGTAAAAATAGGTCCATCAATAGGGTCTCCATTTCTATACTTTGTTACTGCTAAATTAGAGCTAGAAACATCATAAACTTGTGATCTTACTGTCGTAGGATCAGAAGCGTCACTCATGGTTGATGGTTTTAAATCAGGAACACCATACCAGTCTGTTTCAGTATCTCTTAAATTTATAAACTCTGGCGCTGTATAAGGCGCAAATTTAGCAACTGATATTTGATCTTCGTTTTGATAATAAAGACCGTTATTTAAAGCTTGATTAACATTTATTTTTCTAGGTTGATTTCTATTATCTGTAAAAAATAATAAATCTTCAATTAAATTAACACCAGTTATAGGACTAGATGTTGAAAAATTTAACCAAGCACCGTAAGCTAATTGCTGTTGTGAGCCTGAGTTTTCACTTAATGTTATAGCATATATAGCACAAATAGAAGTAGAAGGTGCTGTACCTGTTCCACTATGGTTTGTTGTAAAATAATAAACTATTGAGTTTGTGTTATCTACACAGTACCCTATTACTTCAAAACCACTACCTTGAGCTTTACTTACTAGCTCGTTACCTAAAATAGCTTCCAATGCGCCAACATCTCCAGATTCAGATCTAGAAATAGCTACATTTAAAGCATCTCTATATTCGTTACTTGGGAGTAATCTTTCATCAAGATCTTTATTCATTTTAGACCTGATAAAACTATTTTTACCTTCTGCCATTTAATTTTAGTGTTTAATCCATTTAGATTTACCTCTCATAACCTGTACTATTTCGTCAAGTTTAATATTAGATAATCTTATTTTAGCATTTCTTAATTTAGAGCTTTTTTCTTTTCTAAGTCTTTGAACAATATACTCTTGAACATTAGATCTTGTAGATAGTATATTATATATTATGTAAGCATAAAGCGCGTCTTCGGCCATCTTAGGTACTCTAGTATCCATGTCATAAGCTAGTCCATCAGATACATATTCAATGATAATTAATTTACCTACACAATTACTAGAAAAAGTAAATCTACCTTCTCTTTCGTTTATACCAAACCAACCGTTTGCTTGAGCGTATTGAGGATCTAATCCATATAGTCTACCCCAATTAAAAGGGCCATTCAAACCATAGTTATCCCAAGCATATCCAAAGTTTTCATAATTTTCATACCACTGACCATTTATTAATTTAACATTTGCTTCACCCCATCTTTCTTCTGTTATTGATGTACCTTCTGTATTTTCACCATGACCATCTTGAGTTAATCTACCTTGATTGTCTTGTAAAAAAGTATAATAAGGATTTGTTGTTAGGTTGTTATTAGGATATAAAGGTCTTTTTATTCCAAAATCATCTATGTAACACATGCTAACATAATTAACATAATCTTGAGGTATTGTTAAAGAAAGTGAATCTGGTATAGTTAATTCAGAAGATTTTATACTTTTTAATGTATCATAGCTAAATTCTTGTAAACCTCTTTTAGCATGAAATATTACATCTGTTCTTTTTACTTCTGGTATAAGTTTATTTTTACCTACATATCCAACTAAAAAATTACTAACAATATCATTTAGTTTTACATAAGCATAACCTCCATAATTGTTTTCTACAGTTTGTCCAAAAGCTTTTTCAATATCTGTTTGTCCATATTTACCACCACTTAAAGATTTTAATTGAACAACTATATAAACATTAGCACCTGGTTGCGCTATTAAAGTAAGTGTTTTACCGTCTATTCCAACAGACATTTGAGTAAGCCACTCGCTCCATGAGCCAGCTAAACCAGTAGAACTAGTATAAACTTTAAAATTATTTAAAACATAGTCTTGATCTAAAGTACTCCAACTAGTAGAGCTACCCATTTTTAAATCGGTATTAAAACTTGTAACAAATTTTTGGCTACCATTGTTTGAAGCATCACCTCTGAAACCTTGAGAACCAGCGTAATATTGTTGATTTGTTTCTGTTATTAAACTCATTATGATCTTTTATTTTGTTCTTCTTTTGCAACTTCACTAGCTGCAACTTCTATTACTGTTCTATCTTCAATTACAACTCCAGCGTAAAATAATATTCTTAATATAATATTTGTTTGCTCTGTATCATCTAATTCAAAATCTACAGATCCAGTGCTATCATATTCATAATAACCGTTTGCTGATGTAAAATTCCACATAACATCAACTGGTTTTTTTAAATAAGTTGCTTGAACATTAGAATTTACTGTTTGAGGATAAATTGTTATTTTTTTATTTTCATATAAATATACAGGGAAATGATCTGTGGGTTTACTTATAGGTGACATGTTTAGCATAGCTAGTTCGTTTCTTTCAACTTGCTCAGCTAATCTTTCATCTCTATATATTACACTTCCTAGTTTATAAAAATCATTAGGATATAATGTAATAACTAAGTTATTAGCTGCACCTGTAGGTAAATTACCATTTAACAATATAAATTGACCACCTGTTATAGAAAAATTAGCTGAAGAATAAACTTCACCTAAATATGTAACAATAACTGTGCTAGTATCTACCTGTGCTTGTGTTATGGTGGTTAATGTGTATGTTGATTGTGTTCCTACTGTAGAAAAATTTTGAACTGCGCTTGGTGTTCCTGAAGAAGATGGAACATCAAAAAAACCTGGAGCGGTTGTTGTAGGAGCAGTGTAAGTACATGTGCCTATTGTTTTGAATATATCTAATTGTTCTTGCGCGTTTTTTAATCTATTAGCATATTCTGTTTCGTTTTGCAGTACACGTGATTGTTGATTAATAGTTTCAAAGTAACTATCTATTATTTCTAATTGAACTTGATTGGCTAAATTATTAAACTCAGTTGGAGTTAAATATCCTCTCTGTTCTTTATTAGTAATTAATAAGACTGTTTTATATACTGTGTTTACGTTTACTGCCATTATATTTTTTATTATAATACAGAGGTGACAAAATGTCACCCCTATATTAATATCACTTGTTAATTAAGTTTTTTATCTATAGATCGATAAACTTCTACACCTTCGTCTGTTTTCAACCAAGCTGCAAATGCAGAGTATGGATTTTCATCAAAGGGTACATTCATTAATTTTCTATTATTTGAACCCCAAGTAAAAGATCTTTGATCAGAAGATAGATTTATTATGCCAGCTTCTGAGGCTTTTATTGCAAAATTTCTAAGTTGAACGTTTTCATCGTTTGCTAAAGATATAAAGAGTCTAGGATTTCTTTGTGCAAATAATAATAGATCTCTTTTGATTTCTTTAGAAGTCATATCGCTAACTTTAGATCCTAACTCAACTCTCATTATAGATTCTGCATAATCTACTTCCATAGATCTAGCTGCGTTTAAAGCATCTATTTGTAAATCTATTTCTACTAGATCATCTTTTGCTTCTTTTTGAGCACTGTACTCTTCATATAATCTACCTTTTAAAGGGTGATATAAAGATAATAGCTTTTGTAAGTTTTGTTTTTCTTTTGAAACTATTAGCTTACCATCTCTAAAAATAATATGACCCATTGTACACTCTCCCTTTTGTTCATCAACTAAAGGTGAGTCTTGGTTAGTAGCATATTTTATTTCTCTTTGTTTACCTGTTTTTTCATCAAAATACAATAAAGCATGTTTTTTAGTATGCTTGCCTGGTATTGTATATGTTAAAGGTGTTTTATTTCCTTTAAGAAAATACATTCTATCTTTTATTTCCCAACTAGTTTTTGTTGGTTTTTTTGGTGCAGCTTCTACTGCTACCTCTTGAGTTGCAACCTCAACATTTTCTGCTTTAGCTTGTTTAGCCATAATATAATATAATTAAATAGTTTGTAAAAATAATAATTACCTCCACCCTAAGATGGAGGCATTATTAGTGTGAATGATTAGATTCCTTTGAATAATACAAAGTTGTTAGCAGCTTGTGTTACTAAACATCTTTCTGATAGGAAGTTAACTTCCATAGCATCTAGAGTTGAAGTAAACGCACCACCAGCAGAACCAGTTAACCAAGACTTCATACGTCTGTCATCAGCTTGTG
>JAAHTH010001332.1_pt1 | contig 21973 bp, 20 predicted proteins | sample 6116091 | NCBI WGS metagenome assembly JAAHTH01 (sample SAMN13939990, study PRJNA603662) | sponge metagenome | isolation source: marine sponge | host: Mycale hentscheli | place: New Zealand | collected 2006 | reverse complement strand
TCCACAAATGCTGTTGTATCAGCGTTGGCATACTCATTCGTGGGAAATTGCAAAGACATATCATAAGTAGTTTTTCCGGTTTTATCATCTGTAAAAGAATTTACTCCCCATGTAAGCATAAGAGGAGTAGAAATATAAGTTGCGGAATTAGTAGCCGCATTCAAAATACCAACTGACTTTCCACCCACTGCATTTACCTTGGGCTTAGAATACTTCACGTCGGAAGCACAATCAAAAGAAACACCTGATAGAATCATCTTCTCGCTGGACATCTTATTATATGATATATACTGGGCAAAATTCTCTATGTCAATTTTTTTTTTAAATAAGAAGTATTTAATTTATTGACACCATTTGAGTTTAAAATATAAGAGAGAAGCATATAAAAAAATATTTATATTATATAAATATTACATAAAATATGAATAAAAAACAAGATTTCATATTTGAGGAGATAATACCCAGCAACGGAAGAGGAAGAGTCATTGATAGTAATTTTATAATTCCTAATTATGATAGTTATGATGAATTAAAACATAACAATTATAAATTGAATCAATTAAAAGAAATTTGTGTAGTCTATAATTTAAAAAAGACAGGCATAAAACAGGTGCTCATAAATCGCATTTTTAATTTTCTAAAATATGGAAAATATGCAATATGTATACAAAAAAATGCTCGTGCGTATTTGCAACGGAAATTTATTAAAAGATCCGGGCCTGCCATTTTAAAGAAATCACTCTGTATTAATGATACTGACTTCTTATCAATGGAGTCTATTACAAGCATCAAGTATCCACAATTCTACAGTATCAAAGACGGTGATGGTTTTGTTTATGGATTTGACGTCATATCTCTCTATAATCTTCTTCTTAAAGAAGGGACAAATGCAACGAATCCATATACACGTTCTGAATTACCTTCAAATTTATTAAGAAAATTAAAAAGACACATTCGCATGTCAAAACTACTATGCAATGAGCCTATACAAATTGAGATTCCCAACGACATGGATCATTTGAGTGGAGAGAAAATAATGGAATTAAAAGCGCTCCAGCTTTTTCAACATATTAATTGTCTCGTAAATTATGCTGATCAAAGTTGGTTTATGAATATGAATCGAATTAATCTGATCATGTTTGTACGAGAAATTTATGATGTATGGACTTATCGCTCGCAAATCAACAGTGAAATCCGAATGAAAATATGCCCCAATGGAAACCCATTTATACACATAAATTTGCACGATTTAGCAAGTTTCTCCACCACAAATCTCAAAAAAATGGGATTAGTATTAATCGAAAATTTAACAACCAGGGGAGTTGATATGGATAGTCAATCTTTAGGAGCATTTTATGTACTTGGAACACTTACATTAGTAAATAGTGAAGCTCGAAATAGCCTTCCATGGTTGTATCAATCATTTTTACACTAAGCGTTAGTTTTCGAATTATTGACATTTATATCCTTATGATAATAGATGTCAATATAATATTTAAGGTCTTAAAACACTTAAAAAGACCTCAATAGTAAGAGTATAAATCATGGTAAAGAAGACCGTAGCTGCTCCTAAGACTCCTAAGAAGATCGCCAAGAAGGTTGAGGCCCCCGTTGCAACTTCCACACTTGAAGCCGAGACCCCTGTAGAAATTGCTCCTCTTGAGGCCGGTGCTCCAACTGAAGATGCTGCTGCATCTACCCTTATTAAGGATCGTTTCGGCGTTTTCGCTGGTATGCTCCAAAATCTTTCCTCTCAGATTACTGCCCTTCGCTCCGAGCTTAAGACTCTTGAGCGTGATACCACTCGCGAAATGCGCAACCAAGAGAAGGCTAATGCCAAGCGTAAGAGAAGGACTGGCAACCGCAAGCCAAGTGGTTTCGTTAAGCCCACATTGATTTCTTCCGAGCTTGCCTCATTCCTTGGCAAGCCTGATGGTACCGAGATGGCCCGCACTGAGGTCACCCGCGAGATCAACGCTTATATCAAGTCCAACAAGCTTCAAGACGCTACTAATGGACGCCGCATTATCCCCGATGCTAAGCTAAAGACTCTTCTTAAGATCAAGAAGGGTGATGAGCTTACTTACTTCAATCTTCAGAAGTACATGTCAACACACTTTGCTAAGGCTACCAAGGAGGCTACTGCATAAGTGTAAACCAAATATTTAGTATATCTATAATATAAATTAAAATAATAAGAAAAAATATTTTTTATTATTTTACAATATAATGAGAAAATCGGGTTTGATTGCTTCAGGAGCTATTTCTATTATTGTGGGAACAGCGTTAGTCGGCAAGGTTATTTATGAAAAACTTATTCGGAAGCAAATTAAGAATAACGAAAATTACATACAAAATGACGAAGAAAAAAACAGAGTACTTGTATTAAAAGTCAAAAAAGAAGGATATAAAATATTTATTGAGACAGTGGAGTCGTATTTAAAAAATATCAATATTACCAATCATTCTTTCGAAAACTTTATGAAAGAAAAATGGCCAGGTGATTATACTATTTATATGGATAATAAAAATAAAACAGAAACATCCAGTTTACGCACATATACACATTGGGAAAAAATGTATGAAGAAATAAAAAATAACAATAAAGATATTGATTTTATTATGAACATTGGGGAACAAGGCATATTCCAGGGAAAATAAACCCTTCTTCGCGCATGATTGAATGTATTTTTTCCGTGTTGACAAATGTATTATTAAAACAATGACTATTATTTGTTTCTATAGAAAGTTCCGTAAACATAGTCTCAATATTTCGCATTTCTTCTATTGAAGTTGCATTGTAAATGGCGGAATTTTCATGTATCCATGTAATAAAATCTATAGTTGTGTCTTGGTTTTTCCTTTTGTATTTTTTGAATTTAGCAAGGATTTTATATAAATGTATGTGCTCACTACTATAATCCGTCCCACTACAAATACATATTTGTTTGAACTCCTTTGCATCCAGTTCTAATTCCTCTAAAATTTGCTTGAAGTTGTACAATATACACGTCTTCTTCAAAATAATGAAATAACGCAATACACGTGGACAACCATAAATAAACATATCCATGTCTTCACTAATACATGCATATGCTTCATTCTTAATGACCATGTAGGCACATAATTCATCTGCTTCTCCGGGTGCATCTACATAATTGACTCCATATGCATCCATCAATTCCTTTACTTTAGCAATATCTCGTGAATGAATTTTTACACACTTCTTTTTAAGTTGGTCTATTTGCTCTTGCATTTCCTGTTTCACCTTGTAATCTTCTTCTTGATCCATAGTTTCACATATTGCTTTCATTTCTTGTTCCGCATTTTTTTTAGCATCTTTACGGAGCGACAATAAGGGCAATTTCTCTTTCGGTGGAGGACCGTCAAATACGAAGAGTACTTTAATATTATAATGGCGAAATATGGAAATCATTAAATATACATTTTCCAATAAAGCTTCTTCACTCATGAATTTATATAAATATATGCTTATATCTACTACCACTTTTTTATTACGCAAGTTTCGTAAATGAATTTGCGTAATACTTTTGTTGCAATTGTCCCGAAAGAATCCGTTTAAATGTTTGATTCCCATAATTGATTTCGTGCTTGCTATTATTGGAAACGATCCTGGTAGATCATTTTTATTTTTAAAATAAAATTGAAATACTTATAAGTAATTCAAAATATAAACAAATAGTAATTATGGAATTTAAAGTGGAAATTAACTTTGACGAAGCCAGTGCTGCATGGATGCAAAACAAACGTTCCATTGGCAACGGAATGTATAAATATTGTTGTAGTGGAAAAACAAAATCAGGGACCAAATGCAAAAATAAACCTCTTGGAGACTCATCATTTTGTAGGATCCACAAAAAAACTTGTCATACGGAGACTCGTATCGTCTAATTGATCTACACATTCATCTAATAAATCTGTAAACTCTTCGTGATCATAACGCTTTTCTATAAATTCAATAAATCTGTCTATACTTTTTAGATTTTTTGGTATACATAAACAATCATAATTATACTCACAACACCATTTCATCAAATCATCCAAGAAAAACAATAATAAGGATGTTAAAATATAATAGCAAAAAACATTTGTTTTTTCTTTATAAAGTGTGCGACTACATTTTTGCAAAGACTTATCTTTAGATATTAATATTTTGTAAGACAACCCCATATATTTCAATACTTTACATGATTGGGTCATCGCATGCACAGCTTCTTTTTGAAAATCCGCTACACATGTTTTTTTAAAGCTACTAAAACGCTGTGTCGGATTTTCCATAAAGTGATGCATCATTATATTAATAGCGCGCGCCCACGTTTCACAATAAGCCTCATAAATTAATATTTCCGCGCCTATATTAAACATATTTGTCAAACGATCTTGGTATTTATCCATATTATAAGAACTAAAATCTAAACCATAAGAATGAAATGATTCATGTACAAAGACTTTGAACCATTCTTCTTCTCGATAAATAACTATTTCATTATGTTCTTTACATGTATATGTATACCCCGAGTTCACATGCTCAGGGCCAATAATTTCACTCCCCATACTCGGCAATTCTTTGGGAACATCAGCCATAAATACTGTTATTTCCATAATACGACTGCACTTCTGGGAGTTATCTGTTGCCATAATATTGATAACATATAACCATAAATACATAGAAAAAAACATTTTTTCCACATTTATCGAATCCAATGGTGTACATAAAACCACATTTAAGTGAAACTCTTTACCTAACATTTTGCACGATGATGTTATTAAATAAGTTCCTTCATCGATAATTTTTCTTTTTATTGTTTTGGAAAAATAGACGTTTTCTTTTTGTAGACACTTCGGAAACATACTCTCGTTGTGTAAAACTGCACGATCTATTGTATAACGATCTTTTTCCATTAAATATTGACGGCCATTTTTTAATTCATTATATAGTTTTAATATGCATGTGTCCATATAATGAATTATTATTACATATTTTTATATTATTTTTTTAACTCAAACTTTCTCGCACATTCATTAACTCTTGTGCCACACGTGGCTCTTTTCCACGAATAAACTGCTGCAACGTTGCATCTTTGGTTTCTTGCAATACTTTTTTCAAGTCTTTATTTTGTGTTATTTTGGCCTCAATAGCCCGTTGTAATTCTTTTTTCGACATTGATCTATTATTACCAATTTCAATATAAAAATCTTCATCCATTTTTATTTCTTTTGGACGAACTAACTCTTTCCCTAATTTACCATTACTACTTCCAGCTGCAATGGCTTTTGATACATCTTTGGAAAGATCACTATTACTATCCAGAGAGAATTGTAAATAAAAGTCCGGATTATTTTTAAGAAATTTACTTGCATTATAATAATGTTCTACGCTTTTCCATTTGTGTCCATCCAATTCAAAAGCTTGTTCCCACGAATTATCTAATTTTTTTCGCCAGTCTTTGACTGAGTTCAATCCACTAAAACGCATAATATCTTCTTTGGGTATTTTCTCTCCAATACCCATTCCCGGTTTCTTTTTGTCTGAAGAATTGGCGTAAAACTGAAAAATAATATCTTGTCTATTTTTCTTATCAATGCTATGTAGCTCTTCAATAACCTCGTCTACTATTGGTTCATTTTCTTTGATTCCTATTTTTTCCTGAAATACACGAAAAGCTTTAATATTGTAATAGGGTCCAGCCAATTTTTCCATGCATTTATTTACAATCAATAATTTTACATCGTATGGTACTTGCGAAAAATCCAGCAGTCCATGTTCATAATAAGTTATTAATACATAGTGATTACCAGTATAATATGTCATAATATATTCCTTTGGCTCATAAGAGTCTTCTTCTCCTTCCCCTTCAGCCGATTCACCACATAATAACACATTACTCATATCACCACTTTCGTATGATTCTTCAGAAAATAAAATTAGTTTAATATTCAATATTCTCTCTAACGCACTGATTGCCCATACATCAGCCCAATAGCTGGGCTCTTTAATAGCTTGTTTAAAGTCTTCCAATGAAAGCACATTTTTCATAAAACTAAATTCGCTTCCCAATTCTTCTGAAAATTTCTTATTTTCTTTTGCTTGTTCATAAGATTCTTTTACTTTTTGAGACTCTTCCACCAATTTTAATTGCTGTTCGCGTGAAGAAACTGTTTTCAAAGTTTTTCGCAATTGTTCATTTTGTTTATTAAAAGATTTCATTTTTGCAGTTTGTTCTTTTACCGCATCTCGATACATCTCATATTGTGCCCTATAATATTGATACTGTTCTTGTGTGGCATAATTAGATAGTTTTTCTCGCAATTCTTGAATACTTACATTTATACCACGAGTTGCATATGCATCGCGTATAACCGCAAACAAACAATGTCCACCACCTTCATTATCTACTTCACCAATATTTGGATTCTTTAAAAATGTACGAATCCATGGTTCTTTTTTATCTTGTTGATAAGATACACGTTCTTTTTTTGACTGTTCCACATCTTGTGCAGGTATGCGAATACTATTAAGAGGTATAGTAGACTCATGATCATCATCATCATCAGATGATTCATCATATTGTGTATGGTCGATGAAGCTGGGTCGCATACTCTTAGAGAGATTTGATTTAATTCGAGACAAATACTCTTTTTTAACATAACTAAATAACAAAGGTTTATTCATTTTTTCAATCATAATTTCTCCTTCTTCATCTAAATAAGGGGCAATGTTTTCATCATTAATTTCATATATACCTATTTGTTCAATAACGCGATTATTAATGATTAAATATATGGGTATATATAATATTTTATTTGAAACATAATCATATTTAGTTGTACCAAGACCTACGTCATAAGTTTCTCCATATAATGGGACTTCGTATATGGAAACTTCTTCGTTAACATCATCCATATGTATATTTTTTCGCTCAGGGTAATTTATTTTAGCATCAGCAAAAGATACCACCATATAATTTACATACATATATATTTTTTATTTTATTAGGTTTTATAATGAATAATAAAATAAAAAATATATTTATATGGTGAAATGTGTACATATTTATACATCACGTTTCGTAGAGAATTTGACATATAGTTTATATAAACAACTTTCTTTACACTTTACTTGTAAAATATATACGCGACAAGTAGTACCACAAGATATTCAAAATTTACCAGCCAATGAGTTTTTTTTGTTTATATCACCACAATCTACCATATCTAAAAGTGCTTTAGATTATTTAGTTCCCAATACTTATTTTATATATCAAACCGAACAATTAAACACAAAAGAACGTGCGGAAAAGTTTCATAAAAATATATACATGAATAAAGTTTTACAAAACGCGTGTGCTGTGTTTGATTATTCACAAAAAAATATTGAATTATATAAACCATATTACGTTAATCCACCTCTTTATTTACCCTTTTTACCATGTAAATGTAAAATCGAAGAAATATATGATAAATCAATTGATATCTTATTTTATGGATCTATAAACCAAAGGCGTTATATTATTATCGAAGTATTAAGACAATTATTGCCTGATTTACGTATTGAAGTTGATGAGCAATTATTTGGAATAGACTTAACAAAAAAAATAACACAAAGTAAGATAATAGTAAATATACACAATTATGAGAATTCTACTTTAGAAACTGCTCGATTAATGGAGGCATTAATGTATAATACACATATTATTAGTGAGAAAACAAATGAGCCGGAATTATTACACAAATTCCCCAGTGTACACTTTATTGATGAGTTGATTGGATATGACGTAATAGATGCTATTGACGTGGAAAAATCTACCTTTGATAATATTATCGAAATAATTAATAAATGTTTAAAAGAGACGAAGTGCAAACATATTATACCCGTCAATAATATTTCGAAAACTGTAAACCTCTTTAAAAAACAGTCTTTTATTACCGAATGTGAAAATATAATGCCAATTTTAAAAAAAAGGAATCAATTATATAACTATGAGGCAATTTGCAATAACAGTAGTGTATTTATTGAATTTCGCGTTTTACCCCATAGTGTACCTATAATATTAAACATGATGCAGAACTTTCCCCATTGGCATCATACCATAGTATGTAATCATAATAATAAAGCATTATTTGAGAATATGGTTTTAACATACAATCAAAAGCTTCGCTTAATTATTCTTGATAAAGAAATTACCAGTGTCAATGATTATAATAATCTTCTACTTACTGAATCTTTTTGGAACCATTTTACTTATGATTATATATTATTGTATCAAGAAGACTCTTTTCTTCTTCATAATAATATAAATAAATTTTTGGATTATGATTACGTTGGTGCTCCATGGCCACATGAACAAAACGTGAATAATATGGGCGTTGGCAATGGAGGATTTTCATTGCGTAAAGTAAGCACATTAATTAAATGTTTCCATAAAATAACTCCAGAACAATATAAAAATAATATAAATGAAATGGTTAAAAAATATATGAATGATTTTTATTTGGAGAATGTTCCAGAAGATGTCTATTTTTCAAGTATTATACATGATGAGAAAATTGGTATAGTAGCTCCATATAACATAGCACAAGAATTCGCTTTAGAAAGCTCAGTATGGCCATTGAAGAAACCCATGGGAATACATCAATATTGGAATTTTCATAATAAATACTATCCCATATTAAAACAAATTTTATTATACTCAGAGTACTTCAAAGAAGCCAACCATAGAGGTGGGTGGAATAAAATAGTCAATTATGGTCTGCAAAATAGCTTGCTAACAACAATAAATTCAATGAATGACATTTATTTAATAGATTCTTTAGAAAAATATTTTATATGGGAAAATAATACGCTAATACAACAACCATGGATAGGCATAATACATTATACAAATTGCTCTATTCCTTATTATAAAGATAATCAACATGTAGATAATATTTTACAAAATGCAAATTTCTTAGCATCACTTTCTAATTGTGTGGGTCTTGTATGCTTGTCATCGAAATTAGTAAGCTATGTAAAAACATACTTAAAAAATGAGAACAAACTATGTGATGTATATTTTATTAAACATCCTATTCTTCTGGGGCCTATAGCACAAGTCCCATTTAATGTACATCATATTGTGAATCATGGCGCGATTATCCAACTGGGTCAACAATATAGAATAACATCGTTTATTTATCGATTAAAAACCACGCGAAAAAAAATATGGCTTCCTGGTTGTGAAGAAAAGCAAGCATACGATAGTTTGGCGACTGAATGTACTCATTTTAACTATTCCATTAATCTTAAAGATGTTCAAATAGGTCGAGTTTCAGAAAAGAAATATGATGAATTGTTAATTAATAATATTGTTGTTATCCCATTGTTTAGTGCAAGTGCCAACAATTCACTTTTAGAAATTATTGCATTAAATGTCCCAGCATTTATTATATATGATGATGCAGTAGTAGAATATATTGGGAAAGACTATCCACTCTTTATTGAAAGTATGGAGCAAATGGAAACGATCCTTAACAATGCTCAGTTATTAACCAAAAAACTCAATAGTGCACATGAATATTTGAAAATTATAAATAAAGATGTTTTTCATATTCGACATTTTTATAAAGAATTGTATAATATTGCACATAGTGTATAATTTCTTTACATTTTACTACATATAAAGAAATTATTCTTTTTTGATGTTCTTACATATTATGTAATATATTGTTAATTCGTGCTTTACATGCCTTACATAAGCTTAACACATATATTATTATTATTTTTGCTACATTTATGTAGACAAACAGCATTTTTACGTTTTTTTCAATTCTAAAATGGAAAATCCCAAAATGGACATAAAAAGTATGTCCAAAATTGAAATCTCAAATTTCGATTTGTAAAAAAAACGCAAAAAACGTGTTTAAACCATAATGCTATTATTTTCAAATGACAAGTGAAAAAATTGTAATTTAAACATTTTTTTTGAAAAAAGGCCAAATTTAGGGTTTCCAAAAAGTGTTTCCATTTTGGAAACAAATGGAAACAACCAAAATGGGGGTAAAATATTTAAAAACTTTTTCTTATGTTATTACAATTGAGAAAAATGTCTAATGAAGAAAATTTGACACTGACCCAAAAAATGGAAACAAATGGAAACACACTTTTTTTGTGTGAAAATTGTGGAAATATCTTCAAGACGAAGAGTGGTCTGTGGAAGCATAAAAAGACGCAATGTTTTGAGACTGACTCCAAAAATGGAAACTTTAGGAAACCCAAATTTCCTGAGGCTTTTTCGTGTGAAACGTGTAAAAAGACGTATAAAAGTCGCTCGGGACTTTGGAAACATAGCCGCACATGCAAAAAATCCGAAAATGCTGTTGTAAATACGAAAAATAACACCAATATAGTCTCACAAGAAATGGTTGTATCGTTAATTCAACAAAATAAAGAAATGCAAGAATTATTAATAGAGCAACAAAAACACCACCAAGAAGAGATGCATGAAAAACAAAAACAAATTTTTGAAATGATACCTAAATTGGGGAATAATAATACAACAAATAAATTCAATATTAATTTATTTCTTACGGAAAAATGCAAAGATGCCATTAATATAGGTGATTTTATATCATCTCTCCAGCTTACACTTGATGACTTTCAAATGACAAAAGATAAAGGTTTATTGGAAAGTGTCAATCACCAAATTATTAAAGAGTTGCGTCGCATGGAAATATATAAGCGTCCTATTCATTGTACTGATGTGAAGAGAGATGTCATGTATATTAAAGATAATGATCAATGGGAAAAAGATGAAAACAATCATAAATTAAAATCGGTTTTGGGTAATATAGCAGAAAAACAAATACAAAATATTGATATTTGGGAAAAAGCGAATCCGACGTATCAAGAAACACAAAAGGGAATGGAAGATTATATAAACATAATATCATCAATATCACAAGATATTGACAATGAAAGTAAAGCAACAAATAAAGTAATAAAAAATATTAGTAAAGAAGTTTCGTTAAATGATAAAGATAATTAAATTATTTTAGGAATTAATAGTATATGGAAACACAAATGAAATTTACAACGTTAAAATGTACTGGAAGTGATTCTACAATAAATGATCTTATTGAGGATGATAATCAGATTCAATGTGGAGTAATTGAAAGCTATGAAAACTTGAAAGCGCAACTTGAAATATCTAATATAAAACCATCAAGTGGTGGACAAGGAACATTTAATAAAGTGGAAAACTTTGTTAAGACAAAATTAGGAAACATTACACTAAGAGTAGGGAAGGACCCAACGAATTATTTAATTAATAAACTCCCATCCGATTCCGATTCTATATTTGCAACAATATTGAGGGGTTCAACAAATAACGAATATATTATTAGCCAAAATATTGATGCCAGAGATGAATATGGTTATGTACTTGAAAGAAGTGAATTAGAAGACGAATTAAATGAAAATATTGCAACGAAAAATAATTGGTTGATTGCGAATCAAAAAAACCTATGTCCAAAAATATATTTTTATGGTTTTGTGAAAAAATCTAATCAATTATACTCATTAATGGTTAGTGAATCGTATCAAGCTGATATGTTGAAGTATTATACAAAAGGAAATGGACGCAAGTTAATATATTATAGTAAAGATGCCAAAAATTTTGATAGTAATAGCGCAATTGCATCACAATTATCAGAATTATTGAGCGGTGTTTCTGCCATGCAATTAATTTGCTTTGATATTAAGCCTCCGAATGCTGTCATTAATGAAAATGAAGATGGTACACATAATGTAAAATTAATTGATTGGGATGCTGATTGGTGTCAAAATTATAACAATGTACTTAGAACGAGGGACACTTCTGTTGCATTAAATCAACAAATAAATATTATTAATAATTTGGTCATGGCAAGTCTATTTTATGAACAAGTTGGATACAATATTTATTATGACTATATTCAAAAGAACTATTTTAATGGATATGTATTTAACGAGAACGGAACTGTAGAAAATTCACCCCAATATGAAGCATTAAAACATTTGTATTGCAAGATGAATAGCCCGGAAGGTGGAAAAAATCAGTTTTATTTTATGGGAAAACATTATTTACATTCAGAAGAAGAATGTGGAGAATTATTTGATAAAATAGTAAAAATAGCTTCCACTATACGACCAAAATTATCTGTGCATAATAAATTACAAGAATTATTATTTAGTGGAGGTAAAACAACTATGGATGAAGAAAAAGGCATATATTTCTTGAGTATAGATGAGTTAGAAAATGGTAAGTTCGATAAAACGTTAAATTTATTCTTTTATATTTCTGCTTCCCAAGTGAATCTATGTATTCAAGACGAAAAAAAAAATCCATTATTAATAAAAGAAACTGATACGAAGTTTCGGTTCGTAATTGATGCTTTTTATGATATTACTAAAAAAAGAAACATGCAAAATTATGCTTTTGTTTATGATAATCAAAAACCCTATATATTACAATTAGCCACATATGATGCAGATGAGGATGATGAGAGTGTAGACGGTATGGTTGTTGATCAATCATCTGCAAAAAGATCTCAACAAGGGGAACCACTTGGGCCAAATAAAAAGCGTAGAGGTGGTAAAAAACGCAAAACAAAAAGAAAAAATAAACGCAGTATTAAAAAGATAACGAAGCGTACAACATAACCCCCCCTTCCAACACGCACCCCCCCCCAAAAACCCCTCCCCCCCCCCCCCCCCCCCCCCCCTCCCCCTTACCTTTGTAGATAACCCTCCCAACATCAGTGCCTTTTTTTAAGTTCCCACATGTTGTATAGCATATTTTGAGATTTCGCAAATTCCTGTATTTTGTATTTTCTTTGCATAATTGTGCAGCAAATACAATTTCTTCTTGTGTAGGTTCAACACTTTCAATAACAACATGACATGATGGATAAGAATTCAAATGCAGCCAAGTATAATTTTCATCAGAGTCTACAAGTGTCCAATTTTCTTTTGCATTAGATCCAATCTTAATAATTGTTTCATCATTAAATACTTCCTCTTTCATGTTTACTTAAATAATGTAAAAAATGCAAAGCATTATTAAGCAGATCAATTTTATTAAATATTCAATTTATTTTATTTTACAAACCCCCGTTTTTAATTATATATTTTACATATTTATCATCACATTCAATAACTTGATGTTTAACCGAAATATTTTTTTGAACAGGAGTTTCATTAATAAATTGTTTTTTAGTATTTATTTTATTCATTTTATTTATTTCAAGTTGTAATTTTGAAATATCTCTACTAAGTCGTTTCAATATTTTGTTTATTGCGTGAGTGCTCATAATTGTATAATTATATAAAATTTTAATACACAGCATTCAATTTTATTATAAATTAAATTTAAAATTATAATAAAATTTAGTGTGTATAATACATAATGAATGTACTACCGATTATTGTTTCTTGCAAAAAAAATGAACATATATGGAATTCAATATTAGATAAGAACCCACATGCTATATTGTTTTATGGAGATCCATCTCTACATGAAAATTATAATTATGATGAAACCAGAAGAATATTAATATTAAAATGCAATGATTTTTACGAAGGTTTACCAGAAAAAATGATAGCAGTCTTTAGTGCTATTTTGGAATTAAAATGTTTTCAGCATGTAAAATATATATTTAAAATAGACGATCATGATATGGTAAATAAAATATTGAATGTAGACTATATTAAACGTCATTTAGATAGACAGCCACAATTCAGCTATATTGGAAACCGAATAATTCATTACGATAAATTTAAAAAAGTAACGCGCAGGTGGCACTTTGGAAAATGTAGTAAAGGTTCATGTTGGGAAAAAAAGTTATATAATGGTGTTTACACAACCTGGGCAGATGGTGGCCAAGGATATATATTACGAAGAGATGCATTGGAGAAAATCGCAACAATTTATAATTTTTCCAATATAAATAATGTGGGAAGCTATCATATTTATGAAGATGTAATGGTTGCATTAATTCTTGCGAAATTTAATATTGTACCGAAGAAATGGTAATAATTATTTATTCATATTTATAATAAATTTTCGCGTAAACCGATCTTCGAGTAGTTCGTCCATATAACTCCATAGTGTACAGCGACGACTCACAATATCACCATGCATTGCATCTTGTTCGAATTCTACTATAAAATCAATAAGATCTTGTTTTTTAGTTTTAGATGATGGTTTAAATCCATAATATTGAGCAATATTTTTGAGCATTTTCACTGTAAAGTTTTCCTGATAATTCATAGTTGATGCCAACATATAATCTATTTGGCTTTCATTTGTTGTACAATCTTGTGCAACAATATTTTCTCCTAAATTATTTAATTCTAATACGCAGTGTGGAATATATTCCATAATAATAATAATAACAAAAAACTTTATTATTATTTAATTAAATGATTATTTCATTTTTTTAATTGCATCCATGATATCCATGTGTTTAAAAATACATTTATGCTTAAGTCCTGGTTTTGAGTTCGCCTTCATTTTGGATACAGATTCAACACAACCAATAACAGTTTCCCAATCCCCCAATGTCGAAATTTTACTATAGCCTCCTTTTATCAATATTAACAGATTTTCTGCAATTTCTTCCGCAGTAGCAGAATTGGTTTGTTCTTCTATTACTTCCAACAAGTTTTCTTGCAATGTGTGAATAATATTAATTATTTCTTGTGGAATGATGACTTCAAGTTTCATCAAATTGATTAAAAACATACTTGATCCTCTACGTGCATCATTCACAATGTTTATCTCACAAAATCGATCATAATCTGTATTTGGATCTCCTACCTCAATATTGTCAAATTTCTTCACAAAATCCATCTTATTTTTATGAAACATGTCTTTAATTACCGGAGAATGAGTTAATAAATCGACTACTAACCTTGCATATAGCTCAGAACAAAATGTATTATTGCTTGCGGTTTCAAAAATAAAACCCATCAGCTTAGTCGTATCTTCATCGCTCAAAGAATCGCCTTGTTCATTGGTTCTAACAATATCCAATATTTCTTTTTGCATTTTTTCATAATTATTAGCAGATAGCTTATTCAAAATAGTACGGGCATCGTCTATTGTTTTTTCCACACCCTCACTTTTCTTCAATGTAGTCGCCTTGAAATCGCGAATAGCCTTCCAATCATCTTCATTTATTTCACTATGTTTACCCCCGTCGTTTTTACGTCGCTTTTGCATTAAACTATTATTGGTTTTTGTAAAAATCGGCGTTTTCACATAATTTGGTGCACCGACCTTTTCTGCTAAAGTAGATATAAGTTGCATTGTTTCATCTGGCACTTCAAATTGAAAGCCATCCCACAAAATATTTTCAAAGAAAGCAATATCATAAGTTTTACACATCTCAGTCATATTCGGTTTATGAATAATAAGGTGATTATTTTTATATCAATTTTTAATTAAAACTATTAAGACTTAAAAACACAAGCCTGTTTACATCATACAATGGAGCGCAAAGAAATAAATTCTTGGAATGACATTGAAAATATAAAACCTGAATTATTACGAGGTATATTTGCATATGGTTTTGAAAATCCCAGTCCTATACAACAAAAAGCAATTTTGCCAGCTCTGGAGAAAAAAGATTTGATTGCACAGGCACAGTCAGGTACAGGTAAAACAGGTTCATTTACTATTTCTGCATTACAGTGTGTGGATACAACAGAAAATAAAACACAAATATTGATTATGAGTCCAACACGTGAATTAAGTACGCAAATATTCAATGTATTAAATGATTTGGGAACCAATATTGAGAACTTAAAAACGCATTTATTAGTAGGTGGGAATTCAATAGATGGTGATATTATTGCACTAAAAAAATCACCTCATATTATTGTGGGATGTCCTGGCCGTATTCATGATATGATACGTCGAAATAAATTAAAGGCACGAGACTTGGACTTTATGATTATTGATGAGGCCGACGAAATGCTTTCTTCTGGATTCAAAGAACAAGTATATAATATTTTTCAATTTTTGAAAAGTGATGTTCAAGTTGCGTTATATAGTGCCACATTGCCTCCCGATGTCCAGGAATTAGCTGGGAAGTTTATGCGTGAACCAGAGAGAATATTGGTAAAATCAGAAGCGTTAACATTAGAAGGAATAACGCAATATTTTGTGGCAGTGGAGAATGACGCAACGAAATATGAAACGTTAAAGGATTTATATAGTTGTATTTCAGTAGCCCAATCCATTATATATTGTAATAGTATACGTCGTGTTGAGGACTTGGCTAATGCAATGAGTCAGGACGGATTCCCAGTGTCTTTCATACATGGAAAAATGAGTCATGAGGAAAGGAATGACTCGTTTAAGAAATTTCGATCGGGTGCAACGCGAGTATTAATATCAACAAATTTGACGGCGCGTGGTATAGACGTACAACAAGTAAGCACGGTAATAAATTTCGATATTCCTCGAGATGTACATTCCTATTTACATAGGATTGGAAGATCAGGAAGGTGGGGAAGAAAGGGTATGGGTATCAATTTCGTAAGTCGTTTTGATGTTAAGATGTTAAAAGAAATTGAGTCCTATTATAGCACACAAATTGAAGAATTGCCAAGTAGTGTGGTAGAAACTGGAAAGTAATTACGTTTTAGGAATGTTTATATATTCTTGTTTTGATATAATGACGAAACAAGAATATAATTTTCGTTATCCAATTGAATATATGGATGATAAAACTGAAATTAAAAAAAATGTCCTTGAAGATTTAGAATTAATAAAATTTAACAATCCAGATGAGGATCAACAGGGAATAATGGAACAAGTCATTGAACCAAAAACAATATTTGGTAAAAAATGTATAGGAGATCTATGTAAATACACGACTACAAATAAGAGTTTCTTAAAAGACACACAGCATATTGTGCAAAAATTTCCACGCATTTCCCAAAATCCCGAATTACATGATAAAATGGCGTTCACATGGTTTGGTATTATAAATGACAATAACTTTGTTGAAAAATATAAGTATGTAGATGTTAAGTTTTTTCGCAAACTGAATAACTCATCACTTTTTTTACAGCTACTCAGCATATATAACCTTTCATCCCCCATGATGTTTTTTATAGTACCCATAGTTATGTTATTAGTACCTTTTTTTCTGTTGAAAATGAAGAGTCTTGATGTATCAATGAATTCTTATATCTCAATCTTAAAAAAGGTGTTGAAGAATCACACACTGGGGTTATTGATAAATACCAATTATAAAGATATTAATTGGGGAACCGCCGTCTACGTTATCTTTTCTATAGGGTTTTATTTATTTCAAATGTATCAAAACGTGTTGTCTTGTATTAATTATTATAAAAATATGTATAAGATCCATGATTATATTTTTACTATAAAGGAGTATTTATTGGAAACACAACGAAATATTGATACTTTACAATCAATGTATACTCAATATGATTCTTATGAAAATTTCACAAATATTATGATAAATTATAAGTCAACTATAGGTGAATTTATTGCAGAATTAGAAACAATAACACTTTTAAAAATCAATTTTGGTAAAATATCACAATTAGGTTATATTATGAAACAATTTTATAGGTTATACAATGACGAATTCGTACATCAAATTATGGACTTTTCCTTTCACTTAAACGGATATATGGATTATATGGTGCAAATACATGGATTAATGAAATCAAAGAAAATAAACAAATGTAGTTTTGGTAAAAAGACAAAAATGAAAAAGGGATATTATGCAAAACTAATACATGAAAAATATGTGGCAAACGATGTAGATTTTAAGAAAAATATGATTATTACAGGACCTAACGCAGCAGGAAAAACTACGCTTATTAAAACCGTAGTCATAAATATTATATTCTCTCAACAAGTAGGTTTTGGATTTTATAAAAGTGCCACCGTAAATCCATATGATCATATACATAGTTATTTAAATATTCCCGATACTTCTGGAAGAGACAGTTTATTTCAGGCCGAAGCACGACGATGTAAAGAAATATTGAATGAATTTAGTCATCATGGAAAAGCGCGACACTTTTGTATTTTTGATGAATTGTATTCGGGGACAAATCCATATGAAGCTGTTGGAAGTGCATATGGTTTTTTGAAATATATAAGTAGTAGCGAAAATGTGAATTTTATGATTACGACCCATTATGGACAATTATGCAGCTTAATGGATAAAGAAAAAAATATAGAAAATAAACATATGAAAATAGAACTTTTGGATAATAATTACACTTTTAATTATACTTATAAATTGGCATCGGGAATTTCACAAGTAAAAGGAGGATTTAAAGTATTGAAAGATTTAGAATACCCTGAGAGCTTATTAAATAATATTCTTTCTATTATGGACGTGTTAATATAAATATTCAAGTATGGCAAGTACAAGCAAATACGTTTATATTTAGTATATTTAATGTATTAGGACTGTAAGAATGTTGGGACTTGAACTTACAAGCGAAACCATGTTATGTTTAGGCATTATGTTTATTTTATCCGGAGTATTATTTTTTTACATGAAAAAACAAATTACTCATTTAGAAGATGCTCAAATGGAGCAAGCAAAATTATTGCAACACATTATAGCCAATATTAGCACCATGCCTTCCAATATGGCAGCAAATGTAGGGGCAGATATAGGTGCAGATATAGGTGCAGATATAGGTGCCCCTATGAGTGAAAACAATGATGAATACCATCGTGGAAATTTAATTGATGTTTCTGATGGTGAAGAAGATAATTCTGATAGAGAAGAAGAAGAAGACGACTCAGAAAGCGAAGAGGAGGGTAGGTCAGAAAGTGAAGATGACACTGATGATGAAATTGAAAACGAAGAAGTAAAGGAAGAAGTGAACATAGATAAAAACATTCTACGAGAATTTAGTGCTTTGCCCGTTCAAGAGGTTGATTTAAATGCGATTGACGAAGATTCCATAGTCCAAATACCTGATTCTGTAAAAGTTGTCAACATGAACATAGGAGCATCAGACCATGAACCTGAAGAAGTAGAATTAGACGTTGAATCACTCACGTCTACTAATTTAGATGATGATGATGATGATGACACTCTCACAATAAATAGTAGTATTAGTGGTGCTAATTTAGCGAAAACAAGCCTGAAAGCATTAAAAGTAGGAGATTTAAGAAAAATGGTCATCGAGCGAGGTTTGCATAGCGATCCTTCCAAAGTGAAAAAGGCGGAACTAATTACATTATTACAACAACATTAATTTCTCTATACATAATAAATAATGAGTTGGGGTACATGTTATTCAGGATCAAATAATATTCATTTTGATTTTCCTCCTATTATGAGTGATGGTCGCAATTTTGCATCATGGCAACCTGGTGCTGAAATCAACAAAACATTGCGCAAAGAAAATAATATTCAATCTAATTGGCAATATCGCAATTATTTAGTACACAATGCTGATCAAATTATTAAATTGAATCAACAAGAAGCTTGCAATGACTGTGGATGCTGCAATGTGTCCCAAAGTGCGCGTTCGAAAAACACTCCTTTTTCTTATCAAAGTTGTGTTGATAACAGTATGCCTTTTGGTTATGAAAATAGTGATTTGAAGAAGACATATTTAACATCACAACAATTGCAATGTCGTATGAACGCACCCATTTTGACACAAGATCAATATTTAATGCAACAATATCCTAATCCTAATTAAATTTCGGAGAGTGTAAAAGATTTAAAACAATAATATCAAAACTTATTAATATGAGGATAATAAGTTTTGATGTAGGAATAAAAAATCTGGCTTGTTGTGTAATGGAAATAAAAGAAAATCAAGAATGTAAAATACATTTTTGGGACGTATTAAATTTAACCAATCCTACAGTTTATCCCCCTTGTTGTGTGGAAAATTGTAAGCAAAGTGTAAAGCATTACTTACATAACAGTGAGTTTTATTATTGTACAAAGCACAGTAAGAAAAATCAAAATAACCACATGATTTTACCAGATAACATGAAGATGAAAGCGCTAAAAGCGTGTGGCCAAAAAGAATTATATACTATGGCACAGACCCATAATTTGGAATTGGAGAAACGTGTAAGCAAAAAACAGCTGCTTGTATTGTTGGAAAAATATGTTGAGAATAACTATTTAATACCTATTCCTCCCCCACAAAAAGCATCCACTATGGATTTAATTAGTGTAGGAAAACAAATGCACAGTGCTTTTGAAAAACATTTACAATGTTTTGAACCTTATGATTATGTTATTATTGAAAATCAAATTAGTCCTATAGCAAACCGCATGAAAACAGTTCAAGGTATGATTGCTTATCATTTTATCATGCGCAATCCCCTCTCCAGCATTCATTTTATAAGTGCATCGAATAAATTAAATACTTTTACAGATGATAAAATAGAGAATTATAGTGATCGAAAAAAAGCAGCAGTCGAAATAACAAAACAACTATTGAAAAAATATGAGAGCTTTAAACCATATGAGAATTATTTGCATAAAAATGGTAAAAAAGATGATTTAGCGGATAGTTTTTTGCAATTGCTATATTTTGTTCAAGCACATAAGTTGGCAACTTTATAATATTTATAATGCGATAAACTTAAAATTATATGTTCTATTTAAAACATAATGAGTGAAGCAGAAATCATAGATATAGGAGATTTAGACATAATTGAAGATATAGATATTGATGCTGGACTGTCTATGCCAAAATCAAGTAATTTTGGTGGAGGCATTGAGCTTCTCATGAATGATAAACATAAAGATGGAGGGCGTAAACGGTCCAGTAGTGGTGATATAAATATTGATGATTTAAATAATTTAGAAAATGAGCTAAATGATTTAGTCGATGAAAGTGAAAGTAAACCATCTATATCAAAACGTAGTATGCAATCAGACTTATTTTCATCCAAACCTATTAAATTAAATGCAGATGCACCTGCTGCCAAGGATGATGATGATGATTTAATTAATGAGGTGAAAGTAGGTAAGAGTATGGCTGATAGTGATAATGATAAAAAAACATGGGATGGCTATGGGAAATTCAATGACATTCCTATACAACCCGATAAGCCCGTTCCCACTGAGCCACAACTATCAAAAGAAGAAATGTTGCGAGAAAAGTTCAAATATTTGCGCATGTTGGAAGAACTGGAAACTAAGGGTATTAGTCTTACGAAAAAGTACAATATGGAATCATCATTACTTGAAATGAAAGGCGAATATGAAACACATGTTGCTGAACGAGCCAAAAAAAATAGTGTAAAATTTCAGGGGAAAATGCTTATGGCTTGCATAACCGGATTAGAATTTTTAAACAATAAGTTTGATCCTTTTGATGTGAAATTAGATGGTTGGTCGGAACAGCTAAATGAAAATATTAATGATTATGATGATGTTTTCGCCGAGTTGCATGAAAAATACAAGTCGAAAGCATCTATGGCTCCCGAGTTGAAATTGCTTTTTCAATTAGGTGGTAGTGCTCTCATGGTCCATATGACTAATACCATGTTTAAGTCTTCATTGCCAGGTATGGATGATATTATGCGACAAAATCCTGAGTTAATGCAACAATTTACACAAGCTGCGGTAAATAGCATGGGTAATGAAAGCGCTTCTTTTGGCAACTTTATGGGGGATATGATGGGACAACAGCAACAACGTCCTCCAAGTAGACCTATGCCTGCACCTTCTATGAATTTTGGTCCTCCTCCTACTCCTATGGCAACGCAAGGTCCTAATTCTATGCCACCACCACGTCGTCCTGGAGACATTCCTTTACGACCTGATATTCAACGTGCGCGCGTAGAAGAATTGGATGTGGAGGAACCACCCCAAAGAAGCGAACGCAAACGTCCCGAAATGAAAGCACCAAGCGATATATCGGGTATTTTATCGGGTATTAAAT
>JAAHTH010001331.1_pt1 | contig 21976 bp, 24 predicted proteins | sample 6116091 | NCBI WGS metagenome assembly JAAHTH01 (sample SAMN13939990, study PRJNA603662) | sponge metagenome | isolation source: marine sponge | host: Mycale hentscheli | place: New Zealand | collected 2006 | reverse complement strand
CGCAAGGTGGACAAGGTGCACAAGGTTTGCGTCTAGGACAAGCGGACCTTTGTGGACATTTAGGACATACGGGCGGAACAATAGAAGATTTAAGAACGTATAGATCTTCATTTCCTTCAGGAATATCTACACGACGAACACCACGACGTTCTGACCAGAATTTTTCATATTTATTATCATCATTATTATTACCCTTAACACCTGGTTTAGTAGAAAATATGTTTGATCCACCTATGTTTTTTGCTGCTGGATGTCGTTGTCTTGCTAAGGCTCTTTCTTTTTCTCTGGTATGCGTAACTGAGTCAGGAGTTAGACCTTCCTTAATATTCATTCCTAACGTGGCCAATAATGCTACTGCTAATATTATAAAAAATAATGTTGATTGATTGAACTTCATTATATATAATGAGTAAGAAAAAATCGCCAATTATTTAGAATAATTCTCTCCATATATCATATATGCCAGCTCAAACACACGGTAGAGTAAGAAATGGATTTCATATATTAGCTAACAGTCGTGGGCGTCTTACAAATTTAAATAATCCACCTTGTAATACAGCTTCTAGTTGTGAAAAAGCTTATTGTTGTGGTCCTGCTATTCAACCAAGTAATTCTAAACCTAGAGGATGTAGAAGAGGATTATGTTCATTTACACCAAATAGGGGGAGAAAAAGGGCATTAGCTTTAGGCGGTGTTGGTTCTCGTTCAAGTGCTGTTAAGCGTGCAATAACTAGACGCGTACAAAATAGAAACCAAATGGCACCAGGATACACACCTTCTGCTACTCAGCCACGCAATGCTACAGACTGGCCAACAAAAGATGCTGTTTGTACAGATACACAAACTGACGGAAAATGTGCGTGTTGTTTAATTACAATGACTAAAAATCACCCACGAAATGCATGCATGGGAACTTGTCAAAATCCCAAAGGTGATAAAAATAAATGTTGTCAATAAATTTTTTTCTTTGACAAATATATAATGGTAAGATATCACGGAAGAGCGAAGCAAATGATTAATGTTAACAGAGTACAAGCTGGACAGAAAATGGCTGGTTTAAGAGTTAGAAATGGTCATCTTATCTCTAGCTGGAGAATTCAACAAACACGAATCAATGGAAATATAAAGGTTGGATGTGTAAATGCAACCGGAGGCCTAACAGGTCAAAGACGTTTTATTAATAAGAAAGGATGTGTTTCTTGTATAGCTAATACGGGATACTTACTCGTTCCTCAAGCTCCAAGATCTCGTCAATGTGCGGGCGGTGTTAACAGATACTGGCCTCTTGGTTGCCGTTAATTAAAATTGATATAAAAGTATCATTTACAATTATATCAAATATGAGTTCTAAAGTGAAAAACGGAATGCGTAAAGCTAGAAAGATACTTAAAGGCTTTTATGCCGAAAATAGTTTAGAAGTTGGAATAGATGAAGCGGGGAGAGGGCCTTTATTTGGCAGAGTCTATGTAGGTGCTGCAATTCTACATCCTACAGATTTTGATCATTCTTTAATGCGCGATAGTAAAAAATTATCACACAGAAAAAGATTACAGGCGTACGATTATATTAAGGAAAATGCCATAGATTGGGCTGTATTTTACCATGATGAAAAAACAGTAGATGAAATAAACATATTTAATGCAACATATGATGCGATGCATAAAGCTTTAGACAAATTGCAAGTGAGACCAGATTTAATTTTAGTAGATGGTAGTCATTTTGTTCCTTATTCTTTTGAAGGCGAACAAATTAGCAACATTTGCATTGAAAAAGGGGATGATACGTATAGTTCTATAGCAGCAGCATCTATACTTGCAAAAGTAGAAAGAGACAAATATATAGAAGAATTGTGCGATAAGTATGAAAATTTAAATGAGTTTTATGGTATTGCTAGTAATAAAGGTTATGGTACATCTAAACATATGGAAGGAATAAAACAACACGGTATAAGTAAGTGGCATCGTAAAACATTTGGTATTTGTAGACAATATGATTAGGGCTATAATGGAAAAAATTGAAATTGGAAAATTAGAATAGAGAAAATGTATTCAACGCCCCTATCACCCAGTTTTAAACGACATACCAACAAATTACTATGAGCAACCCCTGTCTTGGACCTAATGGCGTACGTTATGCATTTGTTGTTAGAAACAATGATGATTTATGGGTATCGCACAGATTATTTGTTTTGTCTAAATTTGATGACGTTCATTTGATGGGTCAGTATTTGCGAGACATGTGGTACATGGAGACTCTGTGTCCCGATGATATTCGTGAATTTATGGTCATACCGATTAATAGCAGTACACGACTCAGTGAAATTGCGAGAACATTAAAATCTTGTTCAAACACTATACCGTGTTCTGATTTGCTAAATATTGTAAGAGAGAAATATGATGTAGAGTGGATATATAATTTTGAGTTATCAAAACACGCAATACAAAAATATATATCAGATGAGAAAGAGAATGCTCACTTTGCCTTTGAACTTCATCATTTCGGACATAGATATCCTGGAGACTGTGGTCCTTGTATGAGATTAATTTTCCAGGCTCATCTTATGAAGAATGATGACAAAATGCAGTTACATATTTCAAATCCGGAGTTTCAAACATATCGTTAAATAGATGTATATGAGTTAAAATTGATTTATAAAAATATTTTTTACTAGTAAGTAATTACAATGAAGTTCCTAGTATTTGATACCGAAACAACTGGGCTACCAAAAAGCAGATATGCTGAACCAGAAGACACGTGGCAATTCCCATATGTCGTTCAACTAAGTTGGTTAATTTACAATACTGGAAATAATAAAATAGAAACAGTAAGGGATAAAATAATTCGTTTGCCAAAACATGTTAAAATTCCACAAAAGGCAACAGAAATACACGGAATCAGTCAAGAACAAATGTTAGAAGAAGGACAACCAGTTTCAAGAGTATTGGATACTTTTATGCGTGACTTGAGTTCTTGTACTGGTATAATAGGACATAACATAGAGTTTGATAAAAAGATGCTAGAAGTAGAATGTATTCGTAATATGTCTAGAAGACTATCTAGTTATAGAAAAATGACATTTTGTACAATGAAGATGGGAAAAAATAGGTGTAATATTTTAAAGGAGAATCCTTTTACGGGTAAAATGGAGCCAAAATGGCCAAAACTAATTGAACTTCATAAACATTTATTTAATACAGAACCAAAAAATTTACATAATTCTCTAATTGATGTTATTGTTTGTTTTAGATGCTTTTACGCACTAACATACGACATTGACCCAGTAGATACAAATGACCAAATGAAACATTATTGTAAAATTTATTGCGGACTTTAATGGTAAGGTGTAAACATAAATCCAATGTCAGACCTAAATAATCTATAATCACTTACTATTCCATCAACATCAAAATCTTTTATATAATTAAAGGCATCTATGTCTTCCATTGTATAGGTAAAAACACTTATTTTTTTCTCATGACATAAATCAATCATTTCCTTATCCAAAGTAACCCATTCAACTATCAGAAAATTAATATTATTAATTAATCCTAGTAAATCGTTAGTAGATAATTTATTTGAAGTAATAAGACCAGTTTTAATTTCCGGTAATTTAAGTTTTAAGTAATCAATATGTTTTTTGTTAAAACTACAACAAATTATGTTCTTTAGATTAAGGTTGTATGTTTTTATAAAGCAAAATAATCTATGAGCTAATTCATCTTTTCCCTTCATGTCAAAGTAAATAGGTTGTTCATTAGAATCAAAGTATTTAAAAAATTCTTGTAATGTTATAATTGATTTTTTCTTTTTTTTTACTTCTTTTAAAGTTAGATTTATGATACGATAGTTTTTCAAGAATAAATCATGATAAATAACAATCTCTCCAGATTTACATAATTGAATGTCAATTTCAATCATGTCAAAGCCTTTATTTTTAACATTTTTAAATGCAGGCCATGTATTTCCTTTATATTTGGCAGAATAACCCCTATGCGCTATAGATAATATATTTTCTGGAATATAATATCTCATTTAGAATGATGGAGAGAAAATTATTTTTTTCTTCTTGTTTTTCTTCGTTTTCTTCTTTTTCTTTTTTTACGTCGTGTTCTCTTTTTTCTCCGTCCTCCTACAGTAACAGATGTCGAAATCTCATCTACGTCCATAGGCATATGCTTTGATTGTCCACCGTCGGGGTCAGGCTCGCTATCTACGTCCCTAGGCACGGGCGATAATGCATCGCGTGCCGATCTATTCAATAAATAATCACCAACTCCAACTTTATCTGCTTCTATTTTGGCAATGAATGGTGAATCACCCAATTCTTCTTCGCCATTTTTTTCGTTAAACAATGATTGAACACGATTAAAAGTTAAATTTAAATTTCTAGCCATCTTTTCAAATGCTTCTCGTGTTGCTTGGAAACCAAGCAAAGATGGTATCTTTTCTGGAGGGTATGGTTGTGTTGGGTCAGGTGCAGTATCAAAATCAACACCCCTAATACGGCCGTCATATTGAACTCTTACAGATAACGGTTGACAACTCCAATCTATGAAAATTACCTTGCGTTTATCAACGGCACCAGGAGCATTTGGGTTAAACCATTTGAGCAAGTCATCCATTGTAATATCTCTTTTACTATTCATGGTATCAATCATTCGTTGTCTAATAGACACGCCATCTGAACCTTTTGCTATAGGATCGAATACACCATTTGGTGAATCTCTAAGAGGAGCCCAATCAGAGGCAAATAACTGATTGCGATAAACACTTTGAAATTTAGCATTAGCCCTTGGTGTTTTCAAAGGATAATCATTTGTTTTCCCATATGCGGTGAACGAAAATGTTTCACCTTTAGTTAGATTTTCAAGTTCTTCTGTTGTTGGGTTCCTATTATTTTGCTCTTTAAACTTTAAAAGTAGCTTCCGAATCATTTTTAGTCTTTTATGATGAAATTGTTTTGTATTAGGTTCTCTATGGGAATTACCTACTATAGTTCCTTTAAAATAAGTATGACTCCTTAAAACATCAGAGGGTGATTTCTCTCCGGATAAAGTAGGGTATACATAAGTACCACCAGGGTCAGCTTGTCTGGTCGCATCAATATTTACACTATAGTTTGGGTCTGTAATATCATAAATACCCATTATTGTTCTATGTTCTGCCCATTGACCAAAATCCCATGCTTTGTTGTAAAATGGCATTGTTGGAATACCTACCATTGCTGTATCAGATTCATCATATGATTTTCCCTCCAAGAAAGTTTGAAATGTGCCATCAGAAAACAATCGTCTAATAAAATTGTTTCTTTTTTGCGGGCTATTTAAATTTTGAAATTGTGCTGTATCAACTTTTTTACACATAAGAGTTGATGATCCTGGGTAACTTTGTGCAAAATACCACATACCGTTTGGTAATTTTGGCAAAATAACGGGTGCGTTTTTAGCTTGTCTTATCGTTGGTTGATTTTGAATATTTCCCTTAATTACAATACCGCCTTCAATTGCGCCATGACCGTTTATAATTATAATTCGATAATCATTATTGCTTAAATTAGGAATACTATTTCTAATTTGTATAACTTCTTGTTTGCTGGGAAAAAAACGCATTTTATTTAAAATACAATTTTTAAATGTAATATCACCTATATTATTTGGTAATCTTGCTTCATTGATTGAACATCCTTCAGAAATAAATTTTTCAAATTTTTTCATTGTTGTTGGTTTTTTTGCTTTTATCCAAGATTGTATTTGTCTTTCCTTTGATTGTTTATGCCTTTTTAAGTTTTCTAAAATATCTTTCTCTCTTAAATCACCTGGATTTTTTTTAAGAGCCAATGTTTGTTTTATTATTTCTTTATGAGTCGCATTAATATCTTTTAAAATACCGTGGTGAATTTGAGCTATTTTGTGCTTTCTTCCAACTGTATTTAAACCTCGTAACATTTTGTCGGAGTAAGGTTGTTTAAGAGATAATTTTCTTGACATGAATATTAATATATATATAGATTTTTATATATTAATTAAGCACCACACATCAAACACTCTTCATCATCGTCGTTTGTGTGTGTATTTTTTGCTGGATTTGACGGCGGTTCAATAGTAAATTGCTGTGGAGCAGCCTTAGCCTTTGTTCTGAGATAGTATATACCTGTTTTAAGGCCACAACTCCACGCGAACATATGCATTGCTGTTAGCTTTTTGTAGTCTGGATTTTTCATCCACAAATTGGTACTTTGGCTTTGACAGATATAAGCACCTCTATCTCTAGCCATTTCTAAAATATGTTTCATAGGAATTTCCCATACAATTTTATATTTGTCTTTAATGGGCTTTGGTAAATCTAACTGTTGAATAGATCCACCATTAGCTATAATACTATTTTTAACATCACTATCCCATTTTCCCAAATCAATCAACTCTTTCATTAAATGTTTATTGACAATTACAAACTCACCGGCAATTGTACGACGCACATAAATATTGCTAGTAAAAGGCTCAAAACACTCATTATTACCCAGAATTTGACTAGTTGAAGCAGTAGGCATAGGCGCAACAAGGAGACTATTTCTTAGCCCGTGTCGAATGATATTTTGTTTTAGTTGAGTCCAATCATATCGATCGCTTGGTGTAACATTCCACATGTCAAACTGAAGAGTACCAAGCGCTGCTGGACTACTCGAAAAACTACTGTAGGCTCCTGCTAAATTAGGATGATTATGGCGCTGTACCAATTCTGCTTTATTTAAATTAAGATGTTCTACGAGTTCAATGGTGGTAGTATTTACAGTTAGCATCGTAGCATTTGAACCTTGTAAAATATCACTTTTACTGAGTTGCTTGTGTGAATCTGCATTTAAATTAAAATCTATTTGGTTTAAATTATCATAAACGTAATCTACGTTGGTAGTTCTTTCTTGAGAAATTTCATTGCTTCTCTCCAAAGCAGCGTGATAGATAGTCTCAAAAATCTTTTTATTTATATCTTTTGCCAAATCAGAATGAAAGGAAATATCCATCAAAGCAAGTGTATCCGATAGACCTTGGACTCCTATACCAATGGGTCTATGTAACATATTAGATCGTCTAGTTTTTTCAGTAGGATAGAAATTAACATCTATAACTTTATTTAAATTATCCGTAATGATTTTGGTTATTTCGTGTAGTTTTTCGTAATCGAATTCGGCACGTAAACGTTTAACTAATTCAGTGTAAGGACCTACATATGTTTCATCAATTATAATTTGGGGAAACGACTTGACTTCAATATCATATGTTTTCAAAAATAAATGTTTAAAGTTATCAAGTTCTTCGGGTTTAACTTCAAGATTTTCATAAGGAATATTATTTTTCTCCAACATTCGTTTTGCCATGTTGCAATAAATACATCCTTGTTTAGAATAAATTTTAACGGAAGTCCAATTTACCTTGCGATTTTTAACAAATTTGGGTAGTCCAATACTAGCAAGATTACACACTGCAGTTTGATCTGGTCCTGAATATTCAATAATTTCTGTACATAAATTACTACTTTTAATAGTACCGAGATTTTTTTGGTTTGATTTTTTATTACACGCGTCTTTGTACAGCATATAAGGTGTTCCTGTTTCAATTTGTGAATCAAGAATTTTAAACCATACTTGTCTGGCTTTGACTTGTCTAAGACCTTTACCCTCCGTTTCATATTTTTTGTATAAAACATCAAAATCTTCACCGTACGCATCGCTTAATCCCTTACATCTATCAGGACACATTAAAGTCCACATTTCATCATTTTTAACTCTTCTCATGAATTCATCAGGGATCCATAATGCATAAAAGAGGTCTCTAGCACGTTGTTCTTCGTCACCGTGATTCTTTTTCATATCTAAAAATTGCATTATATCTCCATGCCAAGGTTCAATATAAATGGCGAAACTGCCATTTCTTTTTCCGCCTCCTTGATCTACATATCGGGCTGTATTATTAAATACTCTAAGCATAGGAACTATTCCATTACTTGTACCGTTTGTACCTCTAATATGACTACCACTAGCTCTAACATTATGAATATGTAATCCTATACCACCTGCCCATTTACTGATTTTTGCGCAATCGGATAACGTTTCATAAATCCCCGAGATTGAATCATCTTTCATAGCCAAAAGATAACAAGAAGATAATTGGCTTCTAGGTGTACCAGCATTAAAAAGGGTGGGTGTTGCATGTGTAAAAAATTTTTGAGACATACCATCATATGTTTTTTTAACTTTTGAAAAATTGTTACCCCATATTCCTAGAGCCACACGTAACCACATATGTTGTGGTCGTTCTACGATTTTTTTATTAACTCTCATAAGATATGCGCGTTCAAGTGTTTTGAAACCAAAATAGTCTATAAAATAATCTCTATCATAATCTATCATATTTTCAAGAACATCTTTATTTGTATTTACAATATTCCATAATTCTTCTGAAATTAACGGATGTTGTTCATTATTGATATCGGTAAAATGATACAATTTTGACATAGTTGCATGAAATGTTTCAGGAGTATTTTTATGATGGTTTGAAACCAATATTCTACTGGCTAATTCGCCATAATCTCCGTGCGTTGTAATAAGTGATGCGCACTGTTGAGCAGTTAATTCATCAATTTTGGTTGTAGGAATTTCATCGTACAATCTATCAATGATTTTTTGTACTAAAGAAGTATAATTCACGGATAAATCGCTTCCTCCTAATTTCTTGACACGAGTTAAAATTTTATCGAATGAGATACATTCTTTCTGTCCATTACGTTTGATGACATATTCTTCGTTTTTCATGATAATAAACTTATATTATCTAAATTTTAAATAATGATTCTATAAATATTATATTTACAATACTTATAAAATATACAAAATAATATATTTGCTATCTATATATGAAAAAAGATTTGTGTTTAAAGGTGGTAATAGCAGTATTAGCAATTTTAGGGATAATGATTATCCTAAATAACAAAAAAGAAGCCTTTCATAATTTAACGCCGGGTAACTATCCTGGAAGTGATTCTAAAGGGTTATTATACCCAGCATATCAGATGAAAAATAATCCTGGTCTTTCTGATTTAGATATGCAAAAAGCATATAAATTATACCCATCATATGCAACCGGTTCATATGCACAAGTAACTAATAATAAACGATACTGGTCTACACCCTGTAATGGATACACCACCCCTCCTGATATGTGCGGTGGATTATATAAACCCAAACACTGTGACCATCCCCCAGTTGTTCCACCATCTGAACATTGTAATAGAGTAAATTATTATTGTAGTAAAATTTAAATAGCAAGCTGTGTTTCTTCAAGAGAAGGAGTATTGATTTTAATAGGTTTTATAGAAGGAGCTGGTTGTGCTTTTAGAGGTGGTGTTGTAATAGCAATCTTTGGAATATTTTTGTTTTTTTGCCGTTTCTTAGGTTTTCTGTGATCATATCCATTTACTCTTTCTTGAATGATAATATCCCATAGTTCTTTGAATTTATGTTTTATAGCATTAAACCAAGTTTTATTACGTCTTACTAATACACAAGACATAGTTTCGAGGTACCAATATGTATCGTTAATCCATGTCAGTTCAGAGTTATCATCTATCGTTTTATCACGCCATATTTCATATTCTTCATAAGAATTGATATGTAGCGGAAGATATTTATATTCGGGTTTAGAACTATTGCTGAAACATAGAACAATGCCTTTTCTTTTTCCTTCTTTGGTTTTGTTAAATTCTCCATCTGTTAAGAATTCTGCTTCTGTCTTGTATTCTTTAAATGCCGTTTCTAAAAAGTCACATTCATCTAAATTTAGAACTTCCATTTGCATTTGCATTTGAACCCAGTACTCTTTTTTGGGAATACCAGTAATTTCACGAGTAGTAGGATTTTTGATTTCAAGCAATCGTCCATATCTTGGGTTATCTATTTTTACATTAATACCATCAGGAGAAGCAGCCAAATATGAATAATCATCGCTCTCAATACAACCATATTCATCTACTTTTGTATCAAACATATTTTCATATATATAATTAGATAGAGGTTCGAATTTGTGTCCGTGATGTGTAGCAGATGTAATATTTACACTAGAATATTTTCTTATATTGATAGGTTTGCATTTATCATAGATTAGTTGGTTTTTAGTAGCATCATGCTCCAGCGCTTTCCAAGCACTACTAGCTGTAATATGGTTCCATCTAAATTTATACCAGTCATTAGTTCCCTGTTCATGTGTATCTTTACTTTTGATATGTTTTAATATTTTGGAGTAGTTGCGTTTATTTTTAGGTGTAGTTATTTTTGTGGTTTCTGATCGTTTCGTACTATAGAATTCGAAGTAACTATAGATCCCTTCATCAATAAGTTCTGTTAAATTAAGCTCAATCATTGAATCAATATCTCTATAGATCATATCGATAATATGGTATGTGTGCTCAAATATTCGATGTGCGAAATCTTTATAGCGATATTCTTCTATATTATTAGTTATAAAGTCATCAATAATAAGATAAACACTTTCTCTGAGTTCGTCTATATCGGTTTCTTGAATTTGTTTCGGTGCGGATATTGAATGAATTATATTAAACAAATTTGGTAATTCATTCATAATCATTGGTTGAATTATATATATATTACACACTTTCTTTTATATCAATTTTATCTTTCTTTCGCTTGGGTGCCAAGCCTTTTAATGTTGATTTCTTTTTATCTACACGCCGTAGTGTAAATTTATGTTTTTTGTTGTTGTATGCTAATCCGGGTATGGCTTTAATTCGTCCGGTTTTAACATCATAATTAACATCTTTTACTCTTTGTAGTTTTTTTCGATCTAAAGATGTATTTAAATAAGAGTGAAGTTTCTTTTTATTATCATCAGTAATTTTTTTCTCAATGGCAAATTGTTTTACAAATTCATCTATTTTTTTGAGTTTTGTAGAACGACCTAATTTACTCCAAGGTTTGCTTTTATTTTGAGCTTTTTCTTTTTGTAAAAAGTCATCTAGGTTTGCTGAGTTTTTTTTAGAGGATGTTATCTTAGAATTACTATTCAAAAGCATTGTTTGGTATTTAATATTTTTCAGTTCTTGACATTCTTCACTCATTTAATATATTAATATAAAGAGATAAGTCTATATTATTTTTTTAACAACTTAGGAATATTGATAATTTTTTGTACGATATTTTCAATTGGTCTTTCATAATTTTTAAGTACATAGGCTTCTGACATAATAATAAAACCTGTAATTAAAAACCCTAAGAGTAGCACAACTATTCTACTTGAAATTGAGTGATTGAGTAACTCACTTGTTTTATCCATTATATGTGAAATAATTTGTGAAGGTAATAAATAGGTCATTAATAACATTACGAACGCGAAAGCCCATCCCTTTACCATACTGTTTGTTCTTTTAGTTTCTCTAATAACAATATATGTTAATCCTAATAGCGCCATATAATTAATGAGTGTTTGTGAAATAAATCCATATATAGTTAAAGGGGTGGGTGGATATAAATGCTCCCATATTTTATTTGGTCCATTATGCCATGTTAATACAGTAGCAATTAAATCAATATTTGGCATATACGCTTCCAACAAATTATATTGTTTATTTTTTAACAGTAGGATTGGTATAACGATCATAAATAGAATTACAAATACAGTAAAACCAATTAATATTTTTGAAATATTGATGGTATATTTATGTTTGTGAGATTTATCTACATTTACGATATTTTGACTATATTTTTTATCTTTGTTCATTAATATATATGCATAAAAAAATTAAGATAGGTGAAAAAGAAAAAAAGGAACGTAAAGTTATTCAAACATGGAAACATAAAAAAATTTTATTAGACAAAACAAATCATATTAGTATAATAAATCAACTATTTCTTAATCAATCTTTCGAAGGCGATGCTACGACAAAAAAAGAATTGCAAAAGAAATTAAATAGCTACAAGCAACAGGATATCAAAAAAAATAAGAATGAAAATGGTTTGATAAGTTACGAAGAATTATTAGAAAAATTAGTTATTTCGAAATTACGTTGTTATTATTGTAAAAAGGAAGCTCTTTTATTATATGAAAATAATCGTGAACAAAAACAATGGACCTTAGATAGATTGGATAATAGTTGCGGGCACACTAAGGATAACGTTGTAATTTCGTGTTTAAAGTGTAATTTGGAGAGAAGATGTTTAAATGACGAAAAATTTCTATTCACAAAACAGATGAGATTAATTAAGAAAAATTAAATATTTTTATTTTATAATGTCACAGAAGTATATTTATTGGAAATGGAGTAACGGTGGTATTTTAAAACAATCTCTCCGTGAAACAAATAAAAATGCACAAATCCAAGAAAATCATCAACCTATTCAAGAAAAAATAGAAGATAGAAGAAGAAATGATAGAGAACTTCATAGTCAAAGATTAAGTGAAAGAGGTATGATGATACAAAAAAGTATTAATCCTTTTTTATCTGCAAATAATTATTTGGATGATTTAGAAATACAATCTCAATTTTTAAGACCACAAGATAGTAATATTAAAGTTGACGCTGAATAAGTATTTAAAGATCTATTATTCATTAGCATATATAGTATAATGAATAATTTACAATATACAACACAAAATAATTTACTATTAAACACCCTATTAAAATTTTATAACAAAGATAATAATCTGAGCAAAATTTTATCTATTATTAATGGACACGCAAAAGAATCTCTTCGATTAATAGATTGGTTTGTAACTAATTATGCAAAAAAAAACTTTATTGGGTATGATTTGGTAGATAAACACGGTAAAACCAAGCGATTTAAAGTTTATATCGATTATAAACTTAAATTAAAAGCTTATTCCAAGAAAAGATTTGATCCATTTTGTCGTTGGGATAGAATTGTTATTCCTTATAAAAATGATATGCATATTCAAACAACAATTGGACAGCTTAATTTTTTTAAATGGGCATTAGAGAATAATATCTTGAGTTACATAAGCGAGCATTTAGACGAAATAGAAAAAGATATGAATAGAAGAAATTCAACAGCGAAAAACAGAGTACAAAAGAAAAAGGCAAAAACAAGAAAGAAACGACAAGAGTTATCTTGTTCTGCTACAAAAAGTATTAGAAAAGAAGAAGTTGAAATTGTTGTTAAATTTGATTAAATTGAAAGTAATTTATGATGTATAGTGTGAATATATAAACACACAATGAACATACCTACTGATAAAGCAGAATGGCCTTCCGATTATTTTAGTAACGACCTTCGTTTGATGGCCGCTACTATTACTAGACTAGAATTATGGGACTGGTTTAATGAGGAACACCCGCCGGAGGATACCGGTTATAGTTTTTGGAGTCATCCCCATATAGATAAAATATCAGCAAATTTGAAGGATGATGAGGGCAATTTAAATAACCCACACAGTGGATGTAGTTTTGCTTGTGCGATGAGGAATATGCAGACTATAGCAAAAATTGGATTTCCTGCTTGGAAAGTTAAATATGAAAATAATTCAAAATGTCCTGAATAATTAGATAGAAATGTTATGTAATAAAGAAAAATTTAATTTATTTTATAATAAACCTTTTTAATGGGAAATACAACATCCATAAAAAAAATAGGATTTGAAGATATGAAATATGTCATTAAAAATAAGAAAAAAAACTATGTTATGATAAATACCTTAGCTGTTACGGAACAAGAATGTTTAATTCCGGGAACAGTTTCTGTAAAAGATGAAGAGGCGTTTATTAATAGACATTTAAATAAGAATATTTCTATTATTATTTATGGAAAAAATGCGAATGATGATTCTATTTTTAAAAAATATGAACAGTTATTAAAATTAGGGTTTAATTCTGTTTTTGTTTACACAGGTGGAATATTTGAATGGCTGTTGTTACAAGATATTTATGGAAAAGATGAATTTCCAACAACATCGGAAGAGTTAGATATTTTAAAATATAGAGCAGCTACTGTTTTACAAGATAGATTATTATTAGAATATATTGATTAACTAGTACACATAGTATACATATGTGGGTCATTCTCAGGAAAGACGTGTCTAATAATAAATCCTTTAACTAAATCCTTGGCTTCATGTTTAAGATCATCTTTAAAATCAACATTTCCGTCAAATATACACACTTGTTTTTTAATGTTTCTAATCCAAGTTTCGTGATAATCGTGACATCTTTGTAAATATGAAAGTGGTATAGTTTCGCCTGTACGCGCTCTTATATTTACTCTTTCTTTGCTTTTTTGTGGTGTAGTATTAACGTAAATTAAGCCAGTTATTGGTATTTCTTCAATAAATTCATCAAACCATTTAAGATAAATTTGGTAGTTTACTTCTTCTATTTTTCCTTCATCATATAGCATTTTGGCGAAAACTTGACGATCCGTGAAAACAGAACGTTCAGTAATAATAATTGCATTTGGATTACTTCGAACAATATTTCTAAGTAGTGCAAGTCTGGAAATATATGCCATCATTTGAAAAGAAAATGCGTATTTATGTTGATTAGCATAGAATTTTTCTAAAATTGTTTCTCCACTGCTATCTCTAATTTTACTCCACTCATCTACCGGTTCTTGGACATATATTATTTGTTTGCCAAGAATGTTTGACATGTTTTTCTCTAGTTCTTTTACTAATGTTGATTTACCGGAACCTATATTGCCTTCTATGCTAAATATGTACGTCATTGTGTATATATATAAATATCTTATAATTTAAATGTCTTTTCAATTTAGTTTAATATTAAAAAAAATTGATTAGAGTTAGTTTGTGTAATTAACATTATACCCACTACATATACCATGGACTTAAGACAGCAAAAACTAACTAGTGAAGAATGGGATGCTTTAGAGCGCCCTGTAGCGAAAGAAGAAGAACGTATTTTACAGATGATTAATCAAGGTTATTTGAACGTTGATATATTGTTTAATGATACTCAGAGTTTAATTAATTTTATAAAAGTAAGTGGAAATTTAGATATGCATCATTCTTACTTTTATGATAAATATTTTAAAAAGATAACAGACGCTATTTATAGTAAATATTTGTCAGATATACTTCCAAAAATGCAAAAAGAAAAGAAAAAACATAAACCTTTGAAAAAAAAAGAGTTGATTAGGATTGCAAATGTAGATAAAAAATTAGATGATATAAATGACCAAATTATAGAATTTGTCCTTTTAGAACAGGTAAAACGTTTTCTCAGATATAATAAGAAAAAAGACAAGTCAGATCAAAATCTTATGATAGCATATTATACGTTTTATACACTTAGTCAAATTCTTAGATATGAAATTAGAAATATAAATCCAAAAATAGCTGGTTTCGTTAAGAGTGTTCTCACGCATTTTACACCCAAAATGAAGAAGAGTCACGTAATTAAATATGCTTTTGATTTGATTGAGCAAAATAAAGATTTACATAAGTATCGTGATATAAAATTATATGAGCACCAAAAAAGAATTTTGACTCTATGTAAAACTCCTGGACCAAAACTTTACCTGTATCAAGCACCAACAGGTACTGGTAAAACATTAACTCCTATAGGATTGGTGTCACCTCATAATCCAGACTTAGCTAGAAAAAAGAAAAATTTGAAGGAAACCATAATGGAATATGAAATTAACAAGGATTCTCCAGATTTTGCAAAGAAAAATAGTGGTTTTCAGATTGAAAAAATACGAGATGAATTGAAAAATCTACCTAGACAACGCCGTATTATCTTTACGTGCGCTGCTAAGCATGTTGGTCTTCAGTTGGCGAAGTCTTGTATTTCATTAAATATTAAGATTGCAGTCGCGTTTGGTTGTAAAGATGTGGATGGAATCCGTCTTCATTATTTCGCCGCCAAGGATTACATTAAAAATAGGCGTACTGGTGGTATTTTCAGGGTAGACAATAGTGTTGGTGACAATGTTCAAATTATCATTACTGATATCCAGTCTTATTTGCCATCTATGCGTTATATGATGGCATTTAATGATCCAGATGAAATAACCTGGTATTGGGATGAACCAACAATTACATTAGATTATGTTGACCATGAGTATCATACAATTTTACAGAAAAACTGGACGGAAAATATGGTTCCAAATATTATATTGTCATCAGCTACTCTTCCGAAACAGGAAGATATCGCGCCTTGTCTTCAAAGTTTTGTAGGTAAATTCAATTCTACTAATATTGATAGCGTAGTTAGTCATGATTGTACTAAAACAATTCCAATCCTTGATTCTAAAGGATTTATTGTATTACCACATTTGGTTTATAGTGACTTTACTATGTTAAAGAAATCGTTGAAGCATATTAAGGATTATCAAACACTACTTCGACATTTTGATTTGAATGAAATTACCTATTTTATAAGGTATGTTAATAAAAATGTAGACTTGAAAGACAGATATAAGATAGAAACTTATTTTGAAAGCATCACAGATATTGATGTTATTAGTATAAAACAGTATTATTTGAAGGTTCTAGGATCGTTAAAGAATGCGTATGATAAAGTATTTAAACATTTTCAAGATAGAAAAAAGGCAATGTATGAATCTAATATCAAATTAACTACCTCAGACGCATATACATTGACTGATGGTCCAACTATTTATATGGCAGAAGATATTGGTAAAATAGGAAAATTTTGTCTTCACATAGCAAAGATACCGATGGAAATACTAAAAGTAATTAATGAAGCAATAAATACAAATGATTTTATTAGACAGGAGGTCGAAGAAGTGGAGAGAGAGCTCGCGATTTTGGAAGACAGTGTTCAAGAAAGCACAAGTAAAAAGAAAGGAGGAAGCAATGATAAGAAAAGTAAAGATAGTAAAAAGGCTTCAAGGAGTGGAAAAGAAGAAGCAGATACTGTTAAAAAGCGGTTACAAAGGAAATTGGAAGAATTGCGTGCTAAGATGTCAAAGGTTGAATTGGATAAGGAATTTGTTCCAAATACATTAGATCATTTGAAGAGATATAATAGGGAAGATTGGTTAGGAAAGTCGTTTGCTTCGGATATTCCTGAGTCAGTTGTTGAAAAGATTATGCTTTTGGACGTAGATGCGATGTGGAAAATCCTACTATTAATGGGAATTGGTGTTTTCACGAATCACGCTTCAAGAGATTATGTTGCAATTATGAAGGAGTTGGCACAAAATCAGCAATTATATTTGATTATTGCTAGTACAGATTATATTTATGGAACAAATTATCAGTTTTGCCACGGATACGTGGGAAAGGATTTGAATAATTTGACACAAGAAAAGTTGATACAAGCTTTCGGAAGGGTAGGTAGAAAAAATACAAAGAATGATTATAGTATTCGTTTGAGAGATGATAGATTTATCGATACGTTACTATTGAAAAGTGAAAATATGATAGAAGTGGAGAATATGAACAGGTTGTTTGGATAAGATAAATATCTAAAAATAAATATTTATATTATGATTTAAACTGAATTACAAAAATTTTTTTTTGCACCTCCGCGAAGGCGTAATACAAGATGGAGTGTAGCTTCTTTCTGAATGTTATAATCAGACAAGGTTCGTCCATCTTCAAGCTGTTTTCCAGCGAAGATTAGGCGTTGTTGATCAGGAGGAATTCCTTCTTTATCCTGAATTTTACTCTTAACGTTCTCAATTGTATCTGAAGGTTCGACATCTAGTGTGATGGTTTTTCCGGTTAAAGTCTTTACGAATATTTGCATCTTATAATGATTTATAGATTGAATTATTTAAGTCAATTTTCATAATTTTTATCTAGTATTTTGTAACGGATTATCACTGCGTAGTATAAAAATTTGTATTCTTAAACTTTTATACCTATAATTTTATTGATATGTTAATGGTTTTATGGAAAAAATATTATTTGATTTTAAGTACTTATATATATTAATCCCGATTCTTCTAAAATACCAAGAAATAATAAACGACATACCAAAGATAACAAAACGTGGTGCGTGAATAATATAGGTAAGTGTATAAGCTGTTATTATTAATGTAAACAATCCAATAAGTCCTTCTATTATATTTTCATCAGTTAGTAGTACAATACGTGTCATTATATATACCCTAGATTTTATGATGGCATTGTAAATCCTCCGCGACCTCCTCTTCCTGCTCCACCTCCACCTCTTCCTGCTCCACCACCTCTTCCTGCTCCACCGCCTCTTCCTGCTCCACCACCTCTTCCTGCTCCACCACCTCTTCCTGCTCCACCACCTCCTCTTCCTGCTCCACCACCTCTTCCTGCACCGCCACCTCTGCCGCGACCTCTACCGCGACCTCTACCTCTGCCAATTGTCGCTGGAAACCAGCCTTTTCTACCCGGTCTTATTTTTCCCCCACATCCAAAAGGGAACGGACAAGGATCAGGTCCAAATTCTTGAAACATCGGAGTTAAAAATGATGGTGTTTGGATAACAACTGGTATATTATTTGCTGCCATATTTGCATAATTGCTAAATACAAGTAACATTAAAACAATAAATGCTAATATAATGAGAATACTGTATGTTTTCATTATAATATTCGTTTAGAAATTAAAACCAAAATCTACGTCTGCCTCGTCTTCTCCAGCGCCGGCGTCCTGGTCTTGGTCCGCGCCATAAAGGCCCCTGTCCAAAATTATATCCAAAATAAGGAGATTGTAAATAAACAACACTATCAGTTTGTGCTGTTTGGTGTTGTTGTTGCTGTGACATTTGTGAAAGCATATATACAATTACTAAAATTAATGCTACCATAACTAGTTGTTCTAATTCCATATAGAATAAGGAAATATTATTTATTGATATGCGTTATTAGTCCTAGGTTTATGATTATATGTAGCTAGTTTTTTCTCGTCTTTCATTTCCTTTGGCCATACAACTATATATGTTGGAACACGACCTCCTGGCATATGATATGAAACAACGATTCTAGCATTGATCCTGTCGTGTACTGTTGATGCTCCTGCGCCTTTAATACCACAAGTATAATCTGATGTATCCCCCTCGGGTATAATTTTCCACGTGCCTCTTATATTATTCATTATTCTTCCATGTTCATCTTTTTTTCTTTTTCTGAATTGTTGGATGTCGAACGTGTGGCCTAATTCAGTTTTACTAAATTCGAATGCTTCCTCAAATGTAGAAAACTCTGTCCAATCAACATTATCTTCATGATTTTTTTTTGATTTGGTTCTTGCAGATAAATTTTTAATTTGTACATCCCATTTTTCAGGATTTTCCCAATATTTGGGGGCAATTGGATCACAATATAATCTAATACGATGACCATCTGGAAAATCAGGGGTTTTATAGTGTTTTATACGACCGACTGCTTGTGATACTGCCTGCATACAGGATCTATCTTTAAGAATACGAAAATCATGCCATGCCCAGAGGTATCGTTTAACATTTAAAGGTAGTTCTGTAGAACGTGTTAATTTTCCGGTAATATAAATAAGATGTATAAATGAATAGCCTATTACTTTTGCCTCGTTATTTTTTTTTTCTATAATATTTTTAATTCCATCCTCTGTATTTCCATCTAGAAAGGATTCATGTATTGTAGTACCGCGCATTAGGAAGGTATCTCCATTTCCCTTCTTTTCTTTATAATTACGATAGGCATCGTAAAACTTTCCTTGGGCCGGTAATCTAACCACTATGCAATTTCTTTCGCTACTTTCTTCAGCACATTCATCTATTATTTCGTTGGCTTGATTAGTGAAGCTACCAGTTTTACTAATAAAATTTGTTGGAGTATATACTAATTTTTGAGTTACGAACCATTTTCCTCCACAATAGTTCTCGGATGGTTGAAATCGTATAATATCTTCATTACTGTATACCCATTGTGCTTTTGTAGCATCCCAGGCAGTAGAAGACATGGCTACCACATGTGATTTTTCTATATCTATAAATGGTTCCATTTTTCCATTTATAGCACTCGCATAATCCAATTCATCCAGAACAATTATACCTGTTTTTTTCTGTTTTAATGAATTAAACTGTTCTATATAATTATCTGCGTCGCTTTTTTTAGATATTGTTTGTGCATAAATGCCTTTTTCGCGAAATTCTATGTATTGTGGTTCACAAGACTTACGAACTAATCCGCATACTTGTAAGAGATTAAAGTATATATTTTTTAAATATTGTTTTGGATATCGATTAGATACATTTTTTGTATTTATAAAATACTTGACTAGTAAAGCTAGAATTTGACTAATCTCACGTTTACCACTTTTCTCTTCTGCAATAACAACGATACGTGCAATTCTATTATCTTTTTCTGCACATATTATTCTATCTAGAATAGATCTAGCACATTTGAACTGTTCTTTGCGTTTGGTTTTGAAATATAATAACATTTCTCCTACTTTTGTGTGTGAAAGCTGATTAATAGAGTTTAAATTTTTTCTAACGGATTTTTTCTTTTTTCTTTTTTTCTTCTTACCATAAAGTTTCCCTAAAATAAAATTCTTCAAGTATGGAGACAATTTATCCAACTCTGATAAGTCTTCTACCTTCATATTTCGATTGTAACCTGTATTTACGGTGCTTGTGAGCGCAGATAGCATTATTAAAGTAATTCTGTAGTTATTTTTATATAGTTTAATACTTTCAATTTATTCAAATATCTTGTTATGTGTCATAACTCACTTATAATAATTTTCTATGAAAATAATTATAATTTAATAAGGATTATGATAAGCATATTACGCTTAGTTGGAGTATGCAAGACCACCCATACCACTCATGACACGAAGGACATTGTAGTTGGTAGCGTACACACGGACCTTAGCGGTCTCGTCACCACCGATGGCGTTGGTGGAAAGGACAAGCTGAAGAGTAGCGTTGTCAATACGAGAGAAATTGCAAGTTCCAGATGGCTGGTGCTCCTCAGGGCGAAGTGCGAATGAGTAGACGTTGATACCAGTGTCTGGGTTACGTGTGTGGTGCTGGTATGGCTGAACAAGGTCGAAGTAGGTACCTTCACGCTCACTGAAGCGATCCTGTCCGTTAAGCTGAAGCTTAGCGGTAACGACTGGGTTCTGTCCCCAGCAGTGCATGTTAAGTGCGGTCTCAGCAAGCACGAATGCTCCAGCATCAGATACACCAGAGTCACCAATTGGAGATACTGGGAAAGGAGCGGAAAGCTGTGGCGAAGAGCAAGAAGCTAGAATGCTACCCCATTGGTCTCCTGCGCCAATGCTATCGGCACCTGGGTCTTGGAAAAGACCACGGGAACTGATGAACGAACCGTTTGATCCTCCGGTGGCAGCATCGGTAAGCTGATCATATCCAGAGAATGCAGCGAAGGATGGTACAAGTGCATCGATAGCATCAGTGTAATTGAATGGCTGGGCACCAAGTGCGGCATTCAAATCTTTATTCAAAAGGAATGACTGACAGTAGTCAACATTTTTGTCTGGCTGAACAACGAAAACAAGCTCCTTACAAGGGTGATTGAAGTTAAGCTTGATTTTGTTACTTGAAGAACCAACAGACTCATCTCCTGTGAACTGAAGCTGCTCAATCAAGTACTCGTGTGGGTTCTGTGCCATACGTCTACGCTCATCGGTATCAAGGAAAACGTAGTCAACGTAAAGAGATGCAGCAACCAAAGACTTTTGGTATGCAGCACCGTCTTTAACGGATGTACCGTCTTTCAAGACTCCGTTTGGTCCTGCACCCACGCCCGTCTGGGCAGTAAGTGATGATACGGCGAAAAGAACCTCATCAGAAGGACGAAGCTCAAGGTTGATCTTGACTTCGTGGTACTGAAGGGCAATCAAAGGCAAAGCAAGGCCTGGGTTGCGGCAGAACCAGAACTGAAGAGGAATGTAAAGGGTAGTCTCAGGAAGAGCGTTACGTGGGGCGCATACTGCGGCTGGAACCTCAGCTGCGTCTAATGCCCTGTCCACCTCAGCGAATGAAG
>JAAHTH010001327.1_pt1 | contig 21998 bp, 21 predicted proteins | sample 6116091 | NCBI WGS metagenome assembly JAAHTH01 (sample SAMN13939990, study PRJNA603662) | sponge metagenome | isolation source: marine sponge | host: Mycale hentscheli | place: New Zealand | collected 2006 | reverse complement strand
TTATTACTATTACTATTACTATTATTGATACCCGTTGCATCTGCTGTAGCACTCTGTCCTAATGCTGACTGTGGTTGTGTTGGTAAAGGCATTTTATCACGCGCATTAGGTTTTTTTCTCGTTGCTTCTTGCCATCTCTGAAATTCACTTTTATTATATCCTAATACAGGCTTATCTTTATGGCCGTATAAATCGTCGTTTTTCATCATAGTACCATCCTGAAATTTACGCTCAGCTCGATTATTTGATGCATCCCATCTCTGTGTATAAAATTGTGGTAATTGACCAGGTATTACCATGTTACCTTTTACTAAGAAATTTTTTCCAATATATTCCTGTCCTGGACCACTATAATATCCAGATACTAGTTTTTGATTTGCATTGGTCGATTGTGTCGTTAAAAATATTGAACGCCATGCTGACGGTCTATCATTAGCTAAAAATGTTCTAAATGAATTGCCAAATGTATCATAGTTTAATATTCTTGTATTTGAATCTATTTTAGATTCAAAATCATTAGGTTTCAGATTTATAGCAAATTGTAACATAGGACTATTCACTTGCCACATATCTTGAGATGCACCTGACCATTTTGCCATCGCCTCTAATTCTTGTCCAACATCACCTATACATTTTGCAACCGACAATTGCATCAATCCATCTATCATTCTGGTTAAAATACCATATATTTCACGCCCCGTTCTAGCTCCTTTAACACTGTCATACATGCTATTTACTAAGGCAAACCATGTATTGCCTGCCATAAATGGTGAATCGGTTTTTAAGTCTACACTATGACCTAGATATCTTGTTATTGGCATACCTTTATAATTAGCTTGTAAATCTAAATTGTAAAGATATAATACACTGTATAACTCATGCATAATATCCTCCCTTACTTTTTCTGCTTCGCTTTTTTTCGTAATCACCGCCGCTTCTCCGTTATTTTGACGAAATCTTTTTATTATCATTTTCCACCCTTCAGATAAAGAATCGTCACCCGCATCAAATTCACTAACTGCTTTTCTTACTACTCCGATAGAACCTATATTTACTTTTTTTACTTCATTATAGTAACGAGCCTCATTCGTGTCCAACCATTGTCCTATTGTATCTATTCCATTAGCATTTTTCATTTCTAGCGAAAAATAATTTCCATCATCAAAAATAATTTTAGCACACATGGGTTTATATACTAATTGTGTTGTTAATGAATCTGCACTTGAACACGTAGACATTGAATCTGCAACAGATTGTATGGTACAATAAACAGAGTCTTCCACTTCTTGTTTTGTTAAATTATAAAAACCATAAAATTTTTTTTTACTTACTTGAAAACTGGATGCATTAGATGAAAGCCATTTCGTTTCACCTGTACTAGGAAAATCTATTTCTTTATCTATGAATTCTGTTGTATCTTTACCTTTTCCTGCTTCAAAATTTGTTGGAATTACACCACCACCTGCTATCAAAATATATTCTGGTAGTAATTCTCTTATAATTTCTGTATAAGCAGCCTCTATCATATCATCCGGTGAATTCTTTTTAAACCATCGAGGGGTTTCTGTCATATTTTCTTCACCACCACCCTGGCGTGGCCGTTTAGAATCTCCAAATAACCAACCAAAATACATTTGTCTTCTTACCTTAACAATTTTTTTATAAGCTACTTTATAAGCGGCTTGCTGGTCTTTTTTCAGGCTGGTTTTTTTGAATTTTCCTATAGTTGGAAATCCTTGTTTATGTAAATCTGCCTCGTTTCTACTTATTCTATCACATATTAAATAGAAAGCTCTACACAAATTATCCTTGTCTATATTTCCTTGTCTCACATCACTTTCACCCATTACAATTTGAGAATACATTACAAATATTTGAATATTCAAAAATAGCCTTGCTGCTATTTGCTTACGTAATACCAATGGTAAAGGAGGTACAATTGGATTGTATCCACCCAATATATTTGTCCAGTTTGGGGTACTATCATCAACATTGAAGTAAGAGGAGACTGTGACAACATCCTCACCTGTTACATCTTTATAATTGCGACGATAAAAATCTTCGTCATTCCACTTACCAAAATTAACAGTGGGTGTAGGTAGAGGAAATAGAATGCCAGGGGCATAATCTGAGAAATGTAATTCAGTGCCTTCAAAAATTGGAACAAAATTTGGAACATTTCCCAAATAAGTCAATGTATTAAACCCATGTATACCTGGCTCCCCATCTTGTCCATTGCCCCAGGAAAAAGGAAAAAATGGCAGCTCTGGGTTAAAAGGTGCCATATGCTGGCCATTTGGTAACTGACCAAATGGTATATCCTGGGTGGTAAATTGTAAAGCACCTAATTTACCTAATACTGTAACTATTAATGTTTTTATAAAAATTTCTCTTAATCTTTTTACCGCCTCTTCTTGCTTCTTTGTTCCTCCTTGTTGCACTTTCTGTTCTGATTTGTTTTTAAACTCACTTAATATATTACCCATACCACCTAGTTTTTCTATAAATTCTGGCGATGATGGATGTGGTATTATAAGAGCTAATTTATTAACAACAGTTTTGTTATCTTTTATGGCATTATAATATCCCATTATATGTGAAATAATTTCTCGTTTTAATTGTTGTGAATCATCATTTGATGTATATATATCTACATGATTGGGTTTTGCTTTATCTGGATGAAATATTAATGCAATATATCGTTTCCATTGTTTCTGTATTTCTGGATTTTTTATATTGGACTCTGTTAACTCTGGAGGTAATGTATTCAAAATACTTAATAAAATCTCATCATTCGAGTTGCCTTTTTTGATTATATCAATCGACTCTCTAAGAACTTTTGGAATAAGTCTATTAATTTTTGAAATATTATTTGAATCTGAATGTAAAAATATATTTTCAATATACTGTTGCAATGAATTTACTCCATTTTTCATACATCTACCGACTATTTCCAACACATTATCATCTGTTAAATTCTGGATTTCGGGGAAAAAGCCATTTAAAAATTCTATTCACAATTCATTGTCAACCTCTATTGGAGAATCACTAGAGCCTGGAAATTCTGCTAATCTCAAATAATATCCGGATTTACCTTTTTTATATATTTCTTTTAATCGAATTTTTAATGTTTTTTTAAATATAATTAAATCATCGTCTGTAATATCATCTTCTTTTTTCAATGATGCCCCTTTCATAATAATATGGGAAAAAATTGGCAATAAAATTAACATTGTATGTGCCTCAATAGTATTTTTTTTAAAGAACTCTATCTTTTTTTCTTGTTCAGAAACTGAATATTGTAATATAGTTTCAATTGATGACCCTATACAATTTACAGGAGCAACTGAGGCATATTTAGAATTACTATAGTATTCATCTGAAGGGATAAATGCAATTTTTTGATTTAAAAATTCAGAATAATATTCACCGCTTTTATCCTTCACAGGTACATATTCATAATTAATACCACTATTCAAGGCTTTTATACAAATATTTGTTAATTCTATTAAAAATCCATATTTTCCTGTAGGTTTAAACTCTTCTGGTATGTCCAATTCATTAAATTTTTTTACTATTTTGTTACCACCATTTTGTATTTTTGTATACCCATGTTGTTTTTCAATATTTTGTGTTTCATCTATTAATTTTTTTATATTTTCTAAATTTGGATTTTTTATTTCGTTACGGGATTGAGAAAATTTTATCAAATCATCATCTTTACTACCACCAACCATGATAGATGGTACATTTCTTCCAGACAATTTTTTCACAATAGCTGTGCTATCAGCGAACCATGTATAAATAAGAACAAGTTGTTCTCTATCTTTTATTCTACCAGTTTTGTCAGCCCAAAAATCATGATAAAAATCATGTGATAGAGCATTAATCATGAACCATCTAAAACTTTCTATATCAGGTAAATTAATATCTATACACGCCATAATATATATATATAATGAGTTATTAATAAATTGAAATGTATTAAAATTATTAATATATTTTAATACAATGCAATATATCGCTAAAACTAAAAATGAGACTGAAATGCAAACTATATTTAATAGTTGGAATTTTGAGTTATCTCCTTTTCAAAAAACCGCTATTTCGGCAATCGTTGATGGGAATTCTACAATCATTGGTGCCCACACAGGATGTGGTAAAACTCTTCCTGCGGAATTTGCTATTAAATATTACCATGGCAGGAAAAAGGTAATATATACAGCACCTATTAAAGCTCTATCCAACGAAAAATATGAAGATTTTACAAATAAATTTCCTAATATTTCATTCGGAATTATTACTGGTGATAATATAATTAATCCTGATGCCGATTGTCTGGTAATGACCACAGAAATTTTTAGAAATACACTATTCAAAATGAATATGATTAAAGAAGGTTCTATTGATAAAGATTCAACACTACATTTTGAAATGGATATTTATAATGAGTTGGGTACCATCATTTTCGATGAAATTCATTATATTAATGATGAAGATAGAGGTTCCGTTTGGGAAGAATCTATTATGATGTTGCCAAATCATATACCAATTATAGGATTATCAGCTACTCTTGAGAAACCAGAAAAATTTTATTCATGGTTGGAGAAAAAAGGTAAACCCGTAATTACATGCGGTACAAATAAAAGAATTGTTCCTCTAACACATAAATCATTTATTACATTTCCACCATCATGTGTAAAAAAATTATCATTAGAGGATAAAAATATATTAGAATCTACAGATTCATCTTCAGTGCTTAAAACATCTGGTGGTGAATTTCAAGAAAAAAGATATTCTAAAATATCTAAAGTTTTTAAAATACTTGATAAAAATAGAATTCGGGTTGATAAATATTATGCTGTAAATGAATTAGTAAAAAAATTAAAGGAGCAGGAGAAATTGCCTGCTATTTGTTTTGTATTTTCAAAACGACAAACATGGGAATATGCCAAAAAAATATCATTCTCATTATTTGAAGAAGGTTCTAAAATTCCGTCGATTATTGAACAAGAATGTAAAAAAATCCTTATCAACAAACTAGATAACTGGAAAGAGTATGTTGAATTAGAAGAATTTAAAAGTTTGATTCGTTGTCTCCAAAAAGGAGTAGGTGTACATCATTCTGGTATTATAGGTGTTTTTCGTGAAATGTTAGAAAAATTGTTTCATAAAGGATATATTAAACTATTATTTGCAACGGAAACATTAGGTATTGGTATTAATATGCCTACAAAAACAGTTATTTATACATCATTGATGAAGTATTCTGGAAATAAATTCAGATGGTTGCATCCACATGAACTACAGCAGACTAGTGGACGAGCTGGTAGGAGAGGAAAAGATTCTCAAGGCGAAGCTTATCATTTACTAAATCTTTATTTCAATAGGAATAATTTACCGGATAATCAAACTATGAGACATATATTGACAGGTAAATCACAATCTATATCTACAAAATTTAAAGTACATTTCAATCTGCTATTAAGACTTATAGCTATTAATAATTTTGATTTTGAAGGATTTGTAAAAAATAGTATGTTATGTGATGAAATTAATGACAGAATCTCTCTATTAAAAAATGATATTAATGAAGCCGGTATGAGATTTCTGGAAGCAGAAGAAAAAATGAAAAGTGTTCAATCTAGCAGGGCAGAATTGGAAGAATATTTGGATTTGGAAACAAAACTAAATTATATGAAAAATAAAGATAGAAAAAAGGCAATTATAAAAATGGAATTGCTATCATCAAGCAACAGTTTTAAAAATGATTATTGTAAATACTCTTCACTAATTACAAATAGAAATATGTTAAAACAGTACAATTTAGATTTGAAGAGCATACAAGATTATATGTATATTGAAATAACACGAAGATTAACTATACTCCAACAATTTGATTTTATTGAATGTGATAATGAAAAAAATTATTCACTTACTGAACGTGGTCACATTGCTGCAAATATACAAGAAATTCATTGCCTAGCTATTGCTGATATTATGCAACGTGGTGTATTAAATAATCTAAATACTCAAGAATTAGTTGCTGTATTAAGTTGCTTTACCCCCGTTAGACTTAGTGATGAAAACAAGATTTGGTCTGTTAAAGAAATATCAAATTGTAGTCAAACCATAAAAAACGCGATTGAATCTATTGAAGCAAGGTATAATTATTATTACGATATGGAAACTAGAGAAGAAACAAATTTTGTATACAGTTATGATATACAGTTTGATACATGCGAATTAGCATATAGATGGTGTTTTGCTGAAAATGAAGTACAATGTAAACACATTTATGAAGAAGCAAAATACTACGGAATTTATATAGGAGAATGGATTAAAGTTGTTTTGAAAATAAATAATATCGCAAAAGAACTTGAAAAAGTGTGTGAACTTACAAATAATCTCAAACTTCTTGAATCTTTAAAGAAAATACCAGATGTTACATTAAAATCGGTAGCAACAAATCAATCACTCTATTTATAAACATACTAATATTATTTATATGTAATCACATACTACTGCTATTTCAGTACCATCAATATTTACTAATTTAAATGGTTTCCCACAACCATATATTAAATTATGTTCTATAAATTTATCACAAACTTTTTTTGATGCATGTGGATTTATTTGTTTCATATTTGATTTTAATATACCGTGACGAAAAATTCTACAATTAAAATCTTTTTGATACACTTGTACATAATTTGTGCAATGTGGACATTGCACCAAAACATATTTTCCGGTCATTTAATGTAAATAAATATTATAATTAACACATAAAAATTGATTAAATATATATTTCAGTAATTACATTAATATGGCTATTCAAGTTATAATATACCAAAAATGGAATCAAACTCTTCATGGAGTTAGTCCACAAGAATCACAAAATGCAAAACTTATTAATTATATGGAAAAAAAAAATTTTGTAATGATAGCGGTTGAAGAAAATGAATTAATTTATGATGGTATTGAATATTATATCGACTGGTATAGACGATATAATCTAGATATGACTCTGTATAATATGGACAATAGTATACTTAATCCATTTGATAGTGTAAAAATATCACTGGGATATTTATATACATGGAAGGATAGAAGCTTTTGTAGAGAGTTTAAAGGGATACAGAAATTTCAAAAAATGTGGAGAGAATTTCACTATAAAAAATTACCAAAATATAAATCTATAAAAAATTTGAATCATAGAAGATTATTTGGTAAGTTTAAACGTTAAATTAATAATTCTATTCTTATCTTTTGTTTCAATTGATTTTCATCCATAAACACATACAATTTGAAGTATTGTTGTGTCAAGTTTTCTTTTAAATGTCTACTTGTAAATCTATTTACTGTTTTTAATTCTGGAATATAAACCATGTATTGATACAATCCATCGTTTCTTATAATTTTATCAAATATATATCCTTCATAAATTTTATTTAGTTTATCATTGTCATCATAACATATTTTCAATAATGAACAATCATTTTGAACCTTACGTATTGACCTCATAGTAGTATTTATATATTCGAGTGATTCATCGCTTGTCCACTTATCGAAGAATATATTCATATTTTCTTTATAAGTTGATAATCCTAGTTTTTGTTGTAATATTATCATAGTAAGAATATCAACCAATCTTCTAATAGGACTTGTTATATGAACATATGCATCTAAATCCAGTGCTTCATGTGATTTTAAATTTTCATATTTTGTATAATTTGCACCAAAACTATTCCACATTTTTAAAAAGCTCTGTACTTCACCTGGTACATTCTGTGGAGGTTTAAAAGTTTTATCTAATTCTACTCCTCTGTATATACCACATTTATTCTCCAACATTTTTTTTGCTGAAAGATAATTCATTAAAATCATGCAATATGCAATCAAATCATGACAATTTTTTATATTATCTACATATCTATATTTATTATTGGCTATTTTTACAAACTCCAATAACTCTCTGTAATTTACATCAGTTGTATAATTTTCACTTTTTAGTTTTTCATAACGTAGATTTTTTTTTACTTTTATTAAAGTATTAGACCATTTTGTATCTATAATTTCACACGTTGAATTATCAAACACAATATCAATTGTGAAGGCAAAGCGTTGTCTGTCTTCTTGCAAACTGCACAATGCATCGGATAATATTGTTGGTAACATGGGCCTTTTCCTATCTGGAAGATATATAGTTGCAATTCTTTCTGAAAACGATGACCACAAATCTAACGCATCTAACCAGAAAGGTACGTTAGCAATGTAGATACTTAGTGTTGATGTGTCCTCTGTAGTATTAAATTCTAGTGCATCATCAAAATCTTTACTGCCTTCAGAATCTATTGTAAATATTTCTCTAGAACGCCTATCCTCTGGTTTATATTTTTCTAATATATCTTGTATAAATCTATCTTCTGTTTGCTTTTTAATTTTTTTCATTGTTTCTTTTTTGAAATCTTGTATTGAAGCATACAAACTTTTGCAATATAATTGATATTCATAGAAATTATCCAATTGATTTACATCTCCTATTGTTTGTACAATATTAGCTATTGGATGTTTACCTTCCCAGCTATTAAATTTTATAACTGTATATTTATTAAACACTCTTTTGTTGAATTTATTTTTTATTTCATATGGTACTAAAAATATAGGCATTCGTCTATCGTCTGGAACGCATTGATAAAGTTTTTTTCGTCCTTTCTTCCAATTTCCATATGTTCTACGCCCTTCCAATACCAATACAGCAGGTATAACAGGCATAGACCTAACAGATGAATGGCAGATAGTACACGAATTATTCGTCGCGTCATAGTTGAATATATCCTGATTAAATAATTTGCTTTTTACTACAGTTTCTCTGCTGATAGATACGTCTGACGGAGCCAAATTCTTAGAACAAACAAATGAGTATTCCTTATAATGTCTATCACTTACTCTAAACTTTAAAGTAAGTGGTACTGAAGTCATTTTTATAAAATAAAATAGAAGTATTCATTTAATCAATTTTCTCAGAAGGTTTATTATCTGGTTCACTAATTTCTAATTTATCAATAGATTCTCGTTTTATATTTTGAGATTGAAGAAATGACATCATTATATCTGGCATAATAGCTAATGTATTCATATATGTTCTATATTGAAATACTGCTATACTTGATATTGTATTAAACTTTATACTATACCACCAGTAAGCTGGTATATATATCATTGAACCCCTTTTCAATACCAAATCCAAAACTTTTACTTTATTAAAGTCGGCTCTATATTTGTTCTGAACATTCCATACATCTACTGGAGATGAGAATTCAAAATTTTCATAATCTTTTTCCGGGTATAAGTATTTTGAATTATTTGGTACTATTAATTTTAATGTAATCTCTCCATCAGTAACATAATAAAAATTTCTATAATTCAAATTATATCTGAGTGATGTTGTTGTATTTTTGGAACCACATAACAAATCATATTTACAATTTGAAACCAATGGTGGTCTCAAAAAAGAATCATTATATTTGTATATTTTTACCATACCTGTCTCGTCCAAAAATTCCCTATTATTTTCAGTTATATATTTGGAATCTTCATCATTTTGAAATAATTTTATAGCTTCGCTAAATAATAATGGAATATATTTTTCACTTTCTTTATCAGTATTTTTTGTATCTCTTATTTTGATATCAAAAGCACTATATGTATCATCTATAAAAGAGAAATTACATGTATCTAGTATTTCTTCACTGTTATAATCAAAAAGCACAGGTTGTCTTATATCACAAATCTCCTCTAGTTTATTTTTAGAAGGATTCTGTATAGTAAACACTTCCAAATCATTACTTGTTTTCAACTGATAGTAAATATGTAAATACAAAAACAAAACCAAACAAAAAATAAATATTGATAATAAGTAATTCATTTTTATTATATTTTCATTTAGAAACCTTTTTTAAGTTTTTACCGAACTAATCATCTTCAACTTTAGATGCTAGAAAGAATCTCAGATAGTTTTCATCTTCTTCATCATTATCTCCTAATTTATATTGCAACTTCATTGGAGAATCATTGCTAAGATGCAGCGAAACACTTGTTGCAAGTTTTTTAAACATGCACATTTTATGCAAATATGGTAAACTAAATGTTAATGAAATTTTCAAATTTTCTTCAATAGCATACTCTATTATATCATCAGCATCTATTTTTATTGACATTTTTCCTTGCTCACCATTTGATGTCATATCAATATGTTCATCATCACATTTAATATTCAATGCATCATTGAATAGTTCAAATTGGTCAACCAACTCCTGAAAGATATTTGATTTGAGTTCAATATCTGCTTGATATTCTGTATCAGGAACTTCTACCTCTTCCAAATCAATATCGATAAGAGGAACTTCAAAATACTTATTAAGTCCTTTTTCACCAACTAAATCCATCGACAACCTATCTGAATTTTTATCCATGTGTAAAACAATTTCCTGTCCTTCATTTAAACATTCAACCATTTTACAAAACAAGACACTTGCTACACCTATACTTATGGGTTCATCTACATCATATTCGCAAAACCAATCTTTTTTCATACACAATTCAAACAAACATACATGTGCACTGTCCATAGCCTGACCTGTTAAGCCATCTTTTGTAAAATTAATCTTGAAAAGCTCCTGCAAATGACCTATATTTTTGAAAATATTTGAAAACTTCTTAACATTCTCGTTTTTTGTGATTTTAACTTTCATTGTAGAGTTTATGTGAATATTGATTATATTTCTTAAGCAATATTCGAATCAATTTTATAATTAAATGCCACTAGACACTTGTGTTTCATTAGAAAATGTTACTTTCTTTTCTACATTCTCACCTGATTTGTCTCCATCTTCTTTCAAATCTTTACTTGTTGGTTGAATATTTAACTTTTCAAGAGTTTCTTTCATTTCAGCAATTTCATTTTTTGTTTCTTTAACAACACTTTCTGTTTGTCTTATTTCATTTACTCTATCATTAACAACCAATTCAACACGATTTTCCTTATCACCATTCTTGAACTGTAAATAATCCTTTTTTATATTTGTAACCAACACTTCAACACCTTCTAATCGATTACTTAAACCAGCTATCTTTTCTAAAACATCATTTATGGCCAATAATTGGCCAGCGTCATTACTATTTTGAGATTGTTTTGCTAAAAATCCTTCAACACCATCTAATCTCTTACTAACATTTTCAAATTGCATCTTAACATCCTTTAATCTTCTTTCGTGCCACAAAAGAACTTGCATAGGATTTACATTGCTAAAATCCTCTTGTTCATTATTGTTGCCATTTTGCGCTACACGAGGTTGTACATTTTGTACTCCGTTTTGATTTTTTAATCTAGCCAATCTCTGTGATGACATCTATATAAAAATTATAACTTAAATATTTATATAGTTATTCCGCATTATTCTTTTTTATTATTCTTCCTTTTTTTCTTTTTCTTACTAACAACAACGTGTACTGGAACATATCCTATATCTTCTGTTGTAGAAACATTTACAGTTTCTAATTCTTCATCAGAAGAGATATTTGCCGATGCTTCCTCTTTTTTTGAGACATCAATATCCAAAACTACTGTACCCTCATTTACAGATTTTGCTAAATCATAACTTTCTACTTTTTCTTGTTCTTTTTCCTCTTCCTCTGTATCTGAATTATTTGAATAATCTACAATATTTACTATTGTTTCTTCTAAAACATGTGTGTCTCTTTCAATCTTCTCCTGCCTATTTATTACAATATCATTAACCAATCCAGCTTCTTCTCTCATAGTTAATACCATATCTTGTATTCTTTCTTCTGTTGCACTTATCCCACATGCTACAAGTCTTGATTTTGCCAATTTCCATTCACGAGTTCTATGCTTTTCAACTGGCGAAGATATTACTTCAACTTTTTTATAACTAATATTGTTCAATGAATCCATTGCTGTTACTTTTTCATTTTCACTTGTATTTGAAACTTTAGAAACTATTGTTGAATTACTTGATGCAGGTGTATGTGTATTTCCCCCTATAATAAAATCTTTTATCATCTTATTTGATGTAGAAACTTCTTGTGCCAAATTTTTCAATATATCTTGTAACTGTGTAACAGTTTCATTCTTTTTAATATTTCTTGTAACATTATTGGCTGAACTATTTGTTGTGGCACTTACATTACTTACCGGAGTTCCTAAATTGGATAATTGTCTTGCGATATTCGATAGTTGCTTCTCAATATTTCCCAATCTAATTTCATGATATCTTAATACCCTAACATGCATACTAATCTGTTCTGTGGCATCTTTATGTGTTTCATTATTTACTATATTCCTTGACCTAGGCGCAACGCTTCTAGAAAAAAGTGAATTATTCCTCTGATTTGGCCGTGTTCTAGTTATGGCTTTTCTCCATGACATCTATAAAATAATATTATGTATTATTTTTTATTTAAACACGCATATCCATTTTTATAGGTTCATGGTAATTATAATTTTTTATTTCTATGTCAGAAATATCATATTCTTCTAAAGTATTTCTTTTGTTTACATGTATTGTTGGAAATTGTTTGGGATTTCTAACTGCTTGTCTAATTAATGAAGTAGCATGGTCATCATATACATGCGCATTTCCAATAAAATGAATAAATTCTTTTGCCTTCAAATCACAATGCTTAGCTATTATATGTGTTAAAAAACTGTAACTTGCTATATTAAATGGAATACCCAGCCCTATATCGCCACTCCTCTGATATAATGTAACTGATAACTCATCATCATTTGTTACATGAAATTGTGAAAGTACATGACATGGTGGTAATGCCATTTCATCTATTTGGTTTTGATTCCATGCTGTCATAATTAATCTGCGCGATGTTTTGTTATTATTTTGCAATTCATCCACAATATTTTGTAGCTGGTCTATACCTTTTCCTTTATAATCTTCTTTACTGTTTGTATATTCCGCATCATAAAATCTCCATTGGTGCCCATATACTGGACCCAAATCATTTTCTTTCAAATGATGTAAATTTCTTGAATCTAAAAATTCTCTGGAAGCATTTCCATTCCAAATTTTTACATTTTGATTTTGAAGTTTTTTATTATCTGTTTCACCGCGCATAAACCAAAATAATTCTTTTAAACATGAACGCCACGCTAATTTTTTTGTTGTCAACAAAGGAATAGTACCATTGTTTAGGGGAAATCTCATCATTGCGCCAATACTAGTATACGTTGTCCCATTTCTTCCCACAGTTTTTGCTCCGTTTCTAATTACTTGCCTCGCTAAATTTAAATATTGTACTTCTGGATGCATATATCTAAATCACTTGTCTAATGTTTAACTATTTTAGGAAATACATATTTTATCTTTATTAATTTCTTACTATAAATCATATGAACCCTGATACAGAACAATTGGCATCTAAGGTTAATCATGTAGGTTTTGTACAACATGTTTTTAACTTCGATAATGACACTAAAAATGCTATGCTCAATGTTATTCAATATCTATGTTTAGCTATTATTCCTGTAGCATTACTTAATAAAGGACTTGATAGTATAATACCTAAAGCAGACCCTAGTAAAGGAAATATTGAACTACTCATTGAAGTTGTGGGTAACGCAGTAATATTATTTTTCGGAATCTTTTTGATTCACAGATTGATTACTTTTGTACCAACATACAGCGGTCGTGCTTACGGTTCAATGAACTTATTTAATGTTATTTTGTTTTTCCTTGTTATTTCTTACGACATGAATAGTTCATTGGGAGCTAAAATGAAAATTCTTTTGGACAGAGTTGAAGAAATGATGGGTGTTAGTGAAATTCAACCAAAACAACCTGAAAAGGCTACTAATGTACAAAATAATATTGTAACTAGTTCACAGCCTATTTCGGGAGGTCAAGGTGTAGTTATGCCTCCTCCTCCACCAATGGGTAATATGAGCGGGCAAATGACTGGTTCACAGGGTGCACGTCAAGATTTTATTGATGCAAGAGTATCGCAGGCAGATATGAGTGCTAACATGAATGCTAATGCACAAGAAAGATACATGCAACAAAATACAGCTCCAGCATCAGCACCACAACAACAACAACCGCAAATGGAACCTATGGCCGCAAATGAAGGATTCAGTAGTTTTGGTGGGTCAGCGTTCTAATTTTCTTAAATGATATATCAAAAAAATATATCATTTAGCATTTTTTTGTGCGTGTATTAAAAATTGAAATATTTTTTCAGTAAATAAAGTAAACATATATGAGCAAGTCATTGTATAGTGAAATAAACAGTATTCTAAAAAAAGCAAAAATGAACAGCGAGAGGATTTCCTTAACTTGTGCACCAGGGGGAGAAAATCATAGGGGCAATCAATTAATAGGCCGAATGCCTGTTAAGGGTGAAGGATTTACAGCAGATGATATTGAGAAATTGGCCGATTTGTGGCGTGGCGAAACAAAAACAGAAATTGAGGTTCTAAACCTTAATCAGCTTTCAAGTGTAGAAGAAATTAGGGATTTAGGTGAGAAACATCAGGCCAGAGTCATGATTTTAAGGAATTTTGTTAATAAGGCAGAAACAGAACAAATTTATTCGGAAATAGCCGATGATACATGGGATAGCAAGTATTTAGACCCGAATAAGTACAGAACCGAAATTATTGACGGTAAGGAAGTACGATTGCGTGGAAAAGTCCTTAATAAACATGCTCGGCAAAATCTGTGCTATGTGCCTGATATGACTCAAGAGCCGGAGTATTTGGAAGGAAAGGGTACGTTTATTGACCTTAACAGCAAAAACAAGCTTAATGCGGTAATATCCCGTTTAAGGGCTATGATTGATAGTGGACTAATAGTTATTGGCAGTGATACTAAAGTAGAGATTAATGTAGTCGAAGGAAATAGGTATTTTAACCTTAAGAAAACCGGAATTGGATATCACGGCGATACTGAGAGGGTTGTAGTTATATGCGTCACAATAGGTGGGGGCGGCAATTATCCTATGAGGTGGCAGTGGTTTAAGAAGAATGCATTACAAGGTGAAAACATGGGCGTGTCCTTAAATGATGGTGATGTGTATATTATGAGTGAGAAGGCAGTTGGGGCCGACTGGAAATCTAGTAGTATTTATACCTTAAGACATGCAGCAGGATGTAACAAGTATATTTCAGTGGATAAATGGATTAAGAGGGCGGCCGCAAAAAAAGAGAAAAAAAATGCGCAAAAAAAGTTAGTTGTGAAAAAAAAGCCGCAAAAGGTTTTGAAGATTTATAGCGAAGATTAGATAAAAAAAATAAAAAAAATAAAAAAAAAAGAAAGAAAAAATTTAATTTACATAGTGTGAATAGAAAATTGAAACATTTTTCTCTTTTTATATTTACTACAAAAAAGCCATTAAATTACAAAATCAAATAAAAGCACCAAAAACCATGATTTCCACCAAACAGTTTGTAGTCACCATTATGTTTATATGTCTTTTCGTTAATGTTTCAAATGCTTCATCATTCTCTGATGGATTTATGTATGGAACAATTACAAATAGTATTGATAAATCAGTCAGAAAGAATGTCGAACCTCCTCAACCCGTCGAAAAATTCAGATACTGTATGACAAATATACAAAACGACCCGCTATCAGAAACAACAATCGTCAGCGAAAAATGTGTAATTGTATACGAAGAGCCAAAACCGTCACTCCTGGGCTTGCTTCTATTCTTATTCTGTATATTTTCGTGGGCATGCTTTTGCATAAATGCCAATGATGACCAGCGTGCAGATGCATGTCAATTTGTTGCAGGAATGATTGTAGCAGACATGGTAGATTCTATGTTTAATTCAGACGACTAAATGCTTAGTAGAAATATATACCATAACTAATTACAAAATATACATAAAGATATAAATCCTTTTTTATTTGAAAATGGACTCTACATGGGACGCATTTATTTATACTTTCATGATATTTATAGCATGTATACTAGTTGCCATACTCTGCAAAAAAGTCGATGAAATTTACTGTTTAAAAGTTAAAAAAAAAGTATCACCACTATCAACTAATGTGTGTGAAATAGAATTAACTAATATGGAACCAATTATAGTACAACCATTGCCTAATGATAATATTCCATTGGCAGAAACTGTTGTTATTGCTCATATTGCATAACATTGAATAGAAAATTGAAAAATTTTTTATATTTTTATAAATACAAAAACAACTATGACTACAATAACAAGAGAAGAACTAAACGAAATAAATGCTGCTATCAAGGCTGACGAAAAACAGCTGAAAAAGCCTATATCAGCATACCAATACTATATGAAGGCAATGCGAGAAAAATGGAAATCCTTATCTCAGGATGAAGCGAATGAATTTCATATGAAATCTGATAGCGATGCGGAAAGATATCGCAGCGAACGGGAAAAAATAAGGGAACGTCATTCTGACAAAATTTTGTCAAAAAATATCTACTTAGTACGCAGCTATGGTAGTGTACCATGCGTAGGTTTGGACAATCACTTCGTAAGCTATGAAGTAATTGGTCCTATTAAAAAGGTAGAAATATATACACAAGAAGAACGTGATAAGCTGATAGCAAAAGGTGTACCAAAAGACAAAATTTACTATAAGTCGGTTAATGGATTTTCCTTCAACTGGCGCGCTGCGAAAAAATACAGCGTTAAGGTATTTGGTGGCTCAACTAATAACAGCGATACATGGTACGGTATTAGAGAAAACTATGATGGCCCTACCAAAAATTATACAAAATATACGAACTATAAAGGAGAAACATGGATAGAATATCATTAATTGTGAGTAAACTATAATATAAAATTGATTAATATATTAATAAATATAATTTTTTTATATATATTAATGCTAATACACGAGGTCAATGATATCTCTACAGATTGGAAAGAAATTATATCTAATTGGATTAATACTAACACAGAAAAATGGAATGAGATTGAAAATAATTACAGTAATGAATGTATAAATTTTAAAAATTCTCTTGATGTATTTCCAGAAATACATGATATATTTCGCTGTTTTAAATATTTTAATTCATGTGATACACGTGTTGTTATACTAGGTCAAGACCCATATCATGGAGCAAATCAAGCTACAGGACTATGTTTTGGTGTAAATAAGGTAACAAAAAAACCACCATCTTTAAAAAATATAGAAAAAGTACTTATTAAAACAAAAAATGTAATGTTAAACAACCAAACACTAGAATCATGGGCAAAACAAGGAATACTTTTACTTAATGCTTCGCTAACTGTTTTGGAAAAAACTCCTGGTGCTCATTTAAAATATTGGAAAAATTTCACACAATTTATTATAGATTATATAAATAAAAACTGTGAAAATATAGTATTTGTTGCATGGGGTGCTTTTGCATATAATAAAATGAAAAATGTTGATTCAAATAAAAATCATTTGCTTGTTTCCAGTCATCCCTCCCCATTTAGTTATTATAGAAATTACAAATCTTTTCCTAGTTTTGAGAATTCTGATGTATTTAATAAAATAGATAGTTTATTAAAAGAAAAAATAGTATGGGGAACATCTTAGTTTTCATCTTCAATCCGTTTTATCTCCTGAGAAATCTCTCGTTTTACACGATTTAAAAATTTCATAAACAAATATAAAACAACAGATACAAAAATTAAATCTATAAAAACATGTAAAAATAGCCCATAATTTAATGTAACAGCCCCATCATTTTTTGCATCATCCAACGTTACATATGTTGTATTAGTTTTACCATTCCTAAGAATAATAAATAAATTTTCGGTATTCACACCCGCTCCAAATCCAATTAATAAAGGCATAAATATATCAACTATTAAACTTCTCACAACATTTTTGAAAGATGTTGCAACTATCATACCAATTGCTACATTAGTTATATCATCTTTAAATGCAAATGACTTCCATCCACCATAAAATTTTCTTACTCTAACTTGAGCTTCATCTACATGTTCTTCTAATTCATCTCTTATATTTCCCAGTGTTGTGGAAACTTGTCTATGTATATAAATATTAGTTGATTCATTTTCAGGTACAATTTTACTTGACATTTACTATTATTAAATGTCAAATTTTAAATACTTTGCGTAATCTTTATACTGGAATCATTGCATCTTTTAATTCTGCCGTGGCACCAATATTTTTCTTTATTGTTTCTGTTGTTTTTGATTTTGTAATATCATCATCTGGTCCCATAATTTTGTGTATCATATCATGCCAAATTCCTAATAACTGTTCATCTTTCAAATAATTTGGATTTGATTTTTCCCATTCTTTTATCTTTTTTATTTGTTTCATTTGTATATTTGTAATAGAAGATTCTATCTTTTCATGTTTATTGTCTTTTTCCCATTTATCTTCGTCCTTTACATAGAATTGCATACGTTTTTTATCACTACAATGAAATGGTCTTTCTGTAGGCGGCATGTCCTGCAAATGCTTTACAAAAATATTACTAATACCTTTTATATAACCATGTTCTTTTGTATATTGTAAATCTTCTAATGAAACTTCTAAACCGTTAATAAAATCTGTCAGATTAATTGCATCTTTACATTGTTCATTCAAAAATAAATTAATAGTCATCTTATTATTTGTATTATTATTGTAATTAATAATATTACCAGCCTGATTTGTTGCTACCTGCTTCATCTTTTCTTGCAAATCCTGTTGCTGTTCCAAAACTTTTTGAAATATATCCATAGTAGAATCTAGTTGGGCAGTATCTTCTTCTTCATATGTACAAATTTTTTTATGTTTACTAAGACCACTTCTGAACTTATATTGTCTCCCACATTCACACATAAATTTTTGTGGTTTTTTTGGGTTTTTTGTTATCCCTTGATGTTTACGTGTGGTTAAATGACGATTATAATCTTTCTTATTACACGTAATAAAGTTACATTTTATGCATTCATATTTTTTTCGGGTTTTTTTGGGTTTTTTTTCCATCTATATATGGATAACAAAAAAAACCCCTAAATATTTTTTAGTATTTAATATTTCTTAATGTAAAACAACGAGCCAATAGATATAAAAAGATTTTTTCTATATTTACTAATGAAGATTGCTTCTACATTTCTCTACACACATAAATTAAAATTATTATTTTTTGCATTCTTGTACTACTTAAAAAATAATTATAGAATTCTATTTTTTCAACTCTTTAAATTAACTAGTTCTGGAAAAAAGAAAATTAAAGATAAACGAGATAATGCAAAACAAATAATAAAAAAGAGTTTTAAAACAAATTTTTCGTATAATTTTGATAAATTACCTGAAAATAGTATGGAAAGTAAGAAATTAGGATTTACAGTTAACATGAGGGAAAACAATGTAAACAACAAAATATCTGGGTGTGTTTACATAAATGATAAAAATTTGGAAAATACATTAAAATCAATAAATAATAAATATCTTTTTTCTAATCCTTTACATCCAGATATATTTCCAGAATTAATAAAAATGGAATCTGAAAGTATAAAAATGGTAGGAAATCTTTTTGATTTGCCTAGTACCGGTGGTGGAAATATTACTACTGGTGGTACAGAAAGTACGATATTGGCGTTGAAAGCTTATAAAAAATTATATATGGAAAGAACATTGTTTTCATTTTTTAAACCAGAAGTATTGTGTACCAGAACTGTTCATGCTGCTGTGAATAAAGCGTGTGAACTTTTAGACTTAAGAATTGTGTATGTAGATTTAGATGATGATTATGTAATGGACACATATGACCTTACTGGCAAAATATCACCTAGAACATGTGTAATAATTGGTTCAGCACCTTGTTTTCCGTATGGTCTAATGGACCCTATTAATAAAACAGGTGATATTGCGAGATATTATAGTATTCCTTTTCATGTTGATGCATGTTTAGGTGGATTTATTACACAATTTCATAATGATTTAAAATTAAGTTTTAATGATAATATCCAGTCTTTATCGGTTGACCCCCATAAATTTGGACTTGCACCAAAAGGCTCTTCAATATTGCTATGGAAAGACAATAAATACAGACATTATCAATATTTCGTTGTTAGTGATTGGACTGGTGGAATATATGCGAGTGTATCATTACCAGGAAGCAGAGTTGGTTCACAAATAGCTACTACATGGGCAGCGCTTTTATCTACTGGATATATTAAATATGAGAGTACGGCAAAAAACATAAGAGAAAAAACCGAAGATTTTGCTGAAAATACAAGAAAAATACCTAATTTTGAAGTAATTGGCAATCCAGATATCAATGTTGTGGCATTTCGTAATACAAAATATAGTGTGGGACAACTTAGCAACTATCTAGAAAAACATGGTTGGAATATAAATATTTTGCAAAATCCAATATGCTTACATATATGCATTACACCAAAAAACATTGATAATATTGATTCATTGCAATTATTATTAGAAAAATTCAATGAAGCTGAAAAAGATGAAAATGATGAAAACATTACAGCTATTTATGGTATGGCTGCTACAATACCTGACAAAAGTATAATAGATGATTTAGTATGTTACTATCTTGATGAAACTACTAGTTTATAATAATTTTAGTTCCAATGGAGAGATTACCATTGGGATTGATAAATATAATATATTTATCAATAATATCTTCATCATCGGATTCTGTATCTCCCAAATAACCTAATTCCATTTGAATTAAGCTATCTATATAAGCATCAAAAGCATCATCATCAAAATAGTAATCAGGAACATCCATAGCCCAGCCATTCCACCATATCTTTATCTTCCAATATACATGATAACAGAAGTAGTCTATTTTATTGCATATATAGGTTAGTAATTTTACTATCTGGGCAGATAAAAGAATGACAAAAATAAATGCCATCAATCCAGCTATCAATTCCATGACGATAGTTAATACTACATCCATTACATATAAATGTATTAATGCTCTAGATTACTTTACTAATTCATTTTTTCAATTCGTCTCTGATGTCTTCCACCTTCAAATTCGGTGTTAAGAAAAACTTCAAGGAGTAATTTTGCATCTTCAATGGTTGTCATTCTGGCACCCAATGACATAACATTAGCATTATTATGAAGTCTTGCCATTTCTGTACTTTCTTTATTGTAGCATAAAGCACATCTAATATTAGGATTTCTATTTGCGGCAATTCCAATACCAATTCCTGTACCACAAATCAAAACACCTTTACACTTTAATTTTACTACTTCCTCAGACAAAGACTTAGCAAAATCTGGGTAATCACTTTTGGACTTATCAGTATTACAACCTATATCACTTATAAAAAGTTGTTCATTTATATTTTCATAAACACTTCTAATGTATGCTTTTAATTCTTCTTTCATTTTATATCCCGTATGGTCACTACCAAAAACTATGTGTTGTGTCATTTTATAGTAATGAAATTATATTTTTATATAGTTAACGTAATAGTTTATAGAATTATACTAGGTCTTATGAAGTATTTGAAAAACTGGTTCTCAGAAAAAGTTTTTTACAAGATGTAGGAAATTTTATTTTTTTTGAAAAATAAAAAATATTTTTGGGGTTTTTTTTGAGAGACCTCCATACTTCGAGGATTGAAAAAAACTCTTTTCTTTTTTTAAATCCTATAACATGGAGGTCATTTTTTTTGGGGTTTTTTGGGTTTTTTTGTTATCCAAAGTTATCCATTTTCATTTTACGTCTCAGTGAAAAAAATAAAAAAATGAAAATGAAATGATATATCATAATATTTTTGTAACGAATTTTTTTGGGGTTTTTTTTTGAACAAAAAATGTTATCCTTGTTATCCATTGGGGTTTTTTGGGGTTTTTTGGGGTAAAAAGTTATCCATTTTTCATTATGCTCTAAATAAAAAAAATATATGGATAATTTATGGTTTGCTTAATATAACAATTTGATTTTGTACAAAAATGGGGTTTTTTTTGAGTTATACA
>JAAHTH010001326.1_pt1 | contig 22005 bp, 19 predicted proteins | sample 6116091 | NCBI WGS metagenome assembly JAAHTH01 (sample SAMN13939990, study PRJNA603662) | sponge metagenome | isolation source: marine sponge | host: Mycale hentscheli | place: New Zealand | collected 2006 | reverse complement strand
TATTATGATATATAAGTATGGTGTCTCCATCATGGTCAAAATCGGCTTTTCCCATTAAATCGCTCAAAAGTCGCTTAAATTTGGAGTTTTCGCTTGCTTCAATTTGGAGGTTTCGGCGAGTTTCTGTCAATTCCTTAGCCATTTTATTCCCAGCATCGACAAGATTCTGTATATGGGTATTCAATTCGGCGATTTTACCGTTCTCCACCACACCAGTCACATCAATCGGCTCGGCTTTTGTTAGATCAATAACATCCGGCTCTTGTAAATCTTCCGGCTCTTTCGGCATTAGTGCAGCTGCTTCGGCTACAGTGAAACGGCCGGTTGCTACACCAATCCCCAACTCAAGGGGGGTGAATTCTGCATCAGGGGTGGACATTTTGAGAGAGGTCTTCGGCTGAGAGAGAAAATTCTGGTCGCTTATAAAAAATTATGAAAACTCTCTCAGAAAAAAAAGGAAAAAAGAGGGAAAAAGAGGAAAAAAAAGTTGCTACATAGGCCGTACAGTGAGGTTTTTCATTTTCCCACTGTACGGCCTATGTTTTGTTCGGGGTAAAATCCGGTTTTTCATTGACTCCTATCTTTCTAACCGGTTTTTCATGGGTCCGGAACAGATGTCATCTTCAACTCGCATACGGACAATTTTTCCCGGCCTTGTTAAAAACCGGTTTCTCCTATCTTTCTAACCGGTTTTTCATGACATTCCCAATAAAAACCGGATTTTTACCCCGAACAAAACATAGGCCGTACAGTGGGAAAATGAAAAACCTCACTGTACACTCTATGTAGCAACTTTTTTTTCCTCTTTTTTCCTCTTTTTTCTGAGAGAATTTTCATTATTTTTTATAAGCAACCAAAATTTTCTCTCTCAGTCCTCAAAAGCCTCTCTCAAATGTCCACCCCTGCTCCAATAATTGCAGCTGCCCACACACTGGGCACTATGGGAACATTTCCCATACCAGATACAGTGTCTACTATTGGTACTCTCGATACAATCACACCCTCACTTTTTGGTGGTGTAAATCTCATGGATGATTTAGGAGAAGAAACAGAAGTAGAAAGTGTTGTCTTCATTGGAGTGAAGAGAGGTGCTGATGTCATCAGTATCCCAGACTCGGTTCAAGCCGTTGCTTCCGATAATGAGTCAGCAGTTCCTGAGCGAGTTCCTGGACCAAACAATTGTAACCGTTGCGGATATTACATTGCAACTGGAGAATGTGTCAGATTCGGCCGGTACAAGAATCCTTACTGTCACCACTGTTTTGCAGCGAGAGAGAGATGGTTAAAGATCTGCTCTCCTCCGGCTTCCAGAGAGGCCGCTCGATTGGATGCCATAGTCTGGGCCAGGCCTCGAGTTATGTCAGTATTAGAGCCTGATATAGAGGATCCGCAAGGAGACTTTATTACAAGAATATATAAATACCGTAACCGCCAGAAATATCTCAATAGAGATCCTATGCAATACCTTGATGAAGGTATTTGGTACTGTATGGGCACTGGCAACAATATGTACAACCATAAATGTGAAATTTGCATGTAATTTCTTAAGAAGATTTAGGTGTTTTGCTTTGATATTATATAGAAATAGAGTATAGTATCAAACATGAGAACTACTTTAGCACCTAAGAAAGTGAGTGAATTATTCAATACGTCAGATTTCCGAAATATACGTATAATTCAACCAGTGACAAATACAGTGACAAATACAGTGGAATTTGACGGGAATATGAATGGAGAAAGTATCATCAATTGTAAGAGTATACATAATGACGTATTCACACATACGTTTACTGGATCATTGTATTTTTCGATCATGGATTATTTACAATCAACGTCAATCTTACAGGTCAAAATATACGAAGGAGAAGTCGTGAGAATCATATCCTATCTCACGTCGAAATCTGGATCAAATTTTTCCTTTAGCAACATGACAGCTACCCACGAATACCATGGAAGTTACGTTCATTTAGGGTCCTCTGGGATCATATCAATTCAACATCCGACAGAATTGACCGTTGAATTTTCTTGTTTGTCTCTTGCGTAAATAAAATACATTTTCTCATGAAATTTATTTTCTAATGGACGTATATATACAAAGATGTCGCTTTCACGTGATAACTCCGCTTCTATCTCACATGCCGATGGTTATGTTATTGCTCTTAGCTCAACGAAAGTTATGAGTGAAATTCTTTACTCCCAGGTTAATGTTCTTGACGGACTTAAGAGAGTATCTGCTTCCGGTAATACTCACGTATTGAAAAATCTATCAAACTCAGAATATCTTATTACAGTCAAATTTGATGATGGTTCTGCAGATGAATCTATCAAGCTTTGGCCGGTTGCTGTTCCTGCTGCAGTTAGTTTCCTTACAGACTACAGAGCAGGCCAGAGTCCAAGTGAAGCAACTCCATACGATGGAGCTGATAACATTGCTTCCTCTCCTTTTGTTGGTGGTGATCGAAAACTTATTCTTCGTCAGGGAAGCTTTCTATCTGCTTCTGTTGCAGGAGCAAGACCTAATGCTGATGCTTCTGTTGCTCTGCTCGCTGTAACAGGGTATGACGTTATTCTTAGTGATGGTCAGTCTATTGTCGTACACTCAATTGCCGCTGCAGATTTGGCAGCAGCAGATCAAGAGATTGCTGTAGATAACTACGTTCAGTTCGAAGGTACAGTACTTGCAAAGAGTGCGGTTGGTGTTTCTGCTCCCAGTGTTGCTTTCCAAGCAAAGGCAACCAATATGTTGAACAAGAGTGGAAAAATTCAAGTCCTTGCTGATCAAACCGGTGCTGGTTCCACTCATTTAAGAATTAAGGTTCCATACCCATCAGATATAGCAGAGCAATTTGATAGTGATTCTACTCTTGACGGCACTGGAGAAGACTCCTTTAATAGTGTATATTGGGGTGGCAAGTATGTAAAAGTTACTATTCTCAATGGTAATTCTTTGGCAATGGCGACAAAATATGAAGGTTATATGAATTCATATCCTGACAAAAAGACACTTAGTGGGTCAGCGGCATTTATTACAAAAGAAACGTACGAAGAAGATACATCTGGATTTACAATGTTTGTTCGTATGGCTGTTGGTGAAATTCAGCAATTGAAAGCCGTATGGACAAACAGACTCGGAGATTCTGAACCATCAGAACTTACTGATAAATATTTGAAGATGGACAGATCTCAATGGGTACCCACTGAATACGAAGTTGTTAGTTCTTTCATTAGTGAGGATGCGTCAAACTATAGACAATTGTCTGGTTATGATGTAAAACGAAAAACAGGGCGACCTTTAATACAATCAACAGGTGCTATCACTTCACTTTGGGTAGACCAGGCTTCTGGTATTCCAGTTAAAAACCCCTCCGATGAAGATGATACTTCTGGAACATATCATATGAAATATATGATTAATAATGTTTTGGTTGATAAAGCACACACTACCGAGCAATTTTTCATTGGTCTTGGTGAAGATTTTAAGGCTTCTTTGCAACTTATTGAGAAAAATATCAATGAAGACGCCCAACAGATTAGATGGAAATACGAAAATTCTGTATTAACTGAAGTACTTTCTGACCGTTCTATTGCAATTTCTGGTTTGCCAAGTCCTCAACCCGGATTGTCTGGTCGTGTTGTAAAGGAATTTAGTGAATCTGGTACTGAATTGAAGTTTAAACTTGCTCCTGAAAATGCTACTGGTACTTATAACTTACCTTCATCTGCAGACATTGAAATTAATGGACAAACATTTAGTGGCATAGATGTTACAGCAGAGAGTGGTGAGTTAGAACTTACAGGACTTATTGCCGGAGAATCGTACTCTGGACTTTTCGTTTATTCAACACGTGCCTACTCTTTATCTATTGAGGGTGATGGTCTTGAGTTCGGACTGGGTGTACAAAGTGGGACAAATGATAAGCAATTAGCTGTCAATTCTCTTTCGAAAGGTGCAGAAGCCATCGCGGAAGACTATCACCAGTATGCTGCTCCATCTCCTTTCAGAAACCCTGACCCTCTTCAGAGTCTTGTATTGTCTTATCCTGGTGATAATTCATTTGATTTAACCCATGCTTTTGGATCAGATGGTGGTCGTCCAATTACCAGAACTCGTTTAATTATTAAAAGAATAAATGAAACCGTCGAAGGTGATGAACAACAACTTGGAATAAATCAAGTATTAGGTTCTGTTGGTAAAACAGGTCGTTTTAGCTATACTGGAACAAATGGATCAAATGTAAGAGTTAGTGGTCGTGCAGATAACAACGGTAATCTTTCGGATAGTGTTGGTGGAGCCAGTGATTACATTGATTCTAACGTTATTGTTCCATTCGCAAATCCTACCTACGCACTATCAAAATCAGGCAAGCAACTTACTGCAACAATCCAATTGAATGGTCGTGCAATGACAAGTCACATGGCATTTGCTGTAGACTCTCATCCTTCTTCTGGCGATGGTGCATTCCTTCTTGAGGAAGCAGATGTACCAAAACCAGCAGGAGTACTTGGAGAACGTCTTGGTTCATTAAACAAACAAACACTTACCAAAATATGGGAGTTCAGTTCTTTCAGTGGTGATATTAACAAATATTACGCCAAGGCTGAATTCGAAGCCGGATCTGCCCCAGCTGTACATAATTTTTAGACTTGTTGATTAAAAGCTTCTACATTTTTTATGAATCCTAATATAAAAAATGTATGACACCCCCATATTATCTGGATATTAAGTATATAATTAAGCAAAATAGGTCAATTAACTGATTTTTAAGGCTTTAAATAGGCATATAGCTTAAATAAACGCGTTTATTTAAGCACAGGGGCTATATAATCAGTATTTAAGGGTTAATTAGGGCCTAATTAAGCACTATTCTTAATGTTTAGTTAACAATTGGGGTATTTGGGATATGGTTCTTGCGGTCTAGATCATTAAACCCATCATCATAGATGTTACCATAGAGATCAGTTGCCTGTTGTTCTGCTCTGTTCTCATTGTCAAGTAGCTCAGCTGCTTCTGCCTCTGGATCCATCTCTCTGTCATAAGCTCTGCCTATGTCTATGAGAGAATAGATAGCTGACTCATACTCTTCCTTGTCATCATCTGCTACAGCCTGAGTAAGTTTGTCTACATAGAAACAAGATGTGCATTCCCACATTCTCTTATTTGGTCCATCTGTTGGTACTTTGAATTTTATCTTGGTAGGCTGACAATCTCTATTGCCGTTTACAAGAATGCTCTTTGTATCCACCCAATGTTCCGCATCATCAATGGTCTTGTTCATTTCAACAAAGAGATGCTGGATCTCTTGGGCAGAACTGTTACTCCACTTATAGGGCTGGATGACTCTGTCGAGTCTCTCCATTTGGGATGATAGTTTCTTTAGGTGTTGGTCCATGGCTACAATTATTTTATGAAGACAGGGTATATGAGAATCCCATTTTTCATCTTCATATTTTTTTTGTTGGTAACCGGTTTTTATTTGAATCATTCCGGTTTTTCCTTTACTCCTATCTTTCCTAAAGATTTTTGTTATAAAAACCGGGAAAACAAAAGTGAGAAAAAAAAGAGAAAAATGAAAAAAAACTCAGACCCAGATTCATTATTTTATTATAAGAAAGTAGCAATGTCCGAAAACAAAAGAAGTTGTTGTATTGCCTTCTGTGAGAATATAGAGCAGTTAGTGAACACACGGTGTGAAGCATGTGATTATAAGTGCTTTGCAGAGAAGCACTACTTATGTATGACATGTTACTTGAGTATTCTGAAAAGTTCTTATCTACGGAGAGTTCCAGTGACCTGTCCTTTAGATCGAAGCAGAATGGTTGTTGAGGAAGACTTGATGTTGATGATAGAGACTCAGTGTCTTATGGATGACTTCTTTAAGCAAATGACAAGTACTGCAGAATCTCTTACAAATATCCGTATCCGCAATAGAGCTAATAATAATCCTCATCCTCTTTCTCCTCGAGGGATTGATAATGTAAGAGAAGCCATGGGAGATGATAATTATTGGACTGATGCAAGGAGTAGAGCAGGATTAGCAGATGAACGGGATGAACCAAGACCATGGAACATGGAAGCTATTCCTATTCACACTTTCCCTGTTATTGATGTTGTTTCTGAAGGAGTAGATATAAATACCAATACAACAATTCAAGAAATTCATTTCAGAGATTTAGATGACGAAGCGGCAAATGGATTCCATGATCCAAATGATAATGATAATGATAGAAGTCGTACTCTTTTTAGAGATGATGATCATAATTGATTATGGTGATTATTTAGCAAATTAATTTTCTAAATAACTGTTATATTATGGTGAATTTTCTGAAGTTTGCAAAAGAATATGCTGCCAAACATGGCATGTCCTACAAAGAGGCTGTCAAATCCGACAAGGTGAAATGTGCCTTTCATAAAGAGGGTAAGGAAAAGTATTGCGAAGAAACTCCTACGACTCAAGTGAACGTTTACTGTAATGGTGGACCGACTCCTGAGATAGAAGAAGAAGGTCCTATGGGCAAAAAAGATCTACTACCGAAAAAGAAAGTCAATTTTGGAGATATGCCAGATCAACCTCCTGGTGGACCTATGCCTCCGCGAAGGAAAGCTATGCCTCCAAGACAAATTAAAAAAGAAGATCCTAACAATATTGTTATGGATCTTACCAATGGATTTTCAGATGTTCCTCCTGTTGCTCCACGTAAAGCAGAGCCAGCTATGCCACATCAAAAATTTAAAACAGAGGATCCTCCTCTTATAAAGCCAGGAACGGTGCCTGGAAAAGATGATGATGTCATTTCGGTAAAAAAAAAACCAGTTAAACAAGAAATTATCGACTTGACAAAGTCCAACAAGTTTCCGATATTTAATGATGATTGGATAGATATAACTAATAGTATTCAGAGCATTGACGATTTACCTACGTTACGCAAGATTGAGGATGAGGTTAGGGTTAGTGATCATGAAGATCCGAACCGACCTGTTTCTCCTGATGGACCTTCTCCTGATGGACCAGATCCGAACCTAAATCCAACTGATCCTAATAAACCTTCTCCAACTGATCCTAATAAACCTTCTCCAACTGATCCTAATAAACCTTCTCCTGATCCCGAAGAAGATAAAAAGGAAGATCCAGAAACCCTTAAAATGTTGGGACAAGTATCATATACGATTATTGCCGGTTTAGGAACAGTTATATATTATGCTATGAAGTTTGGATACAATGCTGAAAAAAAAATTTTGGAATGGATAGAGTTATACAATACATATAAGGAGCGCTACCCAAGCTTTTTTAATATTTTCACTGATATTCTTAAAATAAAACTCTATGACACTGGAATTATGGATTTAATTTATGGTAAATATGAGGAATATGCTACATGGTTAACAGAACAATTTTCAATATGGTTCGCGAAGGAAGGGGTTAAAAAATTTACAGACGCTACAGGCATAAATCTTACCAATAAAACAAAGATTAATGTTGAAAAATTTGCTAATGATACTGCGCAAAATGTTAGAAAAGTTGGTGAAGTATATATACGGCTTGAAAATGGCTTAGAAAGAGCAGGTGTAAACAAGGGGGTTACTCGTGAAGGAGCTAAAGATTTGATAAAATATTTTTTAAAAACCTCCACGGGATACATAGCATGGTTGTACCAACAAGGTTATTTAAGTTATATTGTAACTCCTGAAGTAGCTGTGGGAGCAGGTGCATTTCTTGCTATTCAATATCCAGAAGAAGTGGGTGGATTCTTTGGACAATTTCAACTACTTCCAGGAGGGCCCTTTGGCTATCCCGGTGAAAACAAAATATTATTGAATGCTTTTGGTTTGCCAGAAGGTAAGTGGACAGAACCTGGCGAGTATAGAGATCCTAATATAACCATGCCAAGAATTGCTGCCCCGGATGGTACTATTGACGAACAAAGAGAGTGGTGGAAGGAGAAAGGAAAGGAAGCTGTTGATTATGTAATGGACCGAGGAATACCAGGAAATTTGGCAACCGCAATGGATGTGGATCAATTTTTTGTACCACCACCAGACGTAACGCCTGATCAATTAGCCGAAATAGCAAAACGGAACGCGGTAGAGAAAGCTGAGGCTGAGGCATATTTAGAATACATACCAAAAAAAATGTATAGGAATTTGTTTCCCGACCAAACAGAAATTATCGAAGATGCGCGCACGCGCGCGAGCGATGGTAAGAAGAAGAAGCCTAAGGCTAAGATCGATACAAAAAGGAAAGTTTCAAACAGAATAGAAGTAGTTAACCCCTGGCAAACAAAGGAAGAGAGAGCAATGGCGGCAATAGAGGAGATGCAAGATCCTTTGTATCAATACAGACAAATTGGAAACTATGATTTTGATCCTAATAAACCAGTGGGAACGTTATTTCAAAATCCGAATATTAACCCGGCGTATGGAGCAACCATCAACGGTCAACCAGTAATGCTTCCCGGTGATATGAATTTACTCCAAGGACCTCAAATAGGTTTTGGTAATGGTATTGGCGGTAGAGGGCTAAAAAGAAGAAAAAACATAGATGAATTGCCGCAAGTCGTTAATTTCCAGTTAATACTTTAGGACGTTATGTAAAATGGTCCTTGGAAAAAAACATAACCAAAAAGATTACGTGTGGGGGAGACAACAAGAAGAAAAATGCAATGGGTATTTGAATGAGTATTTCAACACCTCTCTCATCAATGCAAAATCGCAGTATGCTCGGTGGGATTTTACAGATGAAAAATTGAAAATAGAAATGAAGTCTCGAAAGAATATAACAATCGACAGCTATGCTACGACATTCATCTCCGAGGACAAATGCAGACATGCCGATGGAAATACTTACTTTGTTTTTAATTTTGTATACGATTGCGCATGTGATCTGTCTGATTTATATTGTATTCAATATGACAAAGAAAAATTTAAGAAATACTTAAGAAAAACGATTAATAATGACTGGAGTTTAATTGAAATCCCCTGTAGTGATTTAATTCATATTGTACAAGAAATTTTGTAGATATAGTACATAATACAAAATGTCTTTAGCAAATTGGCAAAGGGAAGTAGAATCTATGAATAAATACTTTGGTAAGACTTGGATCCAGAAAAACAAAACACCAAAGTTGTCTGACAAATTTGTAAAGGATTTTGTAGAGCATCCTGATGATATTAAGTTTCATATAGACTCTGTAAGTCATCATACAACCTCTACAGCGAAGAGACGACAAGAACATGACACACCTGAGTTAAGATTAAGACAGTCCAGTCTTGGAAATCTTATGCAATCTTTGAATGACCTGTATCATAAAACTCATGTAAAAGGAGGCTCGGCTTCAGTTGAATACATCGGTACAAAGAAACCAAAATCACCTTCTCCAAAGTCACCTTCGTATTCTCCTAACAATCCACGTAAAAAACATAAAACATCTGAAAGTGATGATGAAGTGGTATATATGGGTACTAATAAAAAGGGTGTTACGTGTGACGATCATTTCTCGCCTTACAAGAAAACGAAAAAATTAGGATCAGGAGCAGTTGGGTCTACATACAGTCTTTGTATAATGAATGATTGTCCCTTCGTTGTAAAAGAACAAAAAATTAACAATAAACATGAAAAAATGTATTTTAACAACGAAGTTCGTGCGCTTACCAAATTAAAGGGCAAGACAATTACTCATAAAGGAGATACGTGGAAATTTGTTCCTCAGATTGAACGTTATGGGATATGTGAGGGCAAATATTTTATAATCATGAACCAATTATTCAAACCGAAAAAATCCAAAGAATTTGTTGAGAAAGTGACCGCTGTCATCAATCGTTCTCTTGATTTAGGATGTGCTCATGTAGACACCCATGATGGAAATGTTATGGCAGATAAAGATAACAATCCAGTATTGATTGATTGGGGATGGGCATGGTGTAAACAGTGGGGAAAAATTACAGGTAGAAATTATCCAGAATATGGCGGTCCGCTAACCAATTTTGATGATCTTGTAGGTAATACAAAAGCGGTTTGGGAAAAATACAAGAATCAATTTATGCCGTAATTGTTTTAACTGAATTTTTTTCTCTATTTAGGATATATATAACATGAGTGACATACACGAAGTTAAGCTTAAGCGTATGAGTCCTGCGGTTATGTCCAAACTACGCAATGGTCATAGAGTTCGTGCCGAATTGGCTGGAAAGGGTGTTGATGGTTGTTCTTGTAAGATGAAGGAATCAAAAATTAAACATTTGATGAAATCTGCCGGAAAAGGAGCCAAGACCATCTCTTTAGATGAGGAGGAGAAACAAGCCAATAAAATGAGTGGAAGCGGTATCATGGAAGGTGGAAGATCCATTGGAAAAATGTTGAAGAAACACCACGTTGGAAGAAAGGCTTTGAATACAGCAAAGAAAGTTGGGAAATCCGAAGTTGTACAGGATATGAAGAAAGAAGGAATGAAACAGATTGCAGATGCAGCGGTTGTTGGTCTTGAATCTGAAGGTGTTCCTCCTTCCATTTCCAAAAAACTTGTCGGAACTCTTGAAAAGAAAGCTGACAAAGCTACTGGTGGAAAAATCAAACATCTTGGTCGCAAACTAAAAAACACTGCTAAGAAAGTTGCCAAACATCCCATTACTCAGGATATTGTCGGAGACCTAGGCGCAGCAACGGCGATGGCTTTGGTTCCAGAAGGTGGTCCCGCATCTGGTGCTGCTGGAAAGTACGCTGCTCAGACCGCTTTGAAAAAGGCGGCCGGAGGAAGAATTACTTCCGATTGCACTAATGCTGGTAAAACTTTAAGAACTTGCGGGGGAAGACAAAGAAGTTCTTCTTCCACTGCTTCCAGAAGAGATAATTCTGGTTCTATCGATTGGGGATCTTCTTCTGAGGCCCCTCGCAGAAAATCAACCAGAGCAAAAAAACCACGACAAATTTATGATCCAGCAACAGGTAAAGGTCTTTATGCTGCCGCCGGGCGTTCCGCCATTGGGGCTGGTATGTATGCTGCCGCCGGGGGGTCCGCCATTGGGTCTGGTATGTATGCTGCCGGGTGATCCATTGGTGGGGCTATCAGAGATTCGCGTATCACCAATATCGGTGCAGGTGGAAATCTTCTGAATCTTCGTAATCCTGCTTTGGCTTCTCAGCCTCTTGGAGCAAACTTCCAATTTTCCACGCAGTTTCCCCCTGTTCTTGCTTCGGAAATCAGAGGTGCTGGACTTTATGCATAAAAAAATATAGGTTAATCTTAATGTAAATATTATATTTAGGTAGAATATATAATGCTTACAAACGTAGATATTGAAAGTCTGGCTTCGAAAATGGGTGTACCTTTAGCTTTATGTGGATTCAAGGATGAATTGCCGAAAACTCTGAAAGGAAACAAGACTTACGTGATTAATTTAGAAGATTCTCAAGACTCTGAAAGCAGAGAGATGAATGATGGAAGTCATTGGGTTGGATTACAAATACGGGAATATAAGAATGGAAAACGTCCAGAGGCAGTATACTTTGATTCGTATGGAAAACCTCCTCCAAAAATAGTAGAGAAACTTTGCAAAGATTCCTTTGACGTCAAACCTTGGCATCCTACAAAGGATGTACAATCCTTAGTAAACAATGCATGTGGTTGGTATGTATTGGCATGGAGCCATTTTTGTAATGATAAGAGATTTTATGTAGATAGCTTGAAAGACCAAACAGAATTATTTCTTGAACCTTTCTTAGATTTAAATAAGTATCATGATTATCAACAAAATGAGTTTATTTTGAAACACTTTTTCAGAAGTTCGGACCCAAGTCTTCGGAAAGAGGTTGATCTTCCTCCCATTGTCCATTCTGAAGGTTCATAAGTATCTCCGGTGCGTTCATACATTTTGCCGTCAAGTGACAAGAAGAGCATGCATCTTCAATTATTCCTTTCTCAAGTGACATGCAAGATCCACAGTAACTTCTCGGGCAAGTCGGGCAAAATCGGGTCCTTTCCTGGTCAATTTCTCCGCATCCATAGCAGTAGTGGCGAGGGCAGATCCAATTGTTCTCATCGTATTTCTCTTTGCAGTGATAGGTACTTGAAAGTATACAGTCTTTATGGTAGACTTTGGGACAACATCCAATTGCGCAAAAGCTGAAGTCAAGACTTCCACATCCTCCATCTTCAGTCTCATTCGGGGCAGATCCGACAAGTTCGTGACATATGAAACAGTTCTTTTCAAACGTTTCGCACTTGGATAGATCACTTCGTCCGTATTTGTTCCAGTATTCGTAAAAGGAGTCTCCTCGATACTTTTTTTCATTGAGCGCTCCATTTCCCAAACTGTTGAATAAGAATTCGCAGACATCCCGCCGTTCGAGTTGTTCGATTGGAGGCGTATTATTGAGGATTGCGGGTGGTAGCGGTAAATTTTCTTCCCTTGCATAGTATACATAGTGGATTGGTTTCTTTCTAACATATTCGTCTTTTTTACTTCCCAATTGAGGAACAGAAGAATCTGGAGGTGTATAACGAGATGTTGGAACACGTACTCGTCTTGGGCGGGTATAGAGATTGTCCACCAAGGGTCCTTTCATTAGGAAAAATAATGAATCGAGGGTTCATTATTTTTTTGTTTTTTTCTTTGTCTCATGTCCTTTTGGTTATTTTCATAATTACCGGGTTTTTCTTAGGAAAGATAGGAGTCCGGTTTTTCTGAAAAACTGCAAAAAAAAAAATTGAAAATGAAAAAGAGAAGTCCGAAGTCATAAAAAAATCATGGACACCATCACTTACCATATTCTACAAAATTACTTGCCAGAGGATTGTATCCTGATCATCAATGATTACTTCAAAGACATTTTACGCAATGAGCTTAATATTGCCTTTCGTAAAGTGTATCCTAATGAATTGGAAATTTGGAAAGAAACAAACATATACAACAACCGAATCAATCATTGCTCTCGTCTTATTATGCATCATCCTATTCTAAATCGCCGATTCATTTCAATCATAAGAACCTATCGTCCACATGATATGGTTGAAATGTATCGTTATCCGCATAGCATTGACAAGTTTTTGTACATATACAATACTCAACACCGTATATGTACCAAAGAATACCATTGCTTAAATAGAAAGTGTCATATTTTGAATTATCGTGAAAATGATAAGAATGATCTACTCTTTTTCTGCCATGAAAACAATTTGAAAGTATTCAAAAGTTGGACGAAAAAACGCTTGATTCAGGCATTGTTAAAGGCTGATGTGAAAAATTGATTTATGAAAAATGTTTCTATTATATATAAGTGAAAAATGAAGAATTTTCAGTATAATATTTTATATAAATATCTACCTGATGATGTCATAAGTATTATTGTAGAATATTACAAAGACTTGTTACGTAAGGATTTAAATGACATTTACAACAAGTATGTTGTTACATATTACATCAAACCTACTTGGGGTTATATTGCCAGCGAAATACCCGATTATTATTCAATTCTCATTACTCGTAATTCTTTTACCAATAGTAAAGTACATACCATGCGTATGTTGTTATGTGGTACCAAATCATATTTGAGTCGTTGGTACAACACTGTTTATTCTTATTACAAGAGGGGATATGATCAATTTCCAATTCACTCTGGTCATAATCAAATGAATAAAGTAAATAACAAGATATTTAGTTTGATGCATTTTGATAAAATTGACATCGTAGATGAATGTAGACAGAACAATATCCGAGTCTCTAAGAAATGGAGTAAGCAGAAATTAATTCAGGCATTGCTTAAAGTTTAAAAAAATTATGTTTTTCTTTTTTTAGACACGTGCGCCTGTAAGAACATCGACATTGACTTGAACACCGTATTCAACAAACACGTAAAATTGTAATGCTTGTTGCGTGTTATTTGTACCGGATATTTGGATCGATTTTGGGACTGCCTCGTCGATCGGTAGTTGACGTGCGCAGTTAACGTAGTAATATCCGTACATCTGTTGGAAATCCCAAAAGTTAATTAATGATGACGTCATCCCGTCAGTCAAACCTGCATTTACGGCATTGCAGCCATACAGGTTATCCAGGAACTCCTCATATGATCTTTGAACTGAGTTGTAAATCATATTTTGACCAGCAACTACAACATTGAAGTTAGTAAGAGAGGCCATTGCAGCAGTCGTACCTCCACCGGCCGTATCGAATGGCGACCAAAAGGGTGGATAATTGCAGGCTGGGTCATCGGCTATTTTTGGGGCAAATGGGATAATAAGCACGCTCTTGATATTACTGATGCCGTTACTGACTAGGTACTGAAACTGAGAACCTTGGTTACTTATAGCTGTCGTGAACTGATATAGATCAGAGTAAACAATTGTCTTTGTCGGCTTTGACAAGTAAGCCGTTTCAAACGAAGGGTTGAAAGTGTATGCGGGAACATTCAAGAATACAGAGTTTCCAAGAGATGCAGTAGCTTTTACGTCAGAAGTTTTTAGATATTGTTGTTGGGTTGTATCAATTACAGTTGCACCAACATTCAGAGTCATACGCATGGTATATTCCGTTTGTTTATTAAACGTTCCAGATTCAGCTTGGGTCCATAGTGGTCCGAAAGCGCTTACTGGTTGCTTGTTTATACTCGTTATCCACGGGGCACTACTGGCTAACATTAGTGGTACTACTCCACCTAATGGACTAATTATATTTTTTATATTCATTATCATCTGTGTTGAAATTGCATTTGTTTGTTCGACTTCTACTACGGGCTGATTTAAGTTTAACGTTAATCTAAAGAAAACCCCCTTAAGCAACGGAATTTGACTAAAGAAGGAATGTAAGTGACGAAGATAAATGTATGCCATAATTTGAAAGGTTACAGCAGCCTGTCCATTTTGTTGAACATAACCACCACCACCAGTACCTGTAGAGTATCCAATAACACGAGTTCTATACACCTGGTCCATTTGAGTACTTTGTTGTAAATAAGTAAATGCATTTCCAGCTTGTCCCGATGCTGCATCCGCATTTATCATTAGTTTTGACCATCGTTCCCACATACCTGGATTTTGAACTTCAGAAGCTCCAACAGCCAAATAAGGTTCTCCCTGGGCTATGTTTTTTGAATTATTACATAATCCAATACCCGCAGCAGATGCTCCTGATGACATTCTAAAATTACTTGAGTCTGGATAGAATCCGATAGTAGGCCCTAAAGTAATGACATCAGCCATACTCAAGGTAGTCAAAAGTCGAAACGTTGACCAAAGACCAGTTAATGACGTCTGTTGTATTATAGTGGTTCCTGCGTAATCTAAGATCATACTGTGACAAATATTTCCGAACCAGTTTTTGAGAGAAAAAAATTGATCATATCCTGGTTTCATAACTCCAGAAGCATCTAGCGCCACTGCTGCCGTTTCTCCTTGCGCTGGTGTTTTGGGTCTAACATATGACAATATACTACATCCTGAAGCATCTGTAGGAGATGTTGCTGCCATTATCAAAGGGACGGATAAGTATGCGTTTCTGTAGTCCATGTATTTATTACTGTTGGCCAATTGCGACGTATCAATTGTTAGCTGATTACCTGCGTAGTTGCCATTCTGTTGGTCTTGTAAAGTAAGCATGTCACGTTTTACAAAAATTTGGGGAGCGCCTTCGGGCATCATAGCCATGTCGTAGGTTAAAGTATCGCCACTCATGATCTTGTTATATATTCAGAGAAGAGAAAAAAATTCCATGTAAACTAAATTTAATTTTTAGGTTTGTCAGTTAATGAGAATTTGATTGGACTCAAATCCCGGAGTTTCTGATCTTTGGCTCTTTTGTCATCTAATTTCAATTTCCCGATCTTGGCTTGAACCGATCCAGATAATTTGCATTTTTCAGATATCTCCTTAAAGTCCTTTGTTGGAACTGGAGCAGTTCCCGTCCCACGTGATAATCCAACTGTTCCTTGATTTTTATTCACATCTTCTAAATTTACTAAAGTATGTGCCCCTCGGGCCATTCCTCGATAGATATATACCATTTTTTATATACAATGTGTATAAAAAATTTACATGATTTTTTCCGCTTCTTTTCGATCTATGGTTCTGATTTTTAAGAGACGTTCTTCAATTCCTTGCACTGCTTGTAATTTTTGTCGTATGGGAGTCTCTGCCGCCACTGTAGTTGCTTCTTTCAATTTCTTCATCAATTCTGTTCGTTCTTTGGAAAAATCTTCTAAATAACGATTCAATTGATCCGGAGTTAATTGATTGTTCATCCTATAATTAAGGAAAAGACTTTAATATCGCGTTCTGCGATGCATAAGACTTGTTTGATTATAATGCTGAGCATCGACAGCTCCATTCTGAGGGTTATGTCCATATCGAAGGGTTTCCATAGACTTTGACACTCCTCCTGGTCCACTGGCAGAAACATTTGCTTGTTTACTGGCATGGTCTCGAATGATCAAAGTAACAATTATGTTTGGATCTAAAATCTTTACAGGTTGTCCACGTACATCTGTAAATGTAATGATTAGTTTATCTGCTACTCCTGGCAACATTTGATTCCAAGAGTATTCAGGGGCTTCAATAGAAATCAAGCCACCAATAGAACTAACCTTTGCTGGTACAGGATACAAAAACGTAGAAGGATTTGAATAACTATTCTGAATCAAATTGCAGTTGACAAAGATGACACTATTTGGTTGTACATTTGGAGCTACCATTGACAAGAAACTGGCATTACCTGAAGGAAAAGCTGTTAACCCTTGAAAGAAGTCAGTTGAAATACTTGTTACTACACTACCAGGAGGGTTGGCATAGTTTGCTGTAAATCCACACCAATCACTGAAATTTGCTGGAAATTGCCATCCAGGAGCATATCCTGCTACACCTGGAAAGCCAGATGTTGCACCTACTAATAAAGAAGTATTCCCAAATCCACCCGGGGGTTCTGAATAATCTGAACCAAGATCACTTTGTTTTGCCGGTAAGACAAAACTATTCATTTGAAGTTTATAAGCAGTGGGATTTACTTGCATTTGAATGAAATACACATACTCCCCCGTGGTTTTAATCAAGTACAAATTGTTTTGCACGCAAAATTGCTGGAAATACGCATTCACGTCAGACACTTCATACAATCCATCAGGAATGGTTATAAGAAGAGAGGTTCCTGTAGTTTGACCAGGCAATTTCGGCCAGATAATTCGTACTTGATTGTTCGCAAGAGGAGATGCGTTTATGTTTGCCCAAGAATAGTATAAATACAAATTTGACAGTGCGATTTGAGATCCTTCTAAAGACTTACTTCCTGGAATATCATACACCATGCGGTTATTATCACTCCCTTGAATGTTATCACGTGTCAAAGAAATTGTATGCATTGTTTTATATAATTAAAGAATAAAAAAAAAATCTGTTTTTTTAAACTATTATTTAGGTTGTTGAGGTTTCCACATAGAGGGTCTATAGAATCTTACATTACTACCACCAAAGTAGAAAGGTTTACTTACATAAGTTGATTTGGGTATCTGACGGACTCCGGGTGTATTCAATGTAGCCGGATTATCGGGTATTCGGCCCATATCCACATCCGGAATTGTATGAGATCGTCGAGAGTTAAACATCGTTTATATATTCTCTGTAGAAAATGTATCCGTCGATATTGTACTTTCTAAATCTGTTCCAGTTGCATCATCTAAATAGAAATTTTGTACCAATTTTCGGTACCCTTTTAAGTAGAATTGACGGGACTTCTCATAGACAAGTTTACTATAAGGCTCATGAGTACGAAACCAGTTCTTCATATTCTCTGGTGTATTCTCTGCATTGTTCTTGATGTAAGCCGGAAGAAGATTCCATCCTTCACTACATCGGATCTCCGTAACAATGCCATGAATGGTTACATCGACATCCCATCCATCGTAAGGAATTACATCACTTTCTTCGCGAATTTTGAAATTGGCAATAAAGAGACGGTGGACAAGATAGGAATCCAATGTATATCGTTGAGTTCGCTCCGTCACACTGCGAGGAACTACAGATCCAATATCGTAATCTAAATCATGTAGTTTGTAGACATATTCTATTAACATCTGCATAAGAGCATTTCGGCGATCTTTCCACCATTTGATTTTCTTTAATCCTTGATTCTTTCGATAGATATGTTTCTCAGGATTTACCTCGTCTTCGTTTGAGATAAAGCGAGATTGGAATAGGTAATCTAAGTACCGTTCGATGTCCGCGATTTCCGCACTTTCAGCCATATGGGGGACAGAATTAGCTTCCAAGCAAAGAGATAAATGAAGCTGTATATCATGAGTGTTTTTATGTAAAAATCGCCCCTGAGTGGTCGTATTTCCAGTCAAAGCTTTTATGGTGCTATTCTGAATAGGTAGATTCTTAGGAGGCTCACTACACACGACCCATCTCTTCTTGTTTAAAGAGGCTACGACAGGATTGGCATCTCCACTGCCTTTAGATTTCTGAGATTCAATCAATAGTGCAGAAGGAGCCAAGTAGAAATAGTCCCCCAGACATACTTGCATCATCATTGTAATCAAAGATTTTCCATTCCGTCCGGATCCATTGAAAATGAAGAATTTTTCCACATTCCTTCCTGTAAGTCCAGTAGCCAATGTAAGTAGTAGGAATTCCAATAACTCTGGATCAGGAATGATCTCTCGTAAGATTTTCCATATTTCTGCTGTATATTCAGGTTGGTGTAGATCAGGAAAGTAATCAAAGCGACATGACATCTGAACATAATCTTCTTTCTTACGTTCCCGGAAAGTCTTATTCTCTATATCAAGCACCCCATTATTAAAATTTAAAATGTCCGTGTTCATATCAAATTCTTGCTTGAAGGTAGACAGGAATGTTTCCCCGACTTTCTTGATGTTATTCATATAACTGGCAGAACCCAAACAGGCGGAAAACTTGGCAATTTCTTTCTTGATTTTTGGATCTTCTACAATCTCTTGGGGCATATCTTTCTGTATTTCGCCGACTAAGACAGATCGGAAGTTGGTAAAGAAAAAGTGATGACTTTTCTCCCAGTTTCCTCCATCCCATGTATACCATTGATCATCTTGGCGGACATAAATGAAATCATCAGACGACTCTGAGTTTTGTAGTAAGATTGCCGCGTCCATATGGGAGACTTTGTAGCTTTTGATTTTGATGATTGCTTCCTCGACTGCTGCGGTATATGCGTCTCCGTTCAGTTTGGTAGGAGTAAAGTCCATTTCCTGTGGGATTTTAATATGCGATATATCAATTGCTTCATCCAATGGCTTGTCTTCAAAGATCAAAGGCAATCCCAGTGTGTTTGATACAAAAGCATTACATAGTTGTAGGACTCCATTGATTCCTCCCGGGTACGCATCGACTTTCTCCTTCGAAAGCTTGAATCCATCAAACTCATAGGAAGTATTCTTATACTCCGTTCCTGTGTCCATAAGAGTAGTTGTACTTGCAATATGTGACATAACAGAATCTACTACATAGAATTCTTGGGTTTGCGCCCATAAAGCCAGAAATGTTCTCATGATCTTCTTTGGTGATCCATCATTGACTTCCTTTCGTTTATACATAGCACTCTTGTACAGTTCTGGGTTGCGAAATTTTAATCGTTGAGCTACATCCTGTAGATCCATTGCAAGTTGATTGACATAAGCGGGTGCTTTCTCTGGAACAAGAATATTCTTTTTCAGACATCGTTCTTTGAATCCGATCCAAGTTCCCAGGAAAAAGAGACTGATAAAGAGCTGTTTTATAAGCCATCTTTGTTCAGGTTTGAATCGAAGTTCTTCGATAAGAGTCAAAATGATTTCATCGCGATCTGTTACATACAATTCCAGGGATTTGGGACAAGGAAGGTTATTCTTTCGGAGAGTCCAGTAGATAATACATGGTTGCGCATTCTTCAGATCTATGTCATAATAAGAAGATGCCAGGGTATGGCGAACAGGACGGAGGAAAGAAGAGAATCCGAGAGACTGTACAACATACGGTCTTCCGTATCCATGCTTAGGAAGACGGTAAGAAACAGGCACTCCTTCCAAATTCCCATCATACATCTTCATGTATTCATAGAGGTGATCTTCCACTGTCTTGTAGGCCTTTGTATACTCGAATAACCAGTGGTCTTCTGGAACTTCATGAGGGATCAATTTTGAATGGAGCAATTTTTTACAGTCTTGTAATTTAACACATTCCACATGCTTATTTGAGACTATAAAGGAGTCAGTCCTTTTAATGGCTGTAAGCGATGGAGTGGGATGAGACATGGCTATATACTTAAAAAAGAAATAAAAGTGAAAAATGTGAACAGGGGTTTTTACAGTAAGGCAATCAATTTTTTATGAAGAAGGGCCCTTACTGGAACCGAGCCAAATGAACCGGTTTTTTTTGCATGAAAACTCCCGTCTCCCAGAATTTTTTCCGGGTTTTTTCCTATAGTAATTTTAAAACGATGTCATGTCACATATGTGTGGATGTTACATGACTACATACTATATTTTTTATATAATAAAGTTTATAAAGAGTATGATTTTCACACATCTAAGTAGTATAAATATTAGCTGTACACCAGAGCTGTAAAACAACGTGGTTTGTAACACCCAGTCTGAGCAGTAATGAGCTATTTTTCACATTGGCTAAAGTTTTGTTATGAAATTAATTATCTTTTCCTTTTGTATATTAACAATGGCAGAAGCTCTTACTCCTCATCTTAGTCGGAGACAATATATTCGAGGATATCTCAATGCTCTCAAACAAGAACAACAGAATATAGATTTTAACTTTGATGCAAATGCACGCTTTGCACAGAATGGAGAAACACTTGGTACAACTTTAGATGAAAGCCAAACCCTCTTAGGATTACCGAAGGCAACGTTACTTCCTACAACGGCTTTAAAATATAGAGGAATCGTTCAAGATCCTACGACTGCTTTAAAATCTCTTACTTTAGAAGAATTAGCCTTTGCAGCAGCAGGCTCAGATAAGCTTATTAGTATTATCAAGGATACCTATCCAGTACCTATGCCGACCATGCTATTTCCTGGATTTCTAAAAGATGAATTACAAGCCGCGAAACAAGCGCAAAATATCCCTGGATTTGTAAAAAGAAATATTCCAGAAGTAGGTGATGATCCTACGGGAACAAATCCACCAGCAAATGTTGATGTAAACAAATCAGAAGCAAGTCAAATCGTAGAAGATAATCAACATACAACCGATGCACAGGGTGACCTCACTACCGATTCCGATAGGCCACCTCTTGATGATTTTTATTCTGATGAAGATGAAATTACAGTAGGTGATAATAGAGCTTTTAACCGCGCTCCAAGATTTGATCCTGAAAATCCTTATGTAGGTGATATGTTTCGAAAACCAGCTCGACAGGGAAGATTTGAACCTGAAGATCCTTATGTAGGTGATATATTTGCTGACGACGCCGCAGAACAGTACCGACAACAGAGAGGTAAGGTACAAAGAATTGTAGATGCAATTGAAACCCGAACGGAAAACCAAAATAGAAACGTAGAGTACCAGTTTGGTAAAGATCCAATGGATCCATCACAGACAAAGGTAAAGAAAACACATAATAGTCATAATCTCCTGAATGGAATAGGAAAACACATCCACAGTGCTACAGATGAAAACTTAGCACCTTTGGATGAAGCATTGAAAATGATAAATAATAAAGACATTAAAAACCAGATGACAACAGAGCACCATCGTATTGCAAATGGGTTGCACGAGGCAAAACATCACGAGATTGCACTTCAAATTGCAGATAGGATACGAGAACCCAGGATGGGTGGTCCTGTGTCCAGACATAATAATGAAGTGCATTATCCACACATGACAAGGGAGCAGGTAGATTCTGCAGAAAACGCAATAGCCAATAGAGTGGAAACCTTGAAAAAAAAAGAAGAATTTAATAAACGAATGCAAAATTATCGTGTAAAAAAAAAAGGTAGGAATGAAGGGGCGACTAATTGGGGGGAGGGGGGGGGGGGGAGGGGGAGGGGGGGGGGGGAGAGG
>JAAHTH010001325.1_pt1 | contig 22012 bp, 18 predicted proteins | sample 6116091 | NCBI WGS metagenome assembly JAAHTH01 (sample SAMN13939990, study PRJNA603662) | sponge metagenome | isolation source: marine sponge | host: Mycale hentscheli | place: New Zealand | collected 2006 | reverse complement strand
GGAGTGGTTTCGCCTTTTCTAGGGTACTTACAGACCTTCTGGCAGGCCCCGTTTGCCTATTCTGCCTATTTATTGGCCGGCGGGTGCCATGTGGCAGGATCGGTGTTGCTACCGAGGAATGGCCAGCAAAGCAAGGTTTTTTCGTGACAAATGTCACCTCAGTTCCGGAAGCAATGTTGAGATCAGAAGAGGAAGAGACCAGAAGAGAAGAGACGGTGAGAGTGGAAAGTGATGGTCTTGTCGTGCAGAGCTTGGAGGCGCGGAGCGAGAAAGTTGGAAAGGCAGAGGGTGAGCCGGCCAACGGAGGTCATTCGTAACAAGGGCAAATTGCCTCGCGGGGATTCTCGCTCGGTGATGAAATAGGGAGGAGTTGGCCGATTGACTTCACTTGTGATTAGGGCGTTCGCCTGCGTCTGATTGTCGACGTGTTTATATTACCATACCGGTGAAGTGCGGATTCACTGACGATTCGCTTGCATCGTGATATGCTTCTGGACATGCGGCTGTCGTCTGTTGTTGATTTGTTGTCATCAAACGGCTCGCCCTGAGTTGCAAAGTAGCATCTCAGGATAACAGCGCCCAAGTGATGCATTGTTTTCGTCGCGGGCATTGAATCGGGCATTGAATGTCGTGTATTGCATGTTTCAGATCAGTGAACTTATGACCCCACGCCTGCCATCATGTCTCAGAGTGAAGTGCCGTCGGATGGAAATGCCGAAACACGCAAGAGAAACAAAAGTGTGAACGGGTCGGCCGAGCAAGGCAGTGGTGATCACGGCAGTGAGCCACTTCGCAGCGTTCATACGTCGAATCTTCCCGAGATTCTGGAGCATCTCGGGTGCTCTTTGATGGTCAGTACGTATCAAGCCGGAAGGCTGGTGATGTTGCGAGCTGAGCAGGGAGTGTTGAATACGCACTTCAGGTCTTTTGATAAGCCGATGGGGCTCGCTTTGTCAGAGGGCCGATTGGCGGTAGGCGCCGCTAACAGTATTTGGGAATTTCACAATCTTCCTGCAGTGGGTGAGAAGCTCAATGCAGAAACTGAGTCAACCACTGCAGGTCAGCATGATGCATGTTTTTTGCCACGTGTGACTCACTGGACAGGGGATATACAGATTCATGAAATGGCGTGGGTGGGGCAGGGTGCTGACGCTGAATTGTGGTTTGTGAACACACGTTTCTCTTGTCTCTGCAAACGAAGTGGGCTCTACAACTTCCAGCCGGTCTGGCGTCCTCCCTTCATTGATAGTATCATGCCAGGTGACTGCTGCCACCTGAACGGATTGGGGCTGCTTGAGGGGGTACCTAAGTTTGTTACTGCATTAGGTGAGACTGCATCGGCACGAGGATGGCGCGATAACAAAAAAGATGGAGGCATCTTGATGGACGTCGAGACTGGCGAGATCATTACCCGAGGATTGTCAATGCCTCATTCGCCACGGTGGTATCGGGGACGTTTGTGGGTGCTGGAATCGGGTCGTGGTGGACTGGGGTATGTAGATCAAGGGACGGGCGAGTACGTTGAACTAATCACGTTGCCGGGGTTCACACGTGGTCTTGCGTTCTGTGGTCCACTTGCCTTCGTGGGTCTGTCTCAGATTCGCGAAACGGCGGTGTTTGGTGGTGTGCCCATCGCAGAGAAACAGCTGCAGGAACGGACGTGTGGTGTTTGGATTGTGAATTTGGAAACTGCCGAGACCATTGCTTTTGTAAAGTTTGAGGATGCGGTGCAAGAGATCTTTGCGGTGGAGGTTATTCCCCACCGTTTCCCGGAGTTAGTGAATGAGAACAAAGACTTGCTCGATGGTTCGTTTGAATTGCCCGATGATGTCTTGGCTGGTGTGCCACCGGAGATGCGATCTGACGAGTGATTGACATGGTTTGTTTTGCAGCAGACTGACCCAGAAAAAACTCCTGTTTGATGATGCTCTCCTTTTACTTTTAAGAAAATTAACAAGAAAAAATGACACGCTTGTTTGCTGGTACACCGTTTGACATTCCGCCACGATGTGATCGATGTGGTAAGTTGGAAGAGTCCTGCCGTTGTGAACCGTTGGGGCCAGAACGCTTGCCTCCAGAAAAGCAGACGGTAAAAGTACGAGCTGATCGGCGCAAGCACAAAAGGATGGTGACTGTTGTGTGGGGGCTGGATCCGGTGGATTGTGATCTGGCGGACCTGCTGTCCAAGCTCAAGTCTGCGTGTGGGAGCGGTGGAAGCCTGCAGGATAATCAGATTGAATTGCAGGGTGATCATGTGGCTCGGGTTAGAAAGCAGTTGCAGGGAATTGGTTTCAAAGTCGCAAACTAGCTGTCGTGGGTCCATTGTTGGCAGACCGTCGTTTTGTGACCTCAAGAGCAGGGAACCCGTTGGGAAAGGTAGATATTTTGCGCCTGATTTTCTCTCGCTTTCCGCCATGCTTTTAGAGACAAGAAGTAGAACAATCAGACATCGGTGGGTGCTGTGAAACGTCACTGGGTGGTCAGTGTCTCGACGGTCAAAGTATTCAGGAAATGCTTCCCTGTGTTTTGTTGTTTATAGAGCGTAAAGGCGATCACCGTAGGGATGAGGAGGTCGGTCAGTAAGGTCGATGAAAATTTTATTAGACAGCCAGAGGAACGCTGAGTTGCGTCGTGGGTTTGCGGACTATACGGCTCCCCTCATGTTTGCTGTATCACTGGTGTTTCTGGTGTGTCAGGCGGTCCTTGTTGTGATCCTTGTTGATATGCCCAACTTTAGTGAGCATGTAGAAACAGCGATTGATCCAAATAGTTCAACTAAGGGATGGCTGCGTGAAAGCGCTTCTACAAATGGTGTGGAATTAGCTATCTATGACTTGTCGATCAGTCTGCTTTGGATTCTTTGGCCCATTGTGGTTGTTGAGGCGGCGTTTCATTGGGTGTCCCGACCTTGGGATGAACAGACACGTAAGTTGCATTTGTTCAGCTTTCTGTTCTGCGTATGTCCCTCGCTTCGGATGTGTGCTCGCAGTTATGAGAAAGGAAATAGGCTTTGGCTCCCGGGACTAGGTTGGCGTTATCCAAATAAGCGTTTGCGGGCAAGGCTGGAGCGTCACTTCAGTTTGCCAATGATTGCGATTGCTTTCTTGATTCTCCCGGTTTTGGTGATCGAGTTTTTTTTGCATGACCGCGTCGAGGATTCGTTGGTGCTGTGGTCACTACTGCATGTGGGAACAGGGGTCATCTGGCTGGCCTTTGCAGTCGAATTCATCCTGATGGTGTCGGTGGCAGAGAAAAAGCTTGTCTATTGCAAGGAGCACTGGTTGGACATGGCAATTCTTTTGCTACCCTTGATTTCGTTTCTGCGTTCGGTGCAGTTTGTTCGGGCAACCAATGCCCTGCGTTTGCCTCAGTTTACGAAGATGTTGCGTGTGTATCGAATGCGGGGCACGGCGTTGAAGGCGTTGCGTGGCTTGATTGTGCTTGATTTGTTCTCGAGATTTTTGAAGCCAGAACCCGATCAAATCGTTGAGCAGTTGCAGGTAGAACTGCGGGAAGCCGAGGCAAGGGTGCGGATGATTCGAAGGAAGCTTACTAAGGCTCAGCAAGCGATCGTGGCGGCTCGTTCCGACGCGGGCCCAGAGGCAGGGCTGGAACTGACTGGAAAACGGCAGGTGTCCATTGAGGAGCCCGCGGCCAGTGCACTTGCTAAGGAATCCAGTAACCTCGTTGTGGAATCCGGAAGCCCCGTTGGTACAGAAGAGGAGATTGCATCGTCGGCAGGGGCCTCGGTTCCCTGCTGTAAGGCAGCGGATGGTCATGTTCAGGGTGAACGCTCTGCCAGTCAGAAGACTCGGGCCAACCGATCAAGTACGGTGGTTGCCGTACGGCCAAAATGACCTGTTCGCGAGTCGCTTCCACCAGAAAACGGCTCAGGTTTCCAGCGAGTGGTGTTCATTGCGACCGGTGCAGAGCGATGCTGTGCGGACTACGTAGGTCAGTTGCCGGGTTTGAGGGGCGCAAATTGGCTCGCGATGAGATAAACTGTAGTTCTCGCCTAGCCTCCTACCCCTCCTTCCGCCGCTATCGCAATGTTGCTGAAACTAGTCGCTCTCCGGCTTGCTTGCCCGGTCGCAATTGCTGCGGTTTTGTTTGGGTTGTGCGACGGGCTAATGGTGGAAGGCACGGAGAACCAGGCGGTGGTAACGGGAGGCTCAGCCTCGAATTCGATTAACCCTGAGGCTCCGGTGAATTCTGAGGCTCCGGTGAATCCCAAGCCTCCGGTGAATCCTGGGGCTCCGGTTGATTCGGAGTTACTGGTTGGCGGTTCACGTCCAATCGACGCGGTGAGTTTCGAACTCGATGTGCTGCCTGTGTTGACCGCCTATGGTTGTAACATGGGAGCGTGTCACGGAAAGCAACGCGGGCAAAATGGTTTTCAGTTGTCATTGCTGGGGTTCGATCCGGATTTTGACTTTGCTGCGTTGACGCAGGATGCGAGAGGGAGACGGCTGTTTCCGGCTGCACCTCAGCAAAGTTTGTTGCTGCAGAAAGCGGTTGCATCTCTACCGCATGGCGGGGGAAAACGATTTGATGTCGGGTCTGAACCCTATCAAGTATTACTTGCTTGGATAAAACAAGGCGCAGTGAGGGCGGTCGCGGATGAGCCAGTATTGGATCATGTCGTACTTGGTAAAACTACGTTTTCGTTGCAACCCGAAGAACAACGGGATCTGCAAGTCGTCGCACATTACAGCGATGGCAGTTCGCGTGACGTCACAACCTTGGCTACCTATCTGTCTAACGAATCGGCAGTGGTGTCTGTCGCGGAGAATGGTCAGTTGACTGCCGGGGCGTTGCCCGGTGAAACCGCGATCATGGCTCGTTACATGAATCACATTTGCGTAGCGAATGTCGCTATTCCGCGCACGATTGCCATTCCTGATGACGTTTATGAGGCTTTGCCACGCAACAATTTTATCGACGAACAGGTCTATGCGAAATTGCAGCGATTGGGGATTCGTCCGTCCGAGGTAGTGGCAGATGAAATTTTTCTACGGCGTGTGCATGTCGATTTGATTGGTCGCTTTCCATCTGCAGAGGAAACGCGGATATTTCTTGAATCACAGGATGCTAAAAAGCGAATAAAGTTGGTCGATCAATTACTTGAACGCCCCGAGTACATTGATCATTGGGCAGGTTATTGGGCTGACTTGTTGCGTCCAAATCCTTACAGAGTCGGGATCAAAGCTGTCCTGAATTACGATAACTGGATACGGCAACAGTTTCGCGACAACGTTTCATACGACAGCTTTGTCAGACGTTTGGTGACCGCCAAGGGAAGTACATGGCAAAATGGCGCAGCGACTCTGTATCGTGATCGCCGGTCTCCTGACGAAGTGGCCACGATGGTCAGCCAATTGTTCCTTGGGATCCGTCTGGAATGTGCCAAGTGCCATCATCATCCGTTTGAGCGGTGGAGCCAGAAAGATTTTTATCAGTTTGCTGCTTACTTCTCGAAGGTGACTCGTAAGGGAACAGGTCTCTCTCCTCCGATATCGGGCGGGGAAGAGATTGTCTACTCATCTGCAAAAGGTGAAGTGAAGCACCCATTGACGGGTGAAGTGCTGGCTCCGGTTCCACTTTTTGAAGTTGCAAAGCTGGCCGCGGAGGCCAACCCAGAGGAATCATCCAACACCAATCTGAAAGGCGAGTCGGTTTCGGTTGCTCAGGAAGATCCGCGAGTTTCGCTCGCGGAATGGATGACCGCACCGGGGAATGATTATTTTGCTCATGTGCAGGTTAATCGGATATGGTCTATTTTGATGGGACGTGGCTTCGTTGAACCCGTGGACGATTTGCGCAGCACCAATCCCGCGAGCAACCCGGAATTACTTGATGCTCTTGCCGACCATTTCAGAGCCAGCGGCTTTGATCTCAAATCCCTGTTGAAAACGATCGTCCTCTCGCGGGTTTACAGTCACAGTTCGGTTCCCACTGAGTCGAATGTAACGGACCGCTTGAACTACTCACGAAATTACCGGCGGCGGTTACGGGCTGAGGTGTTGATGGATGCCGTGGCGGACGTGACCGAGACCCCTGCTAAGTTGACCGGTTTGCCGGCTGAATCAAGGGCAAGTCAAGTTTGGACCACACGGGTTGATTCGGTGTTTCTTGATACATTTGGTCGCCCCAACGAGAATCAGGATCCGCCATGTGAAAGGACTCCTGATTCGACGGTGACACAATCACTTCACCTCATGAACTCGAGGGTGTTGGATAGTCGAATCCGCGGTGATAACAGTCGTGCTGCCCGACTTGCCGGCAGCGGTTTGACATCGGAGCAGATTGCGGATGAGCTGTATTTGACGGTTTTCTCGCGATTTCCAGGCCAGAAAGAGCGGGATTATGTTGTGCAGGTGCTGAACGACGTTGAAAATCGAAGGTTGGTGGTCGAAGATCTGATGTGGGCGATGGTCAATTCACCCGAATTTACGATCCGGAATTAGGAGGCTGATGCGATGAAACAATGGACAAAAAATTGCGCAGGCATGTCACGCCGGGACGGGCTCAAGCTCGGCCTTGGTGGTTTGATTTCTGGTGGTTTGAGCGGGGCGCTGCGGGCAACCGCATCTGAAACTGTACACAGCAGCGATGGAATCAAGAAACAGGCTGACGCGTGCATCCTGATTTGGATGGATGGCGGGCCCAGTCATTATGAGACGTTTGATCCTAAACCAGAGGCTCCGGTAGAGATTCGCGGGCAATTCAGTCCGATTGCGACTCAGACGCCGGGAATGTTCTTTTCGCAGCCATTGAAGCGGTTGGCTGGGATTTCCAATGAATTGGCGATCGTGAGATCGATTCGCCACGATCAGGGGAATCATGGAGCAGGCAACCACTACATGATGACAGGTGCTCCGCCGAGGATTCCCGTGGGTTGTGGCGCGTTTGTAAGTTTTCATCCGAGCCTTGGTAGTGTGGTTTCACGTCAGGTGGGTGCACCTGACGGTGTTCCGCCCTACTTTTCAATGCCCAATATGTCCCGCTCTGGCGGACCCAATTTTTTGGGCGCAAGGCACGCTCCGTTTATTGTTCCTGATGACCCCAATCGATCCGGATTTCGGGTGCGGGATGTAACCGTTCCGACGGGTTTGACAGATGCTCGTTTCGAGAGTCGCCAAGAGATCCGAAGACAGATTGACAGGATGCAGCGTTTGACGGATGCGGCAATAGCAGATCCAGTTGTTGCTGCCGATGAGTTCTATTCTCAGGGCATGCAGATCCTGCAAAGCCGTGAGGCTCAGGCAGCTTTTGACATCAATGCAGAGCCAAGCGAGGTGCGCGATGCGTACGGACGCAGTCCCTTCGGACAACGAGCCTTGCTAGCGCGGCGGTTGGTGGGTGCAGGTGTCCCGTTTGTGACTTTGTATTTCGGAGGCTGGGATCATCACACCGATATTTTCAATGCGTTCGATAAAAAGGTCCCGCCGTTTGAAAGTGCCATTGCCGCATTGATTGAAGATCTCAAACAGCAGGGAATGCTGGAACGCACCATGGTGATTGCGTTGGGAGAGTTTGGTCGTACCCCTAAAATCAACGACCGTGGAGGTCGTGATCACTGGTCCAATGCCATGAGTGTCATGTTTGCAGGTGGGGGAACTCGCGGCGGACAAGTGATTGGGGCGACTGACCGTCAGGGATATGCTGCTGTTGAGCGGATTCTGTCACCTGAGAATTTCGTGTCGACGGTTTACCGGAAACTGGGGATCGATCCCGGGCAGATGATGTATACACCTGATGGGCGTCCGGTTCACTTGGTGAGTGATGCTGAACCCATTTCCGAATTGATGGGCTAGTGGTCAGGTTTGCCCAGTGCTATGAAGAAACTCGATTTGTGGTCCAGACGTTGTTTTCAGCAGATGGAATATCCGTTGTCTCTGAAAGGTCTTTCCGTTTCAGCGGGGGTGGGTGAGAAGGTTAGTAGTAGCTTGGTGAAGCTGGTTCATTGTCTACCCATGTTCCTGTGGTTGCTTGGTGTTCTTGGATGGTTCCCAAGTAATTGCGTGCAGGCTCAGATTCAGTTGGATCGATTTTTTCCACCTGCGGTTGGCGTAGGACAAACCGTGGAGCTCAAAGTCGAGGGCAAGTTTCCCGAGTGGCCAATCGAGTTAGTCACTGATTGTGATGAGGTGTCTGTTCAAGCCGCTGAGAAATCAGGGCAAGTTTTGGTGGAAGTCAATGAACTTGCAACGCCTGGGGTCGTTTGGGTGCGTGGCTTGGATAAGACCTCCGCTTCTGGCCTCGTTCCTCTCCTGATTGAACCACTGGTTCCGGTTTCCGAGGTCGAACCCAATGAGACGTTAAAAAACGCAACGCAGGTAGAATTGCCTTGTGTTGTGACAGGACGACTTTCGAAGGCTGGAGAGCTCGACACTTTTCGCGTGGAAGTGAAAGAGGGAGAGACTTTGGTCGTGTCGGTGGTTGCCAACCAGCTATTGCAGTCCCCTATGGATGCTGTGCTGCAGATTGTTGATCCCGAGGGTCATGTATTGGCCCAAGCCGATGATCAACGTGGTTTGGATCCCCAGATGGTCTATGAGGTGAAGCGGGATCAGACGCTGTTGATACGTTTGTTCGCCTTCCCTGAAACACCCAACAGTACCATCGGATTCGCTGGTGCTGCGACATTTGTGTACGAACTTCGAGTCACAACCGGTGCGTTCGTTGACCATGTGTTTCCACTCAATCAGCCGTTGATAGCTGCGGTGGGAGATGCAGTCGCAGGTGGTCTTGCTCAGGGTTGGAATTTACCCGATGCCTCCACCGCAAAGAATGGAAACGCGAATCGATTTGGCGGCAGCTCAATCTTTTTGACCGATGCATTGGGTTGGCAGTACCAGGGAACACATGCTGTTCGAGGTGACGAATTCTTTGAGTCTGCGGAGCTGGTTTTGATGGAAAATACGCCGTGTTCGTATTCGGGACGAATTGAGGCGGCCGGAGAAATTGATCGAGTGCAGTTGGTCGTGAAGAAGGGAAAGAAGTACCGCATTGCGGTTCACGCACGACGCAGTGCCATGCTCTTGGATTCCGTGCTGCGTGTCGTTGATCCGAAAGATGGTAACGAGTTGGGACGCAATGACGATGCAACTCGGGGTAAGTACGATGCCCGCGTTGATTTCATCGCCAAAGAGGACGCGCGGGTTGAGGTCCAAATCTCTGATCTCGTCGACGGGTTTGGAATGCGGCACGCCTACACGGTTGTAGTGGCGGTTGTGGAGCCCTCGGTGGACGTCACTGTGGTTGCTGACCGTTTCGCTGTGAAGGCGGGTGAGTCTTTAGAGATTCCTGTCACGATTGTGCGGCGTGATGGATACGCAGCAAAGTTGCAGGTCAGTGCTGCTGGGCTACCAGAAGGCATCACGGCCGAGGTCGTCGTGTCGGAAGCAAAGGGAGATTCGTCCAAGGCCGTGAATCTGAAAATCACAGCCGCAGAGGGAATTAGCCATCAAGGCCCAATGCAAATTCAAGTGATTGAAGTGGGGGGCGAGGACGCAAAGGGGGGCGAGCCTATCCATGCAGAATATGAGTTGGCGAAAGTCTTGCGAATCGATGAATTTTGGTTGACAGTCGCCCCCTGAAAGGCATGGTTGGCATCAGCAATCCCTACCGAATTTGCCGTTCGGTGAGTTCATTTGCTGCCGTCTGCAACGAATCAGAAAACGCGGGAGTTTCGTTGCTGATGGCTTTGTGTTCCGCTGATGTGTTGCGTTTAGGAATCAGCGTAAGCTCGCGAGCTTGTGTTGAGCGTTCGACTTCTGTTTTAGTTTGTTGGAGATCAACTGTCCGTGGGGCTGTTCAGTTGCACTCATGCGAGCCACGGAATTCAGGTCTGTGTTAAGGGTGGCGTCATCAGCAGCATGGCGAGTAAAGCAGAGCGTTCTGGGAGTTTGTTTTCGACGACATGTTCATGCACGGCATGGGCTCCATCGCCAACGGCGCCTAGACCATCGAGCGTTGGACAATGTTGGCTTGTCCAATTTCCATCCGACCCACCGCCCGCTGCGGCTTGATCAATTTCCAGTCCAAGTTCATCGGCAGCCAGACGCGCGTGGTGCCAAAGCTTTTGATTTCCCGGAGTGGCTTCGAGCGGCGGCCTTTCAATGCGACCTTGAACGTCCAGCAGCGTTCCATCGACCGTAGGTTTGATTCCATGAATCGCGGCCTCGATACGCCGAGCTTCTTGCTGAGTGGCTACGCGGACGTCAATTTCAGCTCGGGCTTCTGGAGCGATCACGTTGGGACGCATACCACCATTGATGACTCCTACATTGACACTTGTTCCAGATTGTGCATTGTTCATGGCAAACAGCTTTTGAATGACATGCGAAAGTTCATGGATGGCACTGATACCTTTTTCCGGATCCAATCCCGCGTGCGCTGCCTGGCCCTGAACCGTGATTTGAAATCGACCAACACCTTTTCGCTGTGTTTTCAGGTTTCCTGCAGGACCCAAAGAAGGCTCGACGACAAACGTACGGTTAACCACGCGTGCGAGCCGCTCGATTTGTAATGCTGATTCCTGGCTGCCAATTTCTTCGTCTGAGTTCAGGAAAAAAATGGGCGTCAGGGGGGGCTCCAGCCCAAGCTCATGCAAGGTGCGGACCGCAAAAACAGCTTGAACCAACCCAGCTTTCATGTCATAGCTGCCGGGTCCATAAAGGCAGCCCTCGCGGGATTGGACGGGCATCGTTTCAAGTGTGCCCAAAGGCCAAACCGTATCGACGTGACCCAGGATCAGTTGTTGCGGAAGCTGTTTTTGCCGTCTGCAGGGGATCGCGAGCATCTGACCACCGGAGGTCCTGCCAGACAGAAAGCGGCAGCGGTAATGCACCGATTCCAGCAGGGTAGCGAAAAGTTCAAATACCGCACCTTGTGTGTCCGGAAGTTGCGAGGGGCTCTCAATGCTGATCGCGTTTTTGAGCATGCTCAGCATGTCCGTTTGTCTCTCAAAAGAATGTGAGAGAATCTTGGCTGCAACGGCCTTGTTGATTTCTGTCACCCGTGGTGTCCTGGCGGTGTTGTGCGTGATTTTTGGAGATCTGGTGGAGATGGATTCAGCGTAACTGCGCAGGGTGAATCGAGAATTGGGCGTGATTCGCTGGATTACGAGAACCAACTGTGCCAGATTGTGTCAAACACTTTTCCAGCGAGCGTTCATTATAGCATTCTGGGGTGGTTCACTCGTTATTCACACAATCGTCTAAACTGATGGGTGATTAGTTGAAAGCCTTATTCGAAGAACAGACTGCGTCTCTAATCAACGTCGGAGCGGGAAGTGCGTCGGGAAGCGTATCATTTAGGTTTACGAGGAGCCGATCTGGGTATCATGCCGTTGTGATTTGTTGGCTGGGAGATTTTGATGTGGGACCCTGTTTTTACCGTTTCTTGGAAATGCTGGGATGGATGCGATGGACGAAAATTCGCTCGCGAAATGGGTGAAATATCTGTCTCGCGGCAAGGGTTACGCGAGTGCGTCTTGCGATTTTGCTGAATTGATCTGGTCTGACGCCGTAACGCAGCAACAACAAATCGAGTTACTGAAGACTGCCGATGCGAATGTCCGCAGGGCAGTGGCCTGGGCGGTTTCCGACTTATCACGTGATAACGATGCGATGCGATATCTTGTGAATGAGTGTTTCAATGATAGCGATGCCGGGGTGCGAAGGAATGTTTGGTTTGCAATTAGGGATACTCAATGCCTCAGCTATGATCAAAAGCAGCAGTTGGTTGAAAAGTTGGGGGAAGAGCAAGATAAGGTGGTGCTGAAATTGGTGCATGACGTCAATTCAGCCTGTCAACTTTAGGAGCGGCCTGAATGCTCACTGTACTTATTCGACTCGGGTTATTTTCTGGTCGGGAACACTGGTGCAACTTAGAGTCCGCGGGATTATTCGAACGAATAAGTCATGCACGCGAATTGTGTAACACTTTAGGAGCATAAAAAGATGAGCCGTTTAATCTGTGCTATTGTTGTTCTGATTTCGAAAGTCGGCTTTCTTTCAGCTACCAACACATGGGATGACGCATACGACACAAGCCATATTGAGGTGACGATGGTTTATTTCGTGCCATCTGATCGGGTACCTCTGTCGGATTGGCGTCAACGAGTGGATTACTACAGTAAGCGGATTGAGCAATTCCATGGTCGTGAATTTCAAGGCCAATCCAAGCTGACGACACTTGTGAGTCCGGAGCCATTCATTTCTGGCCTTTCCACCAGCCAGTTAAGAGTAGGTGATGCAAATCAAATCTACTATCGGACTTTGAACGAAGTGGATCGGCGTTTGAAGTTCGCACCGTCTAGAACAGAAGCCATGCAGGAACGCAAGGCATTTCCAATTTTGCTTGTGTTGAGTGAAATCAATTGGCGTCCGCTTGATGACTTTTTTCGTATGAAATCCACCAGGGATGGATTTGTGTTTGAGGGTAACTACAGCGGTGGTCAGCATTTTCCTGGAGCTACCTCAGGTGGAGCTCGTGCGTTATACAACCCCAGTCGAGGGATTGGCTGGGGTTTGGTGAGTGCGGATGGTTGGCGCGTTCCTTATCGCGGTTCTGATTGTGTGGTCTATCATGAGGGTTGCGGTCACACAGTGGGGCTTCCCCATCCGGAACCGGGCAATGGTTCGGTGATGAGCATGGGCCAGTACCGTGGTTGGATCAGTGAATCATGGTTGGACAAGGAGCAGAAAACGCGTCTGGGTTGGGTGCCGGAAGAGGTTCCATTGGATGCGCAAATCGAATTGTTTTCGACATTTCGAGCCATTCCCTCACCTCTGGTGCCTCAGCCAGGGCAAGCTGTGCGACTGAATCTGGATTTTCCTTCGGATGCTGAGGTCAAATCTTTACGAGTGCAGTTTCAGACTTCGGTAACGGGGCCGTGGGTTGAATTGCCTCAGCAATGGCAGGGAGCGGCGCCGGAATTTGCCAGTTTGGGGAAATTTGATCGTCCAACTCCGGTCAGTTATCGGGTTGATGCAACGCTGATGAATGGTGAGACGGAAGAGTTGTGGGGGTATTTTCAAGTGCGCCGTGACGCTCGGAAACCTCCGCTGCCTGTTCCGATTGGTGCTATGGCACTCGACCTTTTGAAAGAACCGAAGGCTGGTACCGATGTACGCTTGCAGAGGATGCCCACGAGCGAAATTAATTTGTTGGCGATGGCGGATCAAACCAGGTCCAAGGAAGCAGGCGATAAACAGAGCTCCCTTTGGAGTATTGGGAATTGGACTTGGAGTGAAGGTGCCTTGATCAGTCCAAAACAATTCGGCGCACGTTTGCAGTTGCCCTATTCACCGCCCGATGAATATCGTTTGACAGTTGTGCTGGAGCCGCTGGATCATCCCAATGGCTTGCTGGTTGGTAATGTTGTGGGTGGTAACCAGTTCGCTACGTTGTTCAGCTACCTTACCCCCAATGGCTATGCCAGTGCTGTCGAGAACATTGATGGCCGAAATGTTGGAAATGAAACGACGGTTCGAGAATCTGTATTCAGTCGCGGGCAAATTTCGCAGCTCGTTGTAACTGTACGGAAAAATGGCATCAGTATGATGGTTGACGGGCGCAAGCTGATTAACTGGCAAGGCAAGCCGGATCGTTTGTCGCTTTCGGATTATTGGGCAACACCCAACAAAAAAGCAATGTTTCTTGGTGCGTATGACTGCCGTTATCGATTTCACCGCATCACTTTGGAACCAATTTCGGGTGAGGGGCAGCAGTTAGATCCCTGATGTTCCATGTGGTTGTCAACCTGTTTGTTGAATTCTCTTGTTGGTGAATATCAGACAGTGACGTTCATGGTGATGTGGCACTTCCGAATCGCGTTTTGAACGCGTTGACTGGATCATAGTCGGGTGAGTTGTAGAGCTGTTGTTGACGACTGATTTGACGATTGGGGTAGTAATCAAAAATGTCTCCGTCGCCAGTGATTCTTGGGTCGCCCTGCGCTGCAAGTTCCTGTTTGAGTTGATTCCACAAAACAGTTTTGATGTCTTTCATGCGGGGATCCTCCGCGAGGTTTCGGACGCAATCCGGATCCTTCTTCATGTCATAAAGCTCTTCCTGCTTTCGTTTCCCAAAGCTCAGCTCATAGAATCGAAAGTCTGGATCTGCCATGGAAAGATCAGTTAAATAGGACTTGGTTGGTGAACCATCACAATTCAAAAGTCCGTACGCGGGATCGCCTCCAGGCCAGCGATCGGGTTTGAAGTTTCGCACGTACAGGTACTCATCGTTGCGAATGGCACGGGCTGGGTAGCCTACCGAAAGTTGGTCACCATCAGTCCGACCGATATCGTGACGCTCCGTTCCCAGAAGTGTGTGATCGCGATCAGGGTCAATGCGACCAGATTTTTTGGACAAGAGCTGTGGTAAAAAACTCTTTCCTGTGAATTGTGGATGCAGCTTGACACCGGCAGCTTGCAGGAGTGTGGGGGCCACATCAGGAAACGTGATAAAGTCCGTGACCACGCGGCCCGGATTGATTCGGTTGCCCCACCGCACCGCGAGCGGAATGTGAAAACCATCATCGTAGATCTGGCCTTTGACGCGAGGGAATGGCATCCCGTGATCGCTAGTCGCGATGATGAGCGTGTTTTCCAGCATGCCCCGTTTTTCAAGTTGTTCCAAAGCACCACCAATGTGCCGATCGTACCATTCAACTTCGATGGCGTAGTCAGCTAGGTCTCCGCGTATCGTTGGGTTGTCTGGATAGTACGCGGGCACGGTGACCTTGCTTAGATCACGACCATCAAGTTTCCAGTTATCTTTGCCGTAACTTCGGTGTGGCTCTTTGGTGCCAAACCAGAAACAAAAGGGCTGCTGTGATGGCAACTGATTTCAAAACTCTTGAAAGTTACCTGCATAATCAATGCTGTTGATCCCTTTGTAGGGAGGTTTGAGTTTCTTGGTAAGAAATGGATGGCCGGCCGGGTTGATTTTATCTTTTGTCCTGCTCGCATCGTATCCGCGGAATTCTCCCGGCCCCCATCCTTTTCCGGTATAGCCGACGCAGTATCCGGCGTCCTCTAAGAGAAAAGGATAGAAAGCCCACTGGTCACTTAGAAAAGGATTGTGGTTGCATGCTTCCTGTAGTTGCCATGAATAGCGTCCGGTAAGTAAGCAAGCTCGCGCCGGTGCACATTTTGGATTGCAATTATATGCCTGTGTAAAAAGTACCCCCTCCCGCGCGATGCGGTCAAAGTTTGGGGTTTCTACATAGGTGCTGCCGTAAATTCCCATGCTGTCGCGCGACGCATCATCTGCAATGATGAACAGGATGTTGGGACGATCTGTGACGATGGTTTCGGCAACGGCAGGTGTTTGTGAGAGAGTGGTATGCGAAACGAAAGCCAGAATCGTAATCGCATAGTTGTAGCATTTTTTGGCTGGCATCAGATTGGGCATTTGAATCGTGATTTTCGTTTGATGGTGACGTGCGATGGGCGCGCTTACCGTGAGTGTATTGTAAGCAAGGCGTGAGATTCGCAGCAAATTCATTTGCACGGACAAACGGCATGTCTCGGTTGGGAAGAGAGCAAATGAGGAAAAAATGTGCGTGTTGGTTGGGAATGTACAAGTGGGGTGTGCAGGAGCGGAGCAGCAATTATCATCCCGGAGCAGCAATTATCATCCCGGGGAAGATAAACGCGTGATCGAGGTGATGATCATGCCGTGATGGCTCTGATTGCGGTTCACCCGATCTTGGCAAGTTTCGCTGTGTCGCGCGGGTGTTGATGTTCCTACGGTCAAAACAGAACGACAGGTAAAACAGATTTATGAAGCTTGAAAACGGCCAGTTGGAGCAATTGGAATCCATCGCCAGGGACGCAGGCAGTGGAATATTAAGTGTGTATGAGTCAGACGATTTCGATGTTGAGTCCAAAGGTGATGGGTCACCGCTGACCAGAGCCGACCGTTTGGCACATGAGATTATCGTTGCTGGTCTTGCAAAGTTGACACCTGAGATACCCGTTGTATCTGAGGAGTCTGGGCAGGAAGAGATGCAAGCCCGGCTTGCTTGGGATCTTTTCTGGTTGGTAGACCCATTAGACGGCACGAAGGAATTCATTAAGAGAAACGGTGAATTTACGGTCAACATCGCTCTGGTACATCAGGGCAGGCCGGTGTTCGGTGTGGTTTACGCCCCCGTGCTTAATAGTTGTTTCAGTGGCGGTTCAGGCTACGGAGCATGGCGGGTGGATGGTGACGACCGCAATCGCAGTGAGATTGCGGTCGCTGGTAAGAGCGATGGTGTGATGACCGTTGTCGCAAGTCGGTCGCACCGCGGCGAGGCGGTCGAAGCATTCATTGCCAATGTGACGGAACGTTTCGGTGCACCGGAAGTGCGAAGTATGGGAAGCTCGTTGAAAATCTGTCTAGTTGCGACAGGCGAAGCTGATATTTACCCCCGTTTGGGGCCAACCTGTGAGTGGGACACTGCGGCGGCACATTCTGTGGTGCTTGGTGCGGGTGGAAACGTGACCAATGTTTGCGGCGAGCCATTGGTTTACAACAAAGCGGATATTCTCAATCCATGGTTTCTTGTCTTTGGCAGTGAAGACTGTGACTGGCCTGAATTGGTTCCGACCAAGCCTGAATGATCAGCGAAGATGGGGCCTGAGGTTGCTGTCAGTCCCTTAACCGGATCCTGGTCCGGTGTGCGGCTTGATCGTGTCGCGAAAAGCAGACATCGCTGCTTCGCGGAATTTAGCTTGGTCAATTAAGTCCAAGATGGCCGGGTGATACAAAAGCTTGATGGCGAGTTCCTTACTCACGGGTTTATTCGAGTTTAAGAGTTTTCGAGTTTCAGGGTCCTCGTTAAGCTTGGCAATTGTCTCCGTGACGTCCACCCTGTTTTTCAATTCTTGAATGGCCGGTTGATCGAGGAGAGCATTCAGCTTGGTAGGATCGATCAAGGTTTCCATTCCTCGTTGCCATTCGCCGATGTTTTTGAGCTGGGGGACATGTTCGAAAGGATTGAGCTGGGCGACAATTGGGGCAAGACGACTTACCTTTGCTTGTTCGCTGGTCTTGTCGAATATTTTGGCAAACATCTGTGCGCGTTCAGTGATGGGGGTGCCTTCGCCCAGACGTTCAGCGTTGACCTTCTGCATCGTTAGTAGTGCACCAAGTAGGATCACGACAAAGAGGAAGCCTTGGATGCCACCCAGCAGAAAACCAAGCCAGTGGTTCATTAGCGTTGCCTTGGGGCGTCCCTTGAGTATTCGATTTCCAAGTTTGAGCGTCACAATCACTGACAGCAAAAAGACAATCAAACCCGTTGTCAGTACGGTGTAGAACCGGTTTGCCAGCCCAGTGGTGCCAATCCAATTGGAGAACGTATTCTCAAATCGCATTCCAAGGTGTGGCGCCAGGTAAAAGGTTGCAGTTGCAGAGATCAAGAAAGCGAAAGCTTTGAGAGCACCTGTTCGGAATCCGCCGAACGCCGCGATTCCGATCGCCAAAGTCGTTGCAGCCGATATCCAGTCACTTTGATTGCAAAAGAAGCCAAATAGTCCGACCACAATGGCTAAGAGCAGTAGAGCCCATAAAGCTCCCATGCGAGGACGTGATTGAATGAGGGGCTCTTGGCTCATTGGAACTTTTTTTAAAGAGGTCGAATCATCATCTATCATACGCTCTGCTGGCGAGAGACACATTTGGTACACCATGCATTTGATGCACCGGGGTTGGGTGTGCTCTGCCAGACACGATTGTGACGGTTGTGACGCGTTGCTCGGATCGCTTTGAATTACCGGTCTGGAACGGTCGATCTCCCTTAGGAGTACGGACCTGATCACCTCGAGGAAGAATTCCATGACGATGGAACGTGATGCATTATCGGAGCATCTAGTGCGGAATCTATGTGTGTTGCTGGCTGCACTCGTCAGTTTCGGTTCAGCCAATCTATCCGCGCAGAATCCTAAGGCTACCGAGCCCGCAGTGGAGCAGAAGGCTGTAGAAACTCAGCGTCAGCAGAAAGGAGCCGCCGCGGAAACAGTGGCGGGTTCAAACGCGAATTTGATCGATGGGATGATCGAGGGAGATATTCCAGCTGTAGTTTCAGACTCTATCATTCCTAAGGTTTTGTCTGCTTCGGAGCGAATGAAGTTGGGGATGACCCAAACACGGTTCGCGTTACCCATGTTGGCTGCTGCATCGACGGCACTGCCCGATGGACAAGGCGATGGAGCCCGCCATCCTGAAACGTTCGTGCAACAATTTGGTGAGTTCACGGAGCCCTTGCCTGAATCCGGGACGGATCGAAGTGCGGACTGGGAGTGGTCTTGGTGTCGCTGGTCTGCAGCCAATACGTTCTCGAACCCTCGCTACTTTGAGGATCGAATGCTGGAACGGCATGGGCAGGAATGCGTAGCCGGTTTGCAGCCGCTGGTGTCTGGGGCACGTTTCTTTGGCGCTGTGCCGATGCTGCCTTATCTGTGGACGATTTCCGATCCCTGCGAGGTCGAATATACGCTCGGGCATTACCCTGCTGGTCAGTATGTGCCCATCATGATGCAGCGCCCCCCCTACGAGAATCGTGCTGTAGTGGCCGAGGCAGGGGCAGCAGCAGGGGTGATTATCGGTTTCCCGTAGGCTTTCGCTGAGTCACAAAGGACGTTAGAACAGGGGCCCGATCAACGGAACTGAATCTACTCTCAATGAATGGCTGTTCATGTTTTATTTGCTGATTGTTATCGCCGCAGCTAGCCGTTTTCTGCCGCATCCCCCCAATGTGGCGTGTGTAACTGCTCTTGGCCTTTTCGCGGGCTGCTACCTCTCCGGGGCTCGGGCATACTTGGTACCACTTGCCGTTCTTGCGGGGAGTGACTTGTTGGGGCATTCATTAGGGATTCCCGGAATGGGCCTCTACAGTCCCCTTGCAATGGCATTCGTCTATGCGGGTACCGTGGCCGCTGTTCCTGTGGGCCGCTGGGTCGCGAAGCGGCAAGGGAAGATCCGAGTGGTAAGCGGAGCCTTGCTGGCTTCTTGCCTGTTCTTTTTGGTTAGCAATCTGGGAGTGTGGGCTGCTGGTTGGTACCCGATGACTTTGGCAGGCTTGGCTGCATGCTTCACTAACGCAATCCCATTCTTTGGGTATAGCGTTGTTGGTGATCTATGTTTCAGCATGCTGCTGTTTGGAGCGTGGGAGTGGGCGGGAATGAAGTCCAATGTTCAACACCCTGTGCTCGCACCTTTACGTCTTCGGTGAACAGTCGCCGTCGAGGCAAGAGGGCAGATTCTCCAAGGCAATCTTGGCAAGTCGCTGAAGCGACGAGACGCAGAAGTTGCAGCAGTGCGTTAGCTTGTGTCTTTGACCTGGTGTGTCTATTTCAACATCTGGGTTTTCTCCGATTCCTCGGTCTGCCCGAGTCAGAAAACCCGGATGCTGCGGGAATAAACTTACTCAGGCGTGGTAGGCGCCCAAAGTGACTGTCGGTTTTACTTCTGTCTGCTGTGCTTTTCGCAGACCCATGGTAAATGGTTGTCGATCGTAAAGTTGATGCGCAGCACTGATTTTGTTTGGGCAGTGTGGGTTGTAGTGCAAGCTATTTGCAGTCTGTCTGAATTTGCAATCTTGTAGTGGTGGTCATTAGGATCTCTTCATGCTGTTAGATTGCCACGTCGGCTCTCGGCGAAATGATCATGGGCAGGTTTGGCTTTCCCCCTTCAGATGGAGAAGTCTGGGTTCGCATATCATGTCTAGGGGCTGATCTCGGCCTACCCTGCATTCGGATTGGGGGCCTGTTAGAATGTGTAGCCTACCGCGGTCTGTGTTCGCGATGCATCGTCAGCCGGGTCTAAGCTGATGTGGATAGACAGTTCAATGAAAAGACAAATACGATTACAGGAACTGAGATGAAGAAACGATTGACTCAGATATTTACTGCCATGATCTTTGGGACCTGTTGCTGCGTGCCGCTACTGTTGCAGGCTGCTGAGATTCAGCATTCGTTCTTTGTTGCTGGCCCGGACTTTACTGGAATCGTCGGTGAAGACGGTAAGCCTAAATGGGATTCAGGACGAGCGGGAGCACGTGATGGCTGGGTCTTGCCAAATGGGAATGTGCTGATTGCGTGGGGGGACATCGTGCGCGAATTCACTCCCGAGAAAGAAGTTGTGTTTGAATATAAATTGAATTCAACCAACAAAGAAATTGGAACAGTGCAACGGCTTGCCAATGGTAATACGCTAATAACAGAACTGGGCAGCAAACCGCGGTTATTGGAAGTAATGTCGAGCGGAGAAATCGCGGTGGATGTCGCGTTAAAGCCAGAGACGGATAACGCACACATGCAAACACGCATGGCAAGAAAATTGGAGAACGGTAACTATTTGGTCCCACACCTTTTGGCGTTTAAGGTCAAAGAGTACACCGCGCAGGGTAAAGTTGTCAGTTCATTTCCGACCGATATGGAAGCGTTGGGAGGGCGAGCTGCCAAGAACTGGCCCTTCACTGCCATTCGACTTGGGAATGGAAACACCCTGGTCTGTTTAACCAACGGCAACAAAGTGGTTGAAATGGATGCCAAGGGAAACGTTATCTGGAAAGTCAGTAATGAAGATTTACCAGGAAATCCGATTGACGATGCATGCGGTGGACAACGGCTTCCCAATGGAAACACGGTAATCACGGCCTATCACGCAAAGCAGGGTGTCAAACTTCTGGAAGTCACACCCGCCAAAGAAATTGTATGGACTTTCGAGGGACCGTATCGGGCTCACCATTTCCAAGTTCTCACGACCAATGGAAAACCACTCGCAGGTGAGCCGTTGCGATAGTTCGAAAGCAAAGGCGAGACGCCGGAGAGCTAAATTGGGAATGACTCGGTAATGCAGTTTGCTGAGCTTTGGGGTTGTTGTTCCTGTTGCTCATAGATTGTCAAAATCATACAGAGATAGCGGTTTGATGCCGTGTTTTGTGGGGTTCACGCGGCCGATCTACTTTTGCGAGAACTAGGTGGTTTGTTGCGGCTTGATGTTGAATTTTTTCTTTGTTGCCGGATTTACAGCTGATTCAACGCTGACATCGAAACACGATTGTTGCGCGCCCCGAAGTGGTCTGATTACTGCCAAACAAGCAGAGAGTCCTCTGAAACTTGTCTTTGGTAAATGGAGTATCAGTCATGTCCAGCGAAACCTGCTTATTGGTAGCTTCGCCGTCAATGTTTCGAAACCGTCCGTTCAGTTTTATCGTGGTTTGTGCCCTGTCCTTGGTCGGGATTGGAATTCCGATGTTGGTGATCTGGTTTTTCCGTTGCCGGAGTACGGAGCTGACCGTGACAGACTTGCGAACGCGTCTACACCGTGGTTGGTTGAGTCGCTCTATCACTGAGGTATGGCACCGCGATGTCAGGAACGTGCAGATTGAGCAAACGTTTTTTCAGCGTGTTTTGGGTGTGGGCAGCATTGGGGTTTCCTCAGCCGCTCAATCGAGTATTGAGATCGAGGTCAGTGGTATGCGGAATGTCGATAAGATCAAAGGAATCATCGATAAAAACCGTATTTCCAGCAGAGTGGCGGCGTGATGAATCGACTCCATTGCTGACCCGATTTGATCGCGGGAAAATGATTCACCATTGGTGTTGCAATAGTGGTTTCAACGAAGTCTACGAGGCTTAACTCGTAGCCAGGCCTACCTGATTGATCAGGAACGCATCAGGGAACCGCTTGCATGACTTCGGTGAGCATGATTCTTGGTTTGATCTGTTGAAACTGCAGGTCAAAGAAACCTGCGCCTTCCTGCTTGTGAGGAAATGATACTGAAATGGTATCACCGCGTTTGCAGAAAACACTCGGATTGGTCCAGTCAACTTGTTTGAGTTGATTTGCATTTTCGCGAGCTGCCGTGTAACTGCCTTTTAGGAACGCAGCTAGAATCGTTTCACATTCCTCAGCGGTCAGTCCTGCGATGGAGCGAGTTCGGTATTCTTTTTTTCCTACCTTCAGAATGATTGATTTTTGGGTTTGTGCTTTGCCTGCCCAG
>JAAHTH010000641.1_pt1 | contig 22072 bp, 34 predicted proteins | sample 6116091 | NCBI WGS metagenome assembly JAAHTH01 (sample SAMN13939990, study PRJNA603662) | sponge metagenome | isolation source: marine sponge | host: Mycale hentscheli | place: New Zealand | collected 2006 | reverse complement strand
AAAAATACAAGACAGATTAATTAAATCAGCAGACCAATTAAGCAAATGGTGGTTTACCTACCCGATGAAAGTTGAGGATTACAATAATATAAGAATGGAAAATGGTATTATTGAAGTAACTCATTCTCCTACTGGCTGTATGTTAATTAAAAGATCAGTCCTTGAAAAAATGATAGATAAATACCCAGAGTTACTTGTAGATCAAGATACAGTAATCAATGGTGAATATGTAAAAAGACCTTTTATGTATAACTTTTTTGATACTCTACATGACCCTAAAACTAAAAAGTATTTAGGTGAAGATTTTGGGTTCTGTAAAAGATGGAAAGATATAGGGGGCAAATGTCATGCTTATGTCAATGAATATATCACTCATATAGGGGAGTTTCCGTATGAGGGTAGGTTTCTTGATGAGTTGATAGTAAGGCCTCAAAATGATAATATTACGAAGTAGGTAATATTTTATGGATCCATTTACTTTAGCAATAGCCACATTTGGCGTTCAGAAACTTCGTGGTAAATCCACAAAAAGAGCATTAAGAGATGCCTTTATAGTAGGAGGCGGAGCATATGGTGTAGGTAAAGCTACATCTGCAGGTTACCTTGGTGGTACAGAAGGAATGCTTGGAAAGATTGGTCAAGGTGAAGCTTTCAGTGGTATTAAAAGTTTAGTCGGTACAAAAGGAATTTCAGAAGAAGCAGCTAAAAAGAAGTTAGCAGAAGAGGGAGTTAAAAATGCTACCAAAGCTCAAATCACTGAAGCCATGAAAGGATCTGGTTTTATGGGAATGGGCACTGGAGGTAAATTAATAACTGTTTCAACATTACTTCCATTTTTAGAAGGACAAGAAGAACCAATCGAACCTCCATTCACCGAACAAGATTATAAAGATGCATATGCGAAAGAGTCTAAAAAACTAGAGGGAGGTTTTGAGGCTGTATCAACTGAACTACCTTCAAGAGCTGACACATTTGGATCTAATATGTTTTATGAAAATGAGGTAGAAATAACTACAGCACTCGAAATAAACAATGAAGGTGGTGTAAATTATTTACAATCTAAAACAACACACAGTGAAGAAGATACAACAAATTATAAAAGAGCTCACGGATATGTAGAAGATGGATCAGGTACTGGAGATAAAGATGAAGATACAATGTTAGCACAATTAGCTGATGGCGAATTTGTTTCTAGAGCAGATGCTGTATTAGGTGCAGGTATTTTATCAGGCGGTGATCCTAAAAGTTATAAAAGCATGAGAAAAGCCGGAGCAGATTTTTTTTATGATCAACAAAAGAAATTTAAAAGGATATTTGATTTAGTAGATGCAAGCAAGAAAACAAATTAAAATTGAAAAAAAAGTAGATGTACTTTTTATTGAGCCAAAAAGAGTAGAAGAGTATTGGCCATTAGTACAGTTTATGTTGAGAGAAGGATTGAAGTATGATGGTGATCCTATGTCTTTACAAGATTTAAAACAAGGAATTTTAAATAATGCTTTTCAATTATACATGATGTTTGGATCTGATGATGGTAAAACATATAAAATATTTGGAGTTTTTGTAACAAGAATTACTGCTTTACCAAACTATAAACAATGTGAGGTAATTCTTTTGAAAGGTGAAAAAAGAGAACTATGGCAAGATGAAGTCGCTGCAGTAATTGAAAGATTTGCAAAATTAAATGAATGTAAAAAAATTGCTGTACATGCAAGACCGGGTTGGCAACCTTTTTTACAAACAAAGGGATGGAACGTTAAAAGATATTTATATACAAAGGAGTTAAAATAAATGAGTTTTATTTTTGGATCTTCATCTGGTGGTGGAGGGGGTGGCGGATCATCCTCTGGAACACAGACTAATATTGCTCGAGAGGCACCTGAAGTAGAAGCACGAAAACTTTCGTTATACGATCAGGCTGCTAAACTTGCTACAAGTCCAGTTTCATTACCGGGTATTCAAGTTGCGCCAATGTCAGGTTTAGAACAACAGGCAGCAACAATGGCAGGCACTACAGGGATTGGTGCTCCAACTGTAACTCAAGGAATTGCTTCTTTACAAGCTGGACAACAGACTCCGAACATTTCTGCTTTTTTAAATCCTTATCAATCATACGTTACAGATGAGATTACAAGACAAGCTCAAATGGCTACAAACCAATTGGGTGCTCAAGCTGTACAAGCTGGTGCGTTTGGAGGTGCAAGACAAGGAATTCAAGCAGCTGAAATTGAAAGAGCTAGACAATCTAATATTGGACAAGCTTTATCTCAAGGTTTTAATGTTGCTTTAGCTGGAGCACAGACTCAAAGACAACAACAATTAGCAGCTGGTCAAGCTTTAGGCCAAATGCGTGCTCAACAACAAGCGATGAGAATAGCAGACATTCAATCTCAAAAGCAGGCAGGTGCTTTACAAAGAGGCATCGGTCAACAAGCGTTAGAAGCTCAAAGACAAACTGCTTTACAAAGAGCGTATGAGCCTTATCAAAGAATAGAATTCTTAAAAGGAATCATGACTAACTTACCTACTACACAGTCAACAGTTACTGCAACCACGGCTCCCGGATCTAACCCATTATCACAAGCCCTAGGAACAGGATTAGGAGCATACGCTACTTATAACATGATGCAACCACGGAGCGCTTAATGGATAAAACTTTATTAAGACCAATGTTCCGTCAAAGATATTTAGAAACACAAAAAAAAGTAAAAGTGTTTAAAGAAGGTGGCATTGTTCAAAATGTAAAACATTTTCAAAACGGTGGTTTATCATCAACTGAAAAAGCACTCTATGCAGCAACTTTAGCTGCACCTTTATTACAGGGTACAAAACAACCGGGACAAAGTTTATTTTCTTCTACATTATCTGATTTTGGTAAAGGTGTAGAAAAATTACCTGCTACGATGGTAGCAATTGCAAAGAACAAATCTAAAAGTGTAAAGACTTTATCACCTGCTGAAGTTAAAAATTTAAACTTACCAGAGGGTTCAGTCGTTCAACAAAAAGCAGATGGTACATATAATGTTGTTTCAAAACCTTCTGCTGAGCAAATAAAAACAATGCAAGGTAGTAACAGAGTAAGAACTATTCTTAGTAGAATTGCAGATGACTATGTTAAACTAGACAAACCTGTTGGACCAATTTCATATAGAACAATTGCTCCTTTAACAAAAGCATTTGGATCTGGATATGCAAAAGATTTTGCAACAATGAAAAGTAGAATACAACAAGCTACTTCTTTTGTTACACAGGCCATTTCTGGAGCAGCAGTATCAGAGCAAGAAGCAGAAAGAATTAAAGGATTGATACCACAATTAAGTGACACTGAAGCAACGTTTGAAGCAAAACTAGAAGCGTTAGATTCATACTTTGCTGATGCGATTGCAATTGCAAAAAACAATAATGCAGATTTTACAACTGCTATGGAAATTATGGAAGCATCAAATCAAGGTGCAGGAAATTATCTTGATTTAACAGAAGAAGTTGTTGTTACAAAAACTGAAGGTGGTTATGATGTATCCAAAAATTAAGGAGAGACAATGGGAACTATTGTAGTAGAAGGTACAGAGTTTACAATTAAAGGAGATAATCCAACTCCAAGAGAACAATTAGCAATTGACTCTGTTTTGGCTAAGACACAAAAAGATGGAGGCGGTTTAACTTTTGATGAAGAGTTATCTTTAATGATAACTCCAGAACAAGTTTTATCTGATGCTCAAAAAGGAAAATACAATAAAGATACAGAAGGTTTTTTAGCTAGCCCAACATTTATGAGAATTGTTACTGAGGTTGGTTTATCAATTGCAGGTGGACTTGCTGGAGCTGCAATGGCTCCTTTTTCAGGAGGTTCATCTTTAGCTTTAACAGCGATGTCTGCAGCTAGAGTTGCAAGACTTGCTAGACCTCTATTAAATATTTCAGCAAGTAAAGTTGGTTTAATCGGACGAGCCACAGCCGGTGGAGCAATCGGGGGTGGTACGGGTGCTGCCATTGCTCAAACTTTTGATCCAAGAGAAAGTATTGTTAGAGAAGTTGCAAGAGGTGCATTGCAAGGGGGTGCCGGAGAAGTTTTAGGTTTTGGTTTAGCTGGTGCTTTAGCAAAAGGTTATAATAAGGTTACTGGATTTCAAATAAGACAAATAGATGGAGCTAGACAAGCTACAGCTGGTTTATCTAGAGATAGAGAATTTATGAGAGTTTTGAAAGCAGCTAAAGATGGAAAAACTCTTGATGCAAAAGATTTAAAAAAATTAAAAGATGGTGTTAAAGGTGCAGATGGTAAATATGATACTTTACCAATTACTGAAGAACAATTAACTATACTTACAACACCTGCTTTAACAACTAAAGCAATAGCTAGAGCTGGTGATCTTTTAGAGGAAACTGGCGGAATGTTTTCTAAAAGCGGTATCAGAGCAGAAAAATCAAATATATCTCCGGGTAAAATGACAGAGAACAGTACACTGGAAACATTATCTGGTGTAGCCTCAGCATCATTATTAGGAGGGGGCCTTGTTCGAACTGCTGAGAGCATGGCTACAAAAACTACAATGCAAGGTATAAATAATTTTGTTGATACAGTTTTATATCAATTACCTAAAACAGGAGCAGCTTATGATGAAGCTGGATTAGCGGTAGGTGAATTAATTAATCAACAAATTACAAAAAGTCATGCTTTGTATAACACCACAAAAAATAAAATGTGGAATGATGTTACTGAAGCATTAAAACCTTTTAGAAGACCAGACGGAACTTTTGATCCCAAATATGATGTAGTTTGGAGAGGGCCAGATGTTCCTAATAATATTACAGTTACAAGAACTCCAAAAAATGGTGCAGCATTTGATGAACCAGCAACTAATTTAGGAGAATATATAAACAAAGCTTTAAGAGAAAATAGAAATATAGATAACGAAGATGTAAAAGGAATGTTAGGAATTTTAATGCGTGCAGAAGGTAGAACAGACTATAATGATTTTAAAAATATGTATACTGCAATAGCATCAAAAAGAACTGATGCTGCTTCTGCTCCTGTACAAGCTGAACTATTAGCAAGAATGCAATCTATGTTAAACAACTCACCTCTTCCGGGTGATGTAGGTATATTAAGACAAGCTGCTGCTAAATTTACTAGCTTAGGTGGTAAACCTTTTAATGATGCAGTTTTAAAAAGAATAATGAATACTGAGAGAGGTCATGAAAATATTTATAAACAAATAGTTGCAGGTGGTAAAGAAAGTTACTATGACGATTTTTTTAGAACTCTTGATGAAGGAAAAATTAGTTACAGACTTAATGATGGAACAACTAAATCATTTGATTTATTTCCAAATAGAGAAGTAATTAAAAATGGAATAAGAGGACAATTTTTTAAAGATTTCTTACAAAATTCTGTTGATGAAACAGGACAATATCCAAAACTATTAGCAACAAAAGCAAATACTTTTTTAAGAAACCATAATTTTCTTTTAGAGAAGCCCGGTTTCTTAACACAATCACAAATTAAAAATTTAAAAGAATATGCCAATAGAATGAAATTTACTGAAGGTGTAATAAAACCTACTTCTGCTGCAGGGTCTAACCCAGCTATGTTTATTCAATTAAATCAAGCAGGTGCTATTTCACAAATGGTAGGTGTATTAGGATTTGGTACAGGAACAATTGATCCCGGTACAGCTGCATTCTTTGTATTAGGTCCATTAGGTTTATCAAAAGCTTTTGCATCTCCTCAAGTAACAAAATTAATGATGCAAGGGTTTGGTGGAAAAGGAGCTAAAGCAATTGATAGTTATCCAAAACTTTCAAGATATATGGGTCAATTAACAACTGCTATGGTTGGACAAGGTGTTATATCTGCAGATCAAGCACAAGATACAATGAATACATTAAAGGGACAAAAAGAATATTACGACAAATTTTTTTCAACAGGTAAATATGAAGGTTCAATTGTAAACAAAATGGATCCAGCAAACGCACCTGCAATTCCTGTTGTTAATGAAAAAGGTGAAACAATTACTTTTGAAGAAAGTATTACTGAAGAGGTTACAGCTGCACCAGAAACTGGAAGTGCTGGTATAGATCCAGCTTCAATTCCTGTTGCGCCTTCTAATTTAAATTCAATGAATAATAATACTAACTCAAGAGCAGCGTTAGCTTCAGGTAATATCTATGGAGCAATTGCATCCAGAGGTATGAGAGAAGGAGGCATTGTTAGTGCGAAGAAAGTCAACAGCTAAAAAAGATAGCTTAGCTCATCAACGAATCGATGCTCATGAAAAGCTTTGTCATATAATGCAAAGAGAAACAAATAAAAAAATTCAAGAACTACACAGTGATGTTCACAGATTAGAAAGAATAATGATTGGGGCATCAGGCTTTTTAATTAGTAGTATGTTAGGATTAATTGTTGCTCTTTTTATTAAAGTATTCTAAAAGAATGCGTGCGTCTGAAACAAGAAAAAAATAAGTTTATTATTACAGATCTCTCTCGAGAAGAAAAATATAAATATTCTAAGTATTCAAGAAACGATAAAGACGGACCACGAACCTATAATGTAGGTGAATTGAAAGTACCCTCAGTTACAACTATTTTATCTGCTACTCAATCTGAAGAAAAGAAAAGAAAATTAGATGAATGGAGAGCAAGAGAAGGATATCAGAGAGCTCAACAAATTACTCAACAAGCAGCATTAAGAGGAACTGAAATGCATTATGTACTTGAACAATACATTGCAGGTAAAGGTTATTTAAATTTATCTGAGGGCGGTGAACATGCAAGAATGATGGCTCACGAGATTGTAAAAAATTTAGAATTGTTTACTACTGTATGGGGTAATGAAGTTAGTTTAGCTTATAGAGATAGATGGGCTGGATCAACTGACTGTGTAGGTCTATATGATGATAAGCCAACAATCATTGACTTTAAACAAAGTAATAAACCTAAAAGAGAAGAATGGATTGAAGATTATTATTACCAGATTGCAGCTTACTCATTAGCGCATCAAGAACAATACGGACCAATTGATCAAGGTTTAATTTGTATCTGTACCAAAGATGGTTTGTACCAAGAATTTAAAATGGATGCTCGTAAACTTGATGAGTATGAAAACAAATGGTTTGAAAGAGTAGAACGTTACGAAAAAATTAAAGCCACTTCTGAACCTGCTCCCCAAGAGTCTTAGCAGATATTTCAATTTTATTTTCTAAAGAATTTAATATACCTTCATCAATAGTTTTATTTGCTATTAAATCTACATATGTGACTTGAGCAGTTTGACCATATCTATGAGCACGATCTTCGCTTTGCTGACGGACTTCAAGATTGTAATTATTACTATAATATATAACATACCGAGCAGCAGTAAGGGTGAGACCGTAACCACCAACAGTAGGATTACCAACGATGAAACGGCATCTATCATTAGATTGAAAATTTTCAACAGCATCATTACGTACTTTGACTGAATCTTTACCGTATATTGAAACCACGGAATCTTTTCCATAAGTCTCCTCTAATGTTTGTTTAATCATTTCTATATTAAAAACGTAGTTTGCCCATATGATACACTTGTCATCACTCTCCTCCAATATGCTCATTAACTCTTTTAGCTTAGGATTTGTTTTGAATTTATGGATTTCTCCATCATCAGATTTATAAAAACCACAAGTTAATTGGTGTAATTTAAGAACTTCTGTAAGTTTATTTGTATATGAAACCGTATCATCATTAATAATAGCAAGAGCTTTTTTCTTAAGATCTTTATAAATTTTTTTCTGTTCTTCAGTAAGATCTATATATCTTTGTACATACATTTTTTCAGGTAAATCTAGACAATCTTTTTTTCTAACTCTATATGAAAAACCTTTAATCTTAGCCTCTAACTCATCTAAGTTAGTATAGTATTTAGGAAATTGAACTGTCCTTCCATTCATCTCCATTTGATGCATAACTGCATATCTTGCTCTATATGGATAGAAACTTTCATAACCTAAAAGTTTCCAATCTAAAAAATAACATTGTGTGTATAAATCTAAAGGTGATTTAGTTACAGGTGAACCAGTAAGTATTCTTTTATATTTTACCATTCCACCCATTTTGATCAGAGACTTTGTTCTTCTTGCTGTTCTATTTTTTATTGTAGTGCTTTCATCTACAACCATCATACTTCTTAACCCAATCATACCTAATAACTTTTGCAACCAGTGAGATCCAGACTTATGAGATAAAGCTTCAACATTCATCAAAATAAATGTTAGTTTAGAATCATTCAAAAGTAGTTTCTTTTCCGAATCAACTTTCCACACCCATATGTTGTGTGGTTCAGGACTATGAGCAGCTATTTCTTTTTTCCAATTTTGATAAACTGAATTTGGCGCAATTACTATACAGTATTGTATAAGTTGTGATTGAAATAAAAAACAAGCATTATCAATAGCTACTTTTGTTTTACCTGTTCCCATTTCCATGAAATAAGCAAAGTTTCTTTCTTTCGCTCCCTGCGTGAGTGCATGCCTTTGATGTTCAAAGGGCGGTGTTTTGTAGTTATACATTTTTTGTTTTTATAAATTATTTATTGGACTTTTACAATTAGATAATATATTGATTCGTCTAAGGAGGTTCTTATGGACTTAGAAGCAGAATCTACCGTGTCGGTAGATACTGGCATGTCTAAAGACATTGCCGATTCTTGCAATAAGTTATTGGAAACTCAGAAAAAAATAAACACGGTTGAAGACCAATTGAAAATACTCAAAGGTGTAGAAACCACTCTTTCTGAGCAAACAATTCCAAACTTAATGCAACAAGCTGGTATATCAATGCTTAAATTAGCAGATGGTTCATCTGTTGAAGTAAAGCCTTTTTATTCAGCACGTATACCTGTATCAAAGGCAGTTGAAGCATTCACTTGGTTAAGAGATAACGGATTCGGAGATATGATTAAAAATCAAATATCTTTAGAGTTTGGTAAATCTGAAGACAATGAAGCTAAAGCATTGGTAGAGGAACTCAAACAAAAAGGCCTAGCAGTCAAACAAAAAGAATCTGTGCATCCTTCAACTCTTAGAGGATTTGTTAGAGAACAAATTGAAGATAAGGGAAGAAGTGTGCCTGCTGAACTGTTTGGTACTTATGTTGCAAACAAGACTAAAATAACCACGAAGGAGTAACATGTCAAAAGAGCAACACGCAAAACCTCAAGCCAAAGAGGTAACTAAAAAGGCAACTAACCTGCCTGCTCAAATTAATCTTGAGGAGATGTCAGGGCAAGGTCAAGAGTATGTAACAGCTCGGGACCAAAAACTACCAATAATAAAGATTTTATATGCTAACTCACCAGTGCTTGATGAAAGTGATGGCAAGTATATTGAGAGAGCAAAACAAGGAGATATCTATAGTGAGACATCTCAAAATCTTTGGAAAGGTAAAGAGGGTATCATCGTTGTACCTTGTTTATATATCAATACATTCAATGAATGGAAAGATAGAGGAGATAGTCCGGGAAGACCTGTAAAAATTCATACAGATCCATCGATTATGTCCGAGACAACAAGGGGGGATGATAACAAAGATAGATTACCAAATGGTAACTATGTGGAAGATACAGGAAATCATTTTGTTTTTATACTGGACAAAGAATATAACCCAGTAGAACAAGCATTGATTTCTATGAAGTCTACTCAAAAGAAAAAGTCTAAGACTTGGAATTCTATGATGATGTCTAGAAGAGCTCAAGGTAAAAAAGGCTTTTTCACTCCACCAACTTGGTCAACTACTTATAAGTTGACTACTACTAAAGAATCTAATTCACAAAATTCTTGGTATGGTTGGGTTGTAGATTTTGATAAATATTTAAATGCTGGTGAGAACCTTAAAGTGTTGGAAACAACTCAAGCATTTTATCAAAGTGCAATGAAGAGTGATATCTTTGGAAAAGTAGATTATTCTGAGGATCAACCTAATAAAGTAAATAAATCAGAATCAACACCATTCTAAATGGAGAAAGAACTCTTAAATTTATTTGAGGGTAATTCTGATCTGTTCATTACTACCTCTCTCACAGGGGAGGTAGATGAACGGGGGAAGAGAGTTGCTAAAACACTCACGGTCCACGAACCTTTAACATCTAAACAATGGAAAAATCATTTGGATGGAAAGGTAAGAATAGGTATCAAACCTGAGAAAGAAGACAAGTGTAGATGGGCTTGTATAGATATAGATCCACACAATTACAAAGAATACAATCAAAAAAAAGTTATAGATTTAATTAAAGAATATAAATTACCTTTAATACCAGCTAGATCAAAGTCTGGAGGATTACACTTATTTTTATTTTTAGATAAGTTTGAATTAATTACTGAAGTTAAAAAAATTTTACACGAATGGAATAATAATTTTTTTCAAGCATTAGAAGTATTTCCTATGAACAAATGTTTGAACATGCCTTACTTTAATAAGGATGCAACAACGGAATTTGCATATGATGAAAATAATACACCGATATTGATAGGAAAATTCCTGCAGCTAATAAAAGATAAATCAGTTTCATTGGCTCAACTTCAAAAATTAAACATAAAACAATATGAACCAGAAAGCAATTGGAAACAATACCCACCTTGTTGTCAAAAAATGATTACAGAAAAATGGTCAGGTAATCACAGAAACGATTTATTATTTAATATTGGTGTATTAGAAATGAAAAAATCTGAGGGTAATCTTACCAAAAAACAAATCACCGATATTCTTCTTGAACGTAACAAACAGATATTTACAACTCCTTTGCCTGATAGAGAAGTAATTAATACAGTAGCTAATTCAGTAAGCAAAAAGGATTATGCTTTAAAATGTAATACACCTTTATGTGATAAAGACAAATGTAAGTTTAGAGCTTTAGGAATAGGATCACAACCACCACCAATAGTCACAGATTTTACAGATATAACTTTTATCAAAAGTACAAAGTCAATTGAATATAGTTTTACTTATCAAGAACAGCGTATCATTGTAACACCGGAAGATATGAAAGATGAAAAGTCTTGGCGTACTAAACTATTACGTTATGGAATTTATTGGATGACATTACCTAGACCAAAATCAGGCCCACCACCATTTGAACTTATGTTAAGAGAAATAGTTACTCAAGCAATTGAAAATGAAAAGATGAAGTTTGAAGATACTTTGTCAGAAGAAAAATATACTTTTCTTAAAAAGTTTTTTGAAAGTCACATTGAAGAAGATGATTTTGAAAAGCTTAAAGATAATTATGTTGTTTTAGAATCGAAAACAAATACTTGTTTCTTTAGAAGAATTACTTTTGAAAAATTCTTAGGAAATGATAGAACATTTAAAAGTGTTTCTGAAGCATTAAATTTATTAGGTTGTGAAAGACTTGAATATCATGAGGGTGTAAAAAATGTATGGACTGTGCAAATGCCTACCTTTGTAGATCATAAAAAGATAAAACAAAAAACTAAAAATGTTACCTCGGAGATGGATGATGAATTCCATACAGGTAAATTCAAGACTAATGGATAAACCTGAAGAACTAAAAAAGTTAAAAGAACTTTATCATAAGACAATAAAAATATTTGGCCCTCCCGGAACTGGTAAAACACATACACTTGTTGAAAGAGTTTTAAAAGGTCATATGAAAAAGGGTGTACCTCCTCAACAGATTGCTTACTTATCATTTACTAATAAAGCAGTTAACACTGCAGTTGAAAGAGCCATGGAGGCATTTCCAGAATATGACTCTGAGGACTTTGCAAGATTTAAAACTTTGCATACTTATTGTAGAAGATATTTTGCTGAGGAAGTATTTGATCCTAAACATTGTACAATTGATTTTGCATTACAAACTAAAATAATAAAAACATCTGACACTAGATTATCTGATGATAACTTTACATACAAAGATTGGTCTCTTGGTATTTACAGTAAAGCAAGAAATTTATTGTTGGACCCAGAAGAAGCATACAAAAGAGAAAGCTATAAAAAAGATTCACTTACAGTTTTTAAAAGAAAGATAAGTACATATGAACACTATAAACAAGCTGGAGGTGAAAGATCTTTTATTGACTTTGATGATATGATTGAAAGAGCAATTGCTGAGATAGAGTTTCCTCCGTTACAAATTTTAATCTTAGATGAAGCACAAGATTGTACGCCATTACAATGGTCTGTTATTTATAAGATGGCTTTTAAAGTGGACAGGATTTATTTAGCTGGTGATGATGATCAAGGTATATATAAATGGAATGGAGCTGATCCAAAATATTTTACTAAATTTTTTCCGGGTCGAAAGGTAAAGTTAAGAAAGACAAGAAGATTTGGTGAAGCCATATATAAGTTTTCTCAAATTATTAGAAGAGGAATTTTAGATAGTGAAGAAAAAAATTTTGAGTTTGGTGATAAGGATGGCTATGTAAAAAGTTATTTATCATTCAAAGAAATACCTTTTGAAACATTGAACGATGATTGGTTTATTCTAGGTAGAGTAAATAAATCTGTAAATGAATTACGAATGTTAGCCAAAGACTCAGGGCTATATTACAAAGATAATAAAGAGAATAAATGTTTTGATGAGAAACAATGGCTAGCAATTAAAGCTTGGACTGCAATTAGTAATAATAAAAAAATTGATAAACGACAAGCAAAGAATATGTTTCAATACATTAGAGAATTAGAGAAGCCAGATTATCGGTCTGATAGATTTTGGATGTCTGAACCGGATTTTAGAGAATACGGTTTTCAAGAATTAAAAGAATGGTGTGGATTACAGTTAGAAGATAAAGATAAAAAGAAGCATTGGTTTTGGATATTGAGACGTAACTTTAAACCGAATCAGATAAGACACTTTATAAGATTATTACGTAGATATGGCCAAGCAGAATTAGATAAAGAACCACGAATCACGATTGATACAATACACTCTGTAAAAGGTGGAGAAGCTAACAATGTAGTTTTATATAGTAAAGGTAATTATCCATCACACTTCAATAATAAAAATAGAGAAGAAAAAATAAATGAAAAAAAGGTTTGGTACACAGGATCAACAAGAGCAAAGAAAACTTTACATTTGTTGAGATCTGACTATAAATACAACTATCCAATTGGTGCTGACTATTTAATATATATTCAGGAGAAAAATGATGACAAATAAAGATATGTTCGATGATGCTTTTCCACAGCATAAGCAAATAGGTGGATCCCATTATAAAAATTTTCACATTCAACCTTATGAATTTATTTCAAAAAACAATCTCTCTTTTTTTCAGGGCTGTGTTGTGAAATATGTTTGTAGATATTTATATAAGGCAGGTATCCAAGACTTAGAAAAAATTATTCATTACTGTCAATTAGAAATATTAAAACTGCAAGACATGAAGAAAAAGAAAAAATGAGTTTACAATTATCGATGAACTTTAAAAAGTCCATGTGGAGTACACCAGCAGAATATAAAGATTTATCAGCAGCATCAGAGATTGCAATTGACTTAGAAACTAAAGATGAAGGTATTACTAATGGCTATGGTGCAGGATGGGCTACAGGAAAGGGTAAGATAGTAGGTATAGCAGTAGCTGTAGAAGGCTGGCAAGGATATTATCCATTCGCACATTTAGGTGGAGGTAATATGATACCTGAGCAAGTAAAAAAATATATTAAAAAAATTTGTGCATTACCTTGTCGAAAAATTTTTCATAATGCTCAGTACGATGTTGGTTGGTTAGAAGCAGAAGGTTTTAAAGTTAATGGTGAGATTGTAGACACCATGGTTGCAGCAGCACTGATAGATGAAAATAGATTTAAATATTCTTTGAATAGTTTGGCCTTAGATTATCTTGGTGAAATAAAAGCTGAGACTGATTTAAGAGAAGCTGCCGCTGCTCATGGTGTAGATGCAAAAGCAGAGATGTGGAAATTACCAGCAGAACATGTTGGTCATTATGCTGAACAAGATGCACGTCTCACGCTTCTATTATGGCAAAGATTTAAACAAGAAATATCTTCACAGAGTTTAACCACAATATGGGATCTTGAGATGGGTCTATTTCCTGTGCTGTTAAAAATGCGCCAAAGAGGAGTGAGAGTCCAAGTGGAAGAAGCTGAACGATTAAAAAAACAAATGCACAGCCAAGAAAAAGAACTGCTGTTGGCAATAAAAAAAGAATCAGGAGTAGACATAGACATTTGGGCAGCACGCCAGATTGCCATAGCTTTTGATAAGCTAAAGATTGATTACCCACGAACTCCGAAATCCAACGAACCATCATTTACACAAAACTGGTTGATCAATTGTAGACACAATATTGCTAAGCTTATTGTACAGGCAAGAGAGGTAAATAAATTTCATAATACTTTTTTATCTTCTATCATGAAATACCAAGTCAAGGGAAGGATCCATGCTGAAATAAATCAACTTAGATCTGATAGTGGCGGAACTGTGTCAGGCAGATTATCTATGAGTAATCCAAACCTACAACAAGTCCCTGCTAGAAATAAAGAATTTGGTCCAAAGATAAGAAGTTTGTTTATACCAGAGGAAGGTTATTCATGGGGAAGCTTTGATTATTCTCAACAAGAACCAAGAATGACTGTACATTATGCAGCCAGTATTGGTGATGGATATGAGGGATCAGCTGAATTAGTAGATGCATATCAAAAGTCAGCAGCAGATTTTCATCAAACAGTTGCAGATCTTGTTGGTATTGAAAGAACTCAGGCTAAAACAATTGGTCTAGGATTAATGTATGGAATGGGTAAAAATAAATTAGCTAATTCCCTAGGATTATCAAAAGAAGAAGCAGAGCAGCTAATAATAAAATATAACAAAAAGGTTCCATTTGTAAAACTATTATCTGATAGATGTATGCAAACTGCAAGTGATAAAGGTGTTATCAGAACAAAAAAAGGTAGGAAGTGTAGATTTGATAAATGGGAAACAAGAGACTTTGGTTTACATGTTGCTGAAACTTATGACAACGCAGTAGCCAAGTATGGAAGAGATAATATTAAACGAGCTTACACTTACAAAGCTCTTAACAGATTAATCCAAGGTAGCTCAGCAGATCAAACTAAACAGTCTATGTTAGATTGTTATAATGCAGGTCACTTACCTATACTACAGATACATGATGAATTATGTTTTAATATAGAATCTCAAAAACACGCCAAGGAAATACAAGATATAATGCAAAATTCAATTGAATTTAAAGTGCCGTTTGTAGTTGATTATGGACTTGGAAAGAGTTGGGGTGCAGCAAAGTAACGAATTAATAGCATGGTGTGCAGGCTTATTTGATGGTGAGGGTAATGTTAATTATGCCCAATACAATGTCAAAGGTAAAAACTGTAAGAAGTGGAATGTAGGAATGGAAGTAGCCATGATTGATTTAGAAACTATACATTTCTTTCATCAAGCAATAGGAGAGGGAACAATTCATTATAAAAAAAATAGAGGCTTAGGACGTAAACCACAATGGAGATGGAGATGTTCTCATCAACAAGCATTAAGAGTAGCAAAGAAATTAATTAAGTATTCAACCACAAAAAGAGAAAAACTTTTAAAGATAATCAATCATTATGAATTCGTTAAGGCGAGGAACCCCCTTAGTGAAAAACGATTTCTGGGTATTTAAAAACCTAACCTAATTGTAAGTCAGGTAAAAGATCTGATTTTGCATCTTCAACACTTTGAGTATTGATTTTAATTTTTAGATCTTTTATTTCAATGTCAAGCCACTTCATATCAGTCGTTACTCGTCCCTGTACCAATGCTTGATTGGCCCATTTTGATTCCAACTGTAGTTTCTTTGACACCAGTTGCTGTAGTGACATCTCTGTCTACCTCCTCAAAAGTTATGCAAGTTTTTTTAGGATCATAAAATGAAATTTTTTGTTCATTTACTTTTCCTGAACTTACAGCCTCAGAAAACTTATTTAATGCATCCTGATCACCCTCGGCTTCAAGAGTATGATCTAAATAAGAGCCCATACAACGGGCTTGGATACGATAAGCCTTCATAAGATAGTATAAGATATATTGAAGGATTCGTCAACATTATAACCGTCTTTGTCAATAGCTATACATTGTGCCCTGTATTCGGTCACAAACCCCTCGTATTTTGCGATTCTCTTCTTAAATGACCTGCCACTAGCATCAGCAATTAATTTGCATCTGTGGCCATCCTTGACGTTCAAATTGATTCTTTGAACACATTCTTTTTGATTAAATTGAGGGACCTCGAAACAAATGGTCGCCAGTAATATAAATTTTATAATCAGCAGGAGCTCCTCTTTTATCTTCAGCACAATAAAACTTCATATATATGCCGTGTTTGTTTACTTCTTTCCTACCGATTTCTTCAGTTTTTTCAATAGATTTTTTATACCCATCCAACAAACAATCATAAGTAGAAGAATAGCCCTCCTCAAAAGTATGAGGATTTATGCAAGTATTTTGCCATAAAGAACACATTATTATGGTTAATTTTATTATTTGCATTGACTTATCTTTCTCCCATATATATAAGATTTGTTGATGGCTAATAAATATAAATCTAAAAGTCCTATGTTGAAGAATATCATAGAGGAGTTAGACGAACAATTGTCTAGTGTGCCTTCTCATGATTGGGATGGTACACCGATGGAAGACTCAATGCAGTTTGATGCATGTATTGATTCGGTTGCCAATGTAAGTTTTCGTGATGGATTTGGTAGAAAACACTACCCAATTAACAGGACGATAGCTACAATTTTAGTTTATGACGAGCTTAACGAAAAAAAAGAAACAAACAATGGAGATGAAAATGTCACAGGAAAACTTTGATATAGTAAAAAAAATAGAAAAAGGAATGGATGAGCTTGGTGTAAAAATTGACACTATGGCTGACACCATTAAAAATCTTAGATTAGAAAATGCTGATCTAAAAAAAGAAAACCAAGAGTTAAAAGAACTTGCAGGAGTATCTACTACAACAGATAAAACTAGTAACCCCTTCCAAGATTTTTTTAATCACATTTTAAATAAAAAGAATGATGAACCAAAGATGTCTTGCCCAGTAATGCACAAGGAGGTGAATGATGGACATAAGTAAATGGAAATCAATTGCTGTTAAGAAAAGAAGTTATCTTTTATTAAAAGGTTTATGTAAAGAAAAGTTTAGAGCACCCGGAGCAATGATAGAAAAAATTTTATCAGACCATATCGCTTATCAGGCTAAGAAACAAAAGATGTCTGTTGAAGCATATGAAAAGAAACTTTTAAATGGTAGTGGGAAATGACTATCCAAACAGCGGAGATAACTAAGTTAGATTTTCGTAGTAAAGGTAAAGAAGAATTTACAATTGAATTAGATAAAGATAAAAATACTTTGACGTTATATGTCAATCAAGAAAAAAGAAATATCTTTACTACAGATCAAGCTGAAGAAATGTTTGAAAAGTTTTTAAAACTGGCCAAACTAAAATTTATAAAGATGAGAGAAAAGGAGATGCAGAACTAATGAATAAACAAACGTTAGATGAATGGCAGGCTCAAAAGATTGCACAAATGCAGGATGCTGCTATGACTAAAGAACAAAAAGAAATAATATCTCTTAAATTTAAAAACGAATATCTTACAAATCAAAACAAACTACTTAAATCTTTTTTAGATAAAACCTGTAGAATATTAAAAGCATTTAAAAAAATAGGTTGGGATTTTTAGTGAATGAAATAATTGCTTCAATTGGAATTATTGTTGCTATTTATTTAATTGTCGTTTGGTTATTAGTGATGTGGAATAATGAATGAAACTGCATCAACTAAATCCAATACCTATTCTTACAACTGATATTCCTGTTAAAAAAGAATGGCTAGAGATAGCTGATCAATTTAAATATATTAGGATGGCCACTGGTAATGGCAACTATACTGAAGATAAATATGTACTAAATAAGTTACCAGATCTTAGATTAGAAATAGCAAAAGTAATCGAACAATTTGCTAGAGATATATTAAAGATAAATAAAAAAATTGGTTTTAAATTTTTAAATTCTTGGATTAACATTCATGGTCATAAGGATTTCTCATACTCTCATTATCATAGTAATAGTTTATTCTCAGGTGTTTACTATCTTAAATGTGAAGAAGGCCAAGGATTCTTAGAGTTTAATAATAATAAATATAATAATCATTTATCTAGTTTGTTTCATTTTGAATATGATGAACTTAATCTAATAAATAATTCTTTACATAGGTTTAATGCTAGGTCCGGTAACTTAATAATATTTCCATCAAGTATTCCTCACAGTGTATCTATTAATAACAGTCAAGAAAAGCGTTATTCATTAGCTTTTAATGCGTTTCCATTTGGTAAGTTTGGTGAGCCAGAGAGTCAGATAAATTTAGAATAGTCAAGGTCTCGTCCCCACGTCCTTAATAAATTATACTTTACAATAACTAAAAAATTTTATATGGCTAAAGAAGTACAAATCACTGTATGCATCGGCTGTAAAGGTCGAGGATTTATCGAAGCAGCAGCTTCCAAAGTCCGTGCATCGTGTATCTATTGTAATGGAAAAGGTCACACGGCCCACGGCTCAACACTCAACGAAGCAGATGAAACTTTAGCGTTTAAAATTGTATGGGATTATTTGAATGGCAAGACAAAAGGATGGTATCACTGATTTAACTAGGATGATGGTCAATTTGGCCAGACATCTTCCTCCATCTCAATATAAGCAAGCAACATCAACAGTGTTTGGTTTATTGAATGGCGTAACTTATGGATACGATCCGGTAAACCCACAGTTTTTATTTGACGCAACTGATATAAAAGACGTACATGCAATGGAGAAGAAAAAAAAATCTGGTAAACATGTTGCAGAGATTATCCCGTTTAAAGTTATTCAAGGTGGTGGAAATGGCTGAGGACGTGAATATTGTTATTATCGGAGACTTCAAGGATGTACAGAATCATATATTAACAGAAGAATTAATTGGCGCAGACATCACAGATGTTATTGATGATGTTTTAGATCATTACGAGGTCGCCTCTCGAATTAACGCTCACAATTCGAAGGATTACTTTAGTGAACTACTCGTCAAACTTATTAAGAACTATGGGCACTGAAGCTGCTCAAGATCTAATTACAGAGAACCACCACTCAGCAGAACAGAAACTTTGGAGGCATGTTGTATTAAATGCAATTGAAGATACTCATGTAAATAATACTGACCGAAAATCAAGTTTAGTTAAGTTAGATGCGCATAAATGGATATGTGAATCTGAAGACTTTGAAAAGATCTGTTGGTGGGCTGGCTGGGATCCTGATGAGATTAAGATTAGATATAAGAAAGCTTTGATGAAGAATGAAATAACATTTAACACCAGACAAATGAAATGGAAACTTTATAATGATACATATGAAGCCCATAAAGCAGAAAGAGATAAGGACCGAAAAAAAATTTTACGTATGCAGGTTATTAAGTTAAGAAGTGATGTTATGAATTGTTCTATTATTCATTTGTCTACAATTTATCAGGAGGTAAAAGTATGATTAATTTTTTAAAAAAAATTTTAGGTATTGATACATTAGAATATAGAATAAGAATACTTGAAAGAAAGAATTACTGGAAATATAAATATAAACATGCCGAAGACCATAACTCTTAAAAACTATCAGCAATATTGGATGAGTGATAAACCTTATGGATCTGACTTTGTATTCTGGGATGATGAGGTTGGTAAGGTAACTATTAAATGTAAAAGAAAAGGTATGAGAAGAGATAAAAGTAATAGATTAAGAAAGTCATGGCGGTCTGAGAGAGTCTAAGATGAATTTATGTAATCTAATTCTCAGCCACATAAATTAGGGTATCAGCCTTCCTGCCCCGTCTTTACAGTAATGGGCCCAGACTTGAGCTCCATTATGAAAAACACCATCATCACTGGGAGATGGTTTTACCATCTCTATAAGTTTATCGTGACATGTTTGGGTGCTGAGTAAAGTTATTGGTACCTTAGCGACTTCGCCATTGGCTAAATGTAGTACCATTAAAATAACTTTCATAATAAAAATAAAATTATAGCTACTGAGATAATAATAATTGTTTTAGTTTTTTTGGAAAGTAAGAACCATCTGTCATCACAGAATTCACAGATCTTATTCCATGCATCTGGTATCGTTATCATAGCCGAATCATATCATATTTATAGGTTGTATGAAACTAAAAACCCTAGGCCAGAAAGGTGTGGCCTAGGGAAATGATAACTAAAAATGGAGATTTATTAATGAAAAAAATAAATCATTTAAATTATTACTTGATTTAGGGGTTCTTGTAAACCGGGGAACTATGCCAAGGAGCAGAACTACCCCGGTTTAACCTTAAGGGAAGTTTTTCATATTGGAAAAACTATCTTAAATATAAGCATATAAAAAGCAAAGTCAAGGGTCGTGTACCATTGACCTAGTACCACGGCTCTCGGCCCCATATACCTACACCTTAGAAAAAAATTATTTTTATTTTTTATTTGTAAGGCAAAATCTCTAGGAATCTAGGAAAATACCAGTAAATACAACACTTCTAGAGCAAAACTCACTAGGAAAACACTAGGAATTTACTAGGAATTTTTGATCCAATTACAGAAAATATTAATTTTGTTATTTATTTTTCTAGGAATAGGGTATTACGAAATATAAAAAATCTGTTATCTTGACCTATATGTCTAAAAAATCAAATCAATTAAAAACAACTTCTGATTTAACTCCAAAGCAGAGAGCGTTTGTAGACATACTTGTTGCTAACTGGGGCCAGATCTCAAAAACAGAAGCAGCAAAACAAGCTGGTTATAAATCAAAAAAAGAATATGGACCTTTTGAAATTGCATCCAGACTTATGAACCCGAATTTAAATCCACATGTTTATAGATATTTTGAAAAAAGATATGCAGAAGAATTAAATAAAAAAGAAAAAGATAAACTAAAAAAATATAATAGGTTCGATCACTTGAGTAAAAAGGCAGAAGAGAAAGGCCAGTTTGGTCATGCCGTTAATGCAGAATTTCGTTCAGGCCAAATGGCAGGAATGTTTGTAGACAAGAAAGAAGTAACACATGTTGGATTGGAGGGTATGAGTCGTGAGCAACTTGAGAAAAGGTTGGAAGAGCTCGAAGGCAAAATCAGTGGTGCGAAAAACATCATTGACGTTACGCCAGAAAAAACTACTGAAGTCGGGTAACTGGATGAAAGTATTTAATGAGGTTCATAACTCACATCTTTTTACTAGTGTGGGAAACATAAAGGTTAAAACAGAAGAGGATTAAAAATATCAAATCTTGAGATTACATAACGAGTTTTTTACCAAATCTTGAGATTGCATAACGAGTTTTTAGAGGATAGTAAAATTATGAAAAACAGAAAAAAAATTTTTTTAAAAAAAATAAAAAATCCAAAATCTGAAATTGAGAAGTATCCTTTAGTTTCTGTTGAGTGGTTAGATATTTTAAGTAATTCAAGTTGGCAATCTATAAAAGATTTAAAAGAAACAAAATTAGCGACTTGTATAACTAAAGGTCATTTGTTAAGTCAATCAAAAGGTATTACAAGAATTTTTGGTGATTATTCTACCAACAAAGAAGAAAGCATTGAAGAAATTGGAAATACAACAGTTATTCCTAATTCTGTAATTACTAATATTAAAAAAATTTAGTGTAAAAAATAGGTCTTTTTATTTTTTTGTGAAGGGTGTATTACCCTTCTTTATGGACAAATTCATAGCATTTTTAATACGATTATTTATACAATTTCCAGTTGCATTTATTATTGTCCTTATTTTAATTGCTTTTTTAAGCCCTATTTAACTCTTGACTTATCTTATCGTATCCCATTATAAAGGGATATGGCGAATCAAAAAATAAAAAATGATATTCAAATGTTTTTACATTGTAAGAACTGTTTGGATAAGCGACCTAAAAATGTAAGCCCAAGAGAGTGGGTACACTTGGAAACAGGTTTTACTATTAAGGGATTACAAATCTTTTGTGTCAGATGTGAATTAAATGTTTGTGCATTAGATTTTTTAGGTCAAAAA
>JAAHTH010001323.1_pt1 | contig 22086 bp, 10 predicted proteins | sample 6116091 | NCBI WGS metagenome assembly JAAHTH01 (sample SAMN13939990, study PRJNA603662) | sponge metagenome | isolation source: marine sponge | host: Mycale hentscheli | place: New Zealand | collected 2006 | reverse complement strand
CCATATTCAGCTTTAGCTGCTTGGTTTAAAACAGATGAAGGTTTAGAAGTTTACAAATCAATAGAGAAAAAAATCAAATAACAAGTGATAATAAAATAAGGTGGTTTTAACGCCACCTTTTTTTTTAAAAATATTAAACGATATGGATGTAAACCAAGTATATCAAACAGTACTATATATATTAAACAAAGAGCAAAGAGGTTACTTAACACCTTCTGAGTTTAATAGTGTAGCTACTCAAGTACAATTAGAAATATTTGAAAAGTACTTTGAAGACTTAAATCAACAAATGAGAAGACCTGACGTTGTTGATAGTGAATACGCCAATCGTGTAAAGATGATACAAGAAAAAATAGCTTTATTTGAAGAGAAAGCATCTTTGCAAACAGGTTATAAATTACCTCTAAACTTACATAGGTTTGGTACTATACAATATGAAAGTGCTAACATGCAATCTGTAGAATGTGAAGAACTTTCTCAGCATGAGTTTAATTTAATAAGTAGATCAAAGCTTACTCAAGCTAGCACTACTTGGCCAGTTTTCACCCGTAGAGGTAATAATCTACAAGTTTATCCTACATCAATAGGAGCAGACAAATTATTTTGCTATTATATTAGAAAGCCTAACGACGTTAGATGGGGATTTACTGTTGGTACATTAGGTCAATATATATATGACCCTACACCTGGTTTTGCAGGTCTGGTAGCTAGCTCAAGTCTTTTTACCAGTATTACACAAAATGTAACAGGTGCTACTAATGGATCTTATTCTGTTACCATAGGCACTCCACAAGCTACTAACAGTGGTTTAGGTTATGGAGCTATTATTGATATAACAGTCGCAGGTGGTGTGGTAACTGCTATTGCGGTGAATGCGGTAACAGTAGGCTTAGGTTTTAAACCAGGTGATGTTATAACAATTCCTAAAGCAGTTCTTGGAACTAGCACAGCAGCTGATCTTTTAATAACTTTAACAGCAGCAAATATTAATAGCGCGTCTTCTGAATATTCGACACAATTTGAACTTTCTGATATTGATCAAACGGAAGTTATACTTAAAATACTAGCATACAGTGGTGTTATAGTAAGAGATACTAATATGATTCAAACAGCTACTCAATTAGCTCAGTCTGAGGATGTAATAGAAACAACATAAAATGGGATTAATAACAGAAACTAATAGTCAATATTACAACGGAGAACAAATATTTTTTGTAACTGCACTTACAAGTTCAGTAACATGTACATTAGATACTCAACTTTATGATTCTGGATCAACAACACCAGGTTCTATAGCTAATTATAATGTATACGTAAGCACTAGTGGTAATATAGCTCCTAATGATTTTGCATTATACACTGGTACTGCAACTGTAGAGAATAACATTGTAACATTTAATCCACCGATACCTGGACCAACAGGTGGAGCAACTAAAGTAGCTATTAAACTAGAGCTAATAGCAGAAGCTAAATGGAATAACTACGGTGGTTATGAATATATATCTTTAAAAGATGTTATAGACAATTTTATGATAGCTTACGTAGGTGAAGACAAATTAATACCTAGAGTTAAAAGAACTGATGTGTTGTTTCATGCTAAAAGAGGTTTACAGGAATTTAGCTATGACACTTTAAAAAGTATAAATTCTATAGAAATAACTTTAGCTAACTCATTATCATATCCTATTCCACAAGATTATGTTAACTACGTGGAGTTCTCATGGGTAGACGCATTAGGTGTTAAGCATATAATATATCCAACAACTTTAACAAGTAATCCTACTCAACTCCCTTTACAAGATGCTAATGGCATGCCTATACAAGATGAGTATGGAGAAAATACAGAAGCTGCTCAAGCTAAGATAGACGAAAGATGGAAAAAAGCTAATGACAGGTTAATAACAGGTGAATTTGACAGTGACTACTACATGGGTGTTTATGATTGGTATTGGTGGAAAATGGCTTATGGCCAAAGATACGGATTAGAACCAGAGACATCTCAAAAAAATGGATGGTTTACTATAAATGAAAGAGAAGGAAGAATATCATTTTCAAGTGATTTAGCAAATCAATTAATAATAATGCAGTACATATCAGATGGCTTAGCTTATGACTTAGATATGAAAATACCTAAAATGGCTGAGCAAGCTATTTATATGCACATTGTTCATGGTATAGTATCTACTAGAGCTAACATGCCTGAGTATGTAGTAAGAAGGTATAAGAAAGAAAGAAGTGCTGCTTTAAGAAATGCCAAGATTAGATTATCAGATATTAAGTTAGGTGCGTTTACACAAGTAATGAGAGGTAAATCTAAATGGCTTAAAAATTAATATATGCCAGATATAAGAAATACATTTATAAGGTCTAAAATGAATAAAGACCTAGACGCTAGAATAGTTCCTGCTGGTGAATATAGAGATGCCGTTAATGTTACCGTAAGTACATCTGAGGGAGCTGACGTAGGCGCATTAGAAAATATACTAGGTACTAAGTTGTTGAATAAGTTTAACATAACAGCTATTGGAACTGAAGTGATAGGTGTAAAGGAAGATCCTGGAACAAATAGATTGTTTGCTTTTTTTACAAACTACAACGACTCATCAAGCGATAGGCTTAGTAATTTTGCTCCAACCGCTTCATATTGTTCTATTATATGTTATGATATAACTTCTAATACTGTAACTCCTTTAGTGTCTGGAAACTTTTTAAACTTTTCAAAAACACATCCTATATTTGGTATAAACATATTAGAAGAATTATTGTTTTGGACAGACGATAGAAATCAACCTAGAAAAATAAATATAAATTCTGCATTAGCTAGTCCAGCTACCGCTGTTAATCCTTATTATCAGCTTGAAGATCAAATATCTGTAGCAAAGTATTATCCTTTTGATACACCTGAAGTTTATAGTGAAGAAGTTATAGATGTTCAGATTCTAAATGGAGGTATAGGTAATCAATACCCTGGTGGTTTTCCCGACTCTGGTTTAGCGCCACCTTTTGCAAACACACAAGCTGCTAATTCTACTCAACAACTAGCTGCTGTAAAATATCCTCAAACAGCTGTTAATAGTTTTTGTAAAATAACTAGTGGTACTCCGTTATTAAAACTTTATCCTGGTTTAGCTTTTACACTAGTGCCAGGAAGCGCTGTGGGTACAGGTAATTCTGCGGGTAAACAGCCTGTAGCTTTTAAAAGCTCATGGCCTTATTTTAACTGTATAAGGAATTGGGAAACTCAACCCTATGTTGATAATCAAACTGGTGTACAACCAGGTGGGCCGTTTACTAAATCTGAAGCTGTATCTCCAAATACAAATCCAGACATATTTTATCCTAATACTCCTTTCTATTACATAGACGATACAACAGGTAGTTCTACAAATGGTAGTCCACTTCCTTGGGAAGGCACCTGTAAATTAAAAATAATACAACAATCTTCTTCTGACGCTTTAGAAAGGTATTTGCCAGCGACATATAGGTTGAAATTTGCTGGAGTAGGTGGTCAACCAACTGGAGCAGGTTCAACTACATTTCTACAAAGTCAAGGTAAAGTTAGAGAAACTCAACCATCGGAAAACAAAGCGTTTCCATTCCCTACAGCAGTTTATCCACAATTTGAAGACTATACAAATTCTATCGGGTTTGGTTATATAAACCTAACTATAACTGATATAAATGGATATGGACTTGGTCAAAAAGGACCAGGTACAAGTGGAGCTAGTTATGATGCTAAAGTAGATTATCTTAAAGCTTATTTACAGCCAGATATGAAAATATCAAGTGCTGCTTTTGTTGAAGATGGTAGCACATATTTAGTTGATCAGATATTTCCACAAGGCACTGATTCTTCATCGAATACAGTTTTTAGTATAACTGTAAAGAAAATAGATCAAGATGGTAAATACATACCTAGCTGGATTTGGCCTGAATTTTCAAATGGAGATCCGTTTGATTTTAGTTTTAAAAACCCATGGTTTGAAGAAAATTTTGGTGGTGATAAATTCTATTTAGAAGATAAATTTGTAAGACTTGCTTATAGATTTACTTTTGATGATGGAGAAACTTCTTTAATATCACCTTTTACACAATCATTATTTGAGCCCTTGCAAAAAGGTTATTATATATACAATGAAGCATATGCTGCTTTCAACGCTAATTCAGGTGCATTTTTAGGTCAAGGAACAGTCCCAGCTTCAGATGTAGAAACAGTTGGTACATCAACGCTTAACTTTTTGTATCAAAACATATTAAACACTATAAACCTATCTATAAATATGCCTTACGTTAACGGCGCTCAGATACAGGTACAAGATCTGTCTTCTAAGCTTAAGGTGAAATCTATAGACATAATATATGAAGATTCTGAATCTACAGCTTTAAGATTATTAAAAACTATTCCAATAACTGATTCTTCTATAAATGGAAATGCTTTAAACTACTATGTGTTTAAGTGGCAGGGAGATAAACCTTATAAAACTTTACCTACTACAGAGGTTACTAGAGTTTCAGATCAAGTTCCAATAAGAGCATTAGCTCAAGAGTCTGCTGGTAATAGAATAATATATGGAAACTTTTTAAATAGACATTCTTCTCCAGATTCTTTAGATTTTTCTGTAGGATCAAGTCCTAAATACGATGTAGAAAATGAGTTTAGTAGCAATTCGTCTGTAGAATATCCAAATCACACATTAAAACAAAATAGAAATTATCAAGTAGGTGTTGTATTATCTGATAAGTTTGGTAGACAATCAGATGTTATTTTAGCACCACCAATATTTTCTACTAATCTAGCTTCTAACGGAGATGTGTTTAGTGGAGATACGTTTTTTCACAATTATAAAAGACAAGATCAAATAAGCGCACCTCTCTCTGGGGGTTCTAATATAGTTAATTGGGTAGGAGATTCTTTAAAAATATTGTTTAAAAACAAAATACCTTCTACTTTACCTAATATAGAAGGTTATCCCGGACTGTATAATAAAGATACAAATCCGCTTGGTTGGTATAGTTATAAGATAGTAGTAAAACAACAGCAACAGGGTTATTATAATTTATACATGCCTTTTCAAGCTAATGGAGAACCTTTAATACCTATTGTTAATACTGGTCCAAATGGTATTGCGCCTAACACAAATGTTCTAACATCTTTTACTTTAATTGGTGACAATATAAATAAAATAACAACTGAACTTGTCGAGACAAATTCTCAGTTAGAATTTAATAGTAGTGAAGACAAATTATATCCTAGAGTTGCAACGTTTGGTGAGTTAATTTTCCAGGATCCAAATTGGACAAGCTACACGGCTGGAGCTGGTGGCGTTGGATATCAAACAGGTATGGTAAATCTAAATGATGCTTATGATAATACTGTATATATAGGTAATATAGATCAAATATATAGCTCAACAGGTAGGTCAAATGCTGGGACTACATTAGCTGAAGTTAATAAAACATTATTATATAAGCAACCAGATAATTCTTATGCGGTTGTCGCCGAAAACGAAATTGGTAGAAATCCTTTTGTTTACTATGATAAAATAACAGGTTTTTCAAGTGGAGTACCTACTCAAGAAGCTCCTATAATTAATATTGGTAAACAAGTAACTAATACTGGTATAGGTATTACGTCTAAAGCCCAGCAAAATAATATTGGAGGTATTGATAGTAACTCTATATCAATAGTAGAGGTTGAAGCTGATGAGTCTAATTTAGAAATATTTTGGGAATCTTCTACTTCAGGTTTAATATCAGAACTTAATACTTTAATAGAAAATAACGTTGATGAAAATATTCCAGCTGCTTTAAATACTATTACGGTAGACTTTTTTGAAAACAATCCTGTCTCTCTTTATTATTCTTATTATGAAGCTGGATTAAACTCACCTTCACCTCCGGTACCTACTGCGGGTATAGATCCTTATATAATATCAGTTCAACCTAAGAATGCAGTAGGTGATACTATACCTTTTTCAGCTATAAATAGTGTTGAATTTACATGTGTTAATGGTGACGGCACTGATGTTAAAGACTTATTTGTACTTTCTAATATAAATAATCCGTCACAAGCTATATATAAAATATACTTAAAAGAAACTCCACAATATTTTCTACAAGATGTAAACACTAGACAATTTAATTTTAGCTTTACATTTAATATAGATGCAGAATTACCTGGCGAACCAGCTACGGTAACTACACTTTCTGTACCAGCTATATTACTACAAAACGTTAAACCTAAAATTAGAAAACCTGGGAATAAAAGTGGACTTAGCAACGTAACAGCAGGAACAGGTGGTACTATATGGGGATATGACGGAGTGAATGGTAATAGTAGTATATTAAGTCCAGCATACACTAATGGAGGTTATGATTGGTTTGTTGCATCAGTTCCTAGCACTACTCCAATTGGATCTCCAATAACAAATGCGCAAGATATAGCTTGGAGTGTTGTTAGTTGTATAGAAACAACTACAGGTAATGACATAGCTAGTGACATAAGTTTTGGATACAATGGTGGGAATATAGTAAATGATAATGCTGGTCTTATATATGATAATTATGTTAATGAAAACTATATTATAGCGTCTGCTAACGCACCTGCAGGTACTTATAATTTAATATATCAAGTTACAGATGCAAATGGAGATGGTGATAGTTTCGAATACCCTACAGAAACCTCGTTTGCAAATCTGAACTTTACTATAAATCCATAGTAATAAAATAAAAAAATAAGTAATAATTAATTATGGGAGCAATTTTAGAAGTAAAGTATTTTAATTCATTTTGGACTAAGCGTATTGCTACTGGTCAAGTTAATCCTATAATTGGTACTGGTGCGCCTCAACCTAACGTTTATGGAGAAGCCAACACTACAGGTACATATCCAGGTCCTGTAGCTTTTGGAGATGCTATTTCTGGCGTAGGTAATCAAGAGATATATGGTTTAAGATATTCTGACCTTGTAAATAATCAAAATTATCAACCTGCTTTTCCTAATAGCGCTAATGATAGAATGGCGGAAACATTAAGGTATAATTGGTTTTGCGAAGACTCTACTATAAGAGGTGGCTTTGGAAACAATACTGTTGATTTTGGTGTTAGAGCTTATTTAAATGAGGACGAACCACTTCAAGAACGTAGGTTTAATTCTTTAATATATTCTGGTGTTTTTAACTCTAGAACAGGTTTAAATGCTACTAACGTATTTTCTGTTGCTGAAAGTATAACAAAGTCCTTAGAACCTGCCTATGGATCAATACAGAGACTATATGCAGAAGACACTAACTTAATAATATTCCAAGAGAATAAAGTTAATGGAGCATTAATAGACAAGGATGCTATTTACTCAGCTGAAGGCGGTGGTACTGTAACATCTAGCCAACTTGTTATAGGGCAAACAGTTCCGTATTTAGGTGAGTTTGGCATAAGTCAAAACCCTGAATCTTTTGCAGTTTATGGTTTTCAAAAGTATTTTGCAGATAAAGATAGAAGTTCAATAATGAGATTGTCAAGAGATGGTTTAACTCCTATTAGTAAATACGGTATGAATGACTATTTTAGAGATGAATTAGCTAAAGTAGATAATGAATGGAAAGATTATTACGTAACAGCATCGCTTGAAACTACTGGCACAGTCAATGTTTTTAACATAACTAATTCTACTATAAGTGGAAACTTGCAGATAGGTAGTGGTATACAAATATCTTCTGATAACGGAATTAATTACGGTCCTGATCCTACTGTTGCTTATATTACAAATATTGTTGTAAGTGGAAATTCTACTACTATAACATCAAGTATAAATCTTGCTTTACCAGCAAATGATGGTTTAGTAAGATTTGTTTCTCCTGACAGAGGTAGAATAAGAGCTGGTTGGGATATATATTCATTACATTACTTACTATCTTTACAAACTAATTCACGTTTTACTAGTAATGATAGTTCAACATATCAAACTTTAACATTTGAAGAAGCAATAAACGGTTGGACAAGTAGATTTTCTTTTAAACCAAGCAAAATATTTAGTGTTGAGAATAAGACTTTTTCTATAGATCAATACAGTCTTTATGAACACTTTGACGAAACAGTTCCAAACAATAGAGGTTTTTGGTACGATCAACCTTATAATTCTTCTAGTGTAAACTTTTTATTTAATACTGATCCACTAGTTGTAAAAAACTTCAATACTATAGGTTATGAAGGAGGTAGTGGTTGGAAAGTAGATTACTTTACTAGCGATGAAGAAGGATATGATTTTATGGAAACTGTTAATAATCAAAATCTATATAGTACTTTTGAAGATGAAACAACTGTAGTTTATAGTTTCTTAGAAGGTAAGTATGAAATTTATGATCCTACGAAGACAGGAATAAATGCAGTTTCTCCTCCTTATGCTCATGCAGGTTTTGCTAGAAAAGAAAACAGATACGTATCAGCATTAATTCAAAAACAAACTGTTACAACTAAACCTTCATCTTATCCACCTAGACCTGGTGAAGTCATATTTGGTAATCAAATGAGTGGAATTAAAGGTTTTTTCGCTAATGTGCAAATGTCAACAGACACTGTAACTCAGCCAGGAGGAGAAAAAGAATTATTCTCTGTTTCATCAAACATTGTAAAATCATCTTAAAAATAAATATATGGGCGACGTATTAACAAGTATACTAACAAATCCTAAAGTAATAGGTTTAGCAGTTAACACCACACAAGGTTTTTTAGCCAAAGGCAAAGCTGACGAGCAAATATCAATAATAGAAGATAATCAAAAAGCTTTACAAGACGTTATAGACTCTAGACAAGAAATAACTAACCCGTATCAAAGTGTTAGCGCTTATAAACCTACTGATAACTCAGACATGTTTAAAAATCCATACGAAAATCTTAGAGTAGCTACTAAAGCTGCTGAAATACAAATGGAACAAACAGATATAGCTTTAGCAAATACCTTAGATACTTTAAGAGTAAGTGGTATGGGAGCAGGTGGTGCAACTGCCTTAGCACAAGCTGCAGCTCAAGGAAAACAAGGTATTGCAGCTAGCATTGAACAACAAGAGATTAATAATCAAAAATTAAAAGCACAAGGAGAGGCACAAGTTCAAGCTCAAAAAGCAGCAGAAAAAGCTAGGGTTCAAGGTATTGAGGCTAGTGAACAAGGAAGAGTTCAAGCAGCTCAAGCAGCAGGTGAACAATTTATGTTTGCTGCACAAGAAACTAGAACTAATGCTGACTTAGATAGAGCACAACAAGAGCTCGATACAGCTAAAGCTCAACAATTACAATACCAATCAGACTCATCAGCTGCTTTTGGACAAGTAGCTAGTGGTTTAATGGATATGAAAGATTTTACAGGTGAGACTGATAAAAATGCTGCGATGCTTTCAGCTTTACAAAAATCAGATTTTGATTTGTCAAAAATCTTTGTGTAATAAAATAAAAATATATGGGAACTTACAGACAGCCAGCTCAGTTAATAGATAAAAGCTTTGAGTCTTTTAATAAATCTTTTAATGCAGCTAACGACAAAAGAGAAGCTTTAGCAGCAGCTAAAAGAAAACAAGATCAAGCGTATGCTCAAAAGCTTGCTCTTAATGCTCAAAAAAATAAACAGAAACAACAGTTAGCTGAAATAAGACAAGATCCTAAAGATGATAAACTAGTTCTAGAAACACAGACTTCTATAAACGCTTTTAGACAAAATCAAGATATACCTGTGGGTATTGCTGTAGATTTTGATTGGGACGGTGAGGGAGTTGGTTTTGGAGTTACAACTAAAGTTTTAGGTGGTAACGATTGGCAACAACGTAAAGAATTATTAGACAATCACAAGAAATATAAAGAAGAATCAACAGATTTGGGTAATAAAACTTTTCAATATATAGGAGATAATAAAGATACTCCCGATGTTGTTGAAACTGATTACACAGTTAATTTTTCTTCCGAAGACTTAAGATTTGTAGAAGAAGCCATGATTGGGCGGCAAGCTAAAAATAAGTTAGGTAAAGAGGTTGGAAGTGATCAATTGCTAGGAGATTGGTACAATAACTATATAGAAACACATGGAGAAGCACCTACTGGTATTGGTATAAAAGGATCTATGGATCTTCAAATAAATAAACTAGCTGAAATGTTAAAAGCCCCAGTTGGTTCTATACAACATACAGAGGCTACACAAGGTTTAAATAACGCTAAGGCACAAATACCAAATTTATTAGCTTTTATGGATGCCGCTGCTAAAGATAACAAAGGATTACTTATTTTAAATTCAGAAGGTAAATGGGAAATGGCTCCAACAAATGAAGCTAACTCTGTATTATTTGAAGAAAATCCAGCATTTAAAGGTAAATTAAATGCCATAATGGATTGGAACAATGGTAATGCTGATCATAGATTTTCTATGGATATTAGCAAGGCAGGTACAACTTTGACTTATTTCAATCCTGTTGTAATGGATAAGCCATTAGCTATACCTTATAAAGATTTGCAGAACGCTTCAAAAAAATCAGGACAACCTTTCTTAGCTACTTTAAACCAAGAGACTTTTGATGAATTTGGTAAAAACTTAAATGCAGGTTTAGATGGTCAAAATTTAAAACCAGTTAAAATAACTAAAGGCTCAAGTGGGCAATATACTAAAGACGGAAGCACTACAACTTTGACTAAAAAAGAGGTTATAGAAGATTTTACAAAATTAAACGAAGAAAGTCTTCAGTATATACAAGAACTTATATATTCTTCAGATAGAGAAACTAACAATGGTGCTCCAGGTACGGGAGGTTTTCAAAACACTAGTGCTCAAAACAATTGGCAATTTATAAGAAAACCAGATTCAACCTTGCCTGTTAATTGGCAAAACACTCCGGATCAACAAGATGCTGTTGTTAATTATTATTATAGCAAAAAAGAACAAAATAACAGAGACGTTTCCGAATATAGCAATTTAAAAATTACACCTGAAGACGAAGAAGATGTGGTAGTTAAAGGCGCTGCTTTAATAGATGACAAAACAAGCGGTATAGCTACTAGCATTAGTCTAGAGCCTTGGGGTTTTAAAAATAAAGACGGTAGATATACTGGTTCAGAAATAATAACTCACTTTGATAAATTATCAAACAATAAAGATTCTACTGGACAAACAGGTATAGCTACTTTACTTAATGGGATTTTAAAAAGAAATTCTGCATCTAAATATGACCCAAATAATCCAACATACATGACTGGAACATATTAAAAAAGAAAGTTTCCAAAACAAGAAGGACTTGAAGATAATCAACTGTATGTCAAAACTAGTGGAGGTAAAGGAATTAGAGCTATAGAAATAAGTGACTGGAAATCTTTAATGAAACAAATACAAATTTTAGATAGTGGTATAACACCTAAAAATATGACAAAGTTTATTGAAGGTATAGAAGCTACCGGTATACAAACAGACGATGATAGTGATGTAGCTGTAGTTGAAGATGCAGAGAATATGACCGCACAAAACTTATTAAATTTTATTAAAAGACCCCAAGCATGACAAGATTAGAATACGCTCAAGATCTATACTCAAAAGGAATTACTGATGAAGAGTTTCTTTTAGAAATAGAAAAATATGACAATGGAGAAGTTGTATTAGAAGAGAAAGTTGAAGTACAGGAAGAAGTTCCTGAAAATTTTCAAGAAGACACTATGGAGGAGACTGTACCTGTGGTGTCGCAAAACATAGAAGAGAGTTTGGTTTCAGATTCGGAAACTTTTTCTTCGGAATTACAGTCGAACTTAGAGCAGTTAGATCCTAATACTTTACTAGAAGGTGGAGATGATGAGGAAGAGGAAAAGAAAAAGAATAGACCTAAATTTATAAATATAAATTCTAAGGCTACTGACAATGTTGTTAAAATGCCTGCACCTTACATAGAGCAAGAGCCAGGTAAAAAAAGAAAAAAAGTTAAAGTTGATGTACTAAACACATATACTTTAGCAGAAAATGAAAGTCAACACGATGCTAATCATATATCATTAGATCAAAGTGATGCTGTATTAGAAGCTTTTCAATTAAAAAAAGTTAAAGGTCAAGAGAGGTATTTTACGGACGACGCTAGAGGCATGAAACAAATGGAAGAGGCAGGCATTACTATGGATGATGTTGAGTATGATTATTCTCTTAAAAGATATGCTTATAAACCTGAGTCTTACGAAGAGCAAATAGTTTTAATTCAAAAGCTTGATGCTGAAAGACCATTTGAAGCCGATGAAGAAACAACATTTAAAGCTCAAGTATTAAATCTACCAGGTGAACAACCTGATATAGAGCAAGGTATAAAACAAAAAGGCTCTACTTTAGAAAATTACTATACGTTGTATACTGCCACTCCAAATGCTATTGCTAGAGCTAAGGATATTCAAAAAGCGTTTAAAGCTAAAGGTAAAGAAAGATCTCTGGTGCAAATATTAGAAAAAAACGGAGACTTAAATAAAGCTCAAAAAACTAGATCATTTACTAACGAGCAGTTTGAAAAATTTCAAAAAGGTGAAAGTGGTCAAAAAACTATAAATGAAAAAGGAGAAATTATTCAAGCTACAGAAGAATTAGATGAAGCGGAAATAAAAGTTAACACATATGTAGAAGGAGATCCAGAGGTTTTTAAAGCAGAACTAAACGCAGCTAACGCTAAGTTAGACGAGTTAAGTGCTAGGTATGAAGACGAAGCTATGCCTGAAGAAGAAAGAACACAGCTAGCTATAGAGATTGAAAAAGAAGCAGGAAAGGTAAAACTAATACAAAATAAAATATCAGTAGCTAATATTACAGGTGAAAGCGTTGAGATGTTCATGAAGCTTGAAGATGATGAAGTACCAAGAGAAACAGTTAGCAAAAAAGCTAATATATTTACAACTGATGAAAATGGTAAAATAATTCCTAACATGGATAAAACCTATGATCCAATACGTGATGGAATGGCTGTTGGTCCTGGCTCTTGGTTTAAGAAAAACCCTAGAAAAGCTAGTTATTGGAATAGAGATTTTGAAAAAAATGAAAAGCAAATAAATAAATTAGTTATAAACCGTAATGAAAAATATGCTAATTTTGGTTTAATAACAGTTACAGGTATTGGTTTAGAATATAATTCCAATGGTGTTGTAACATCTTTTGGAGGAAATGCAGGTGGAGATTATATAACTACATTTAAAAATGGTAGAACTTTTACTAGTGGTAAAAAAGCTGGTTTAATAGATTTAGACGAAACAGCTAAAGCTAACGGTTTGTTTGATGAAACTTTTCAAAACCTCAATAAAATTGTTACAAATAAAGCAAAAAGAGACGCTCTGAAAATAGATTACCTTATACAAAATGGAGTGGCTATAAATACTCAACACAATGGAAATGGCTTGGATATAGCTCAAGGCTTGGCTGATGAGATGAATTTCTTAAATGACAATACTAAAAAAGAAAACTTTAAATTTAAAAGAGAAATAAACACAATAACTAGTACTGAAGCTTTTAATAAAGAAAAGCTTTTGTCTGGTGGAAAACGTTTTGACAAAAAGCTTAGTGAATTAAAAGGCTTGATTAAAGAAAACATGAATCAAGCTAAGAAGATTGTTAAAAAGAATACAGGTCCATATTCAGCTTTTAAAAAATTAGAAAGAAAAACACAAGAAATAAATAGCGCTAGTGAAAACATACTTAGTGAATACAATGTAACTAATGAAGATTTAAAAAAGGTACAAAGTGATATAAAACCTTTAGTTGAAGATCAGCAAAATATAAATCTTTCTATAGAAGAGTTAAACAATGAATACACTGAAAAATACGAAGAGACAGAAGCTCAAATAAAGAAAGCTACAACAAGAGAGGCTCAATTAAAAATTTACAATGACTTCATTGCTTGGGAAACTAAAGATTATAAGCCTAGATTTAATGACCTTAAATCTGACTTTGACAACAAAACTCAAGAAGTAAACAATCTTAATTTAGAAATAAAAAGTATACAAGAAGGTTATACTGCAAGTTACAATGAGTATAAAGAAGAAATGGAGGAGTATAAAGCTTATAAAGCTGATCTTACTCCAGAAATAAGAAAAGCTGGTCTAGAAATTACTACAGCTTTAAATGCTGCTGACACCTATAAAGCTTTGTCTTTTTCTTTTGCTGCTGGTTCTAAAAATATGCACAAGCAATCTGCAAAAATATTTAAACAAGGAGAAGGTAGAGGTAGTTTTTTAGGTGAGACTTGGAATAGTTTCACAGGCGCATTTGCTGATGCTACAGGTGGTAAAGCTATTAGCTTTAGTTATTTAGCAGAATTATTTAACGAAGTAGGTAGATTCACAGGCGCTATTGGCGAAGGTGAATATAATGCTAATGCTTCTAAAATAGCTGCTGATCAAAAAAGTTTTTCTGCAGATGTAGAAGCTGTAAAAAACATAATGAAAATTAAGAACATAGATGAAAAGTATGCTACTACTTATTCTGAAAGCTTCTTAGGTGGCTTAGCTGATACAGCTGCTGTTATGTTAGGTGCTTACGCTGGAGGAACTCCTGGAGCTCCTATGTCGTTTGGCTTGTCTGCAGGTTTCTTTTTTAATAGTGTATCAAATTCACAGCAGGAGATATTAGACATGCAAAGTGAATTCATTAAAAATTATGATGGTCCGGCATGGATGGCTGTACAAGAATTTGAAAAAGGTTTTACGTCTAGACAACAAAAAGGTTATATACTTACTCAAGCAAGTGTCGAAGCTGCGTTAACGTATTTTAGCGGTGAAATTTTTCAAGGTAAAATAAAACCATTGTCTAGTAAAGTAATTAAAAAATACGTAGATACTGCTTTAGGTTTGTTTAATAAAGAAGGTGTTGTAGTTAATACTAAATATCTTAATGAAAGGGTTAGAAAATTAGTTGGTGACAGTATGGCTAAAACAGCTGGTAAAGCTGCAGGATTAACAGAGGCTGGTTTATTAGAAACCTTAGAGGAATACACTCAAGCAATAGCTGCTGAAGGTATAAAATCTGACTATGAAAGAGTAACTAATTACAAAATACAATGGGATATAGCTGATCAAGAAAGTGCTGAGTGGAAAAAGCAAATGGACCAGTTGTTTAAGATTAGTTTTACTATGGGAGCTGTTGGTGGAGTTTTTCATGGAAGTGTTAACAATAATGATAAACGTGTAGATAACCATAACTCTTTAAGTTGAAAAGCTAAAGCTGACCTTCAACAATGCTTACAGTTTAATGTTAGTAATAAAAGAAATGAAGATGCTTTAGAGCAGTATAAGTCTGACATTGATAATCAACTTAATAATCCAGATAATGAAATGGATGAAGAAACTGCTTCTAAACTTAAACAACAAGCAGATAAGGTTTACGAAGTATATAAACATCAAGTTCCACAAAACTTAACAGGTGTTGCTCAAAGCCAAATGGGTGAGCTATTACTTAAGAAAAACGAATTAATAGAAGAGATTGATCAAATAGGTGATAAAAATGCTGCTGCTGATCTCGTTGAACAAGTAGCTGTTATAGATGCTCAAGTTAAAGCTATATCACTTGACCCTAATAACAAAAGATTTGAAGGTAGCACTCAAGAAGCTGTAGAAAGACAGCAAGTGTTAGGTGAAAAGATAATGGAAAGAAGAGGTGGAGGAACTATAACTTTTGCTAAATCTCAACAAGAGTTTGAACAAGCCATGGAAGACAATAATGTTGCGCTTCAAGCTGTAGATGCAGAAGGGAATCTTGTTAATCAGTCTTTAGCTGATGCAATGTATCTTAAAGATGGTAGCGGTAATATAATAGTTAATACTAAAATGATGGAGGATATGGTATCTATATCAGCCACCACTCACGAAATATTACATGATATTACTGCTGATCAATTAGCTGGACTTAGTGATGAAGAACAAGTAGAATTAATAAATAGTTTTAAAAATATATTAAGTCCAAAAGAAAAAGCAACTGTAGAGGCTAGACTAGAAGCAAATTACAATGGAGTTGATATAGCTACTACTGAAGAATGGTTTAATGCTTTTCATGACGCTATTGTTAGAGGAGATTTAAAATATGATAAAAACATATTTGAACAATTAGGTGATTGGATTGTTAACTTAATAAACGGTTTTGCTCCAGGTTCATTTAAAAAAGATTTAAAATTTGATAGTCCGCAAGGAGTTTACGACTTTATAAAAAATTATTCTATAGAAACTAAAGCAATAACCGAAGGAAAGCAAGACGAGTTTTCAGAAGAAGTAGGTAAAGTAGTTTACAATAGAGATAATGAAATACAAGCAAAGCCTGAAGAATCTACAGAAACGACTACAGTTGTTGAGGAAGACGTAAAAGATAAGCCAGAAGTTGCCGCTGCTTTATCTATATCAGTAATAGATGAAACTACAGATAATAAAAAAGCTAGACAAGATACTAGAAACATTGTAGTAGATAACATATATAATGAACATGCTAAAGGTAAAACTAACGAAGAATGGAGAGAGTTTGTAGAGTCACCAAGAGGAATAGCTTTAGTTCAAGATGAAATATTAGCTGGAACAGTATTACTAGATAAAAACAATAATATACTAGAATACAATACTCGTAAAGAAAAAAGAGAGTTATTAGAAAAACCAGGTGTAAAAGAAGTTCAAACTTCTTACTTACCAGATATGGTTGCTATAGCTAAAAGAAAAGGTTCAGAAGATCCTATGGGTACAGCATACGCTGGTATAGACTTCTTGATGAATCATGTTAAAGCTTTTGACCCTTCACAAAACACAGATCTACCAGGTTACATAGGTGGTTATTTAGGTTTAAAAGTTGGTAGTGGTTTTAAAAAGCAGCAGAAAAAAGGTGATGAGATTAGTATGGAAAAAGAAGGTGTGAAACAAGTTGTTGAAAAACAAGCTGTATCTCAAGGTTCTAGTTCTACTAGTGGAGATGAATCTCAACAACCGCAATTTTTAATAAAAGATAGATTAGGAGACAAAGCAAATGCTATAGATAAAAAAGTAAAAGCTATGGCTTCTGGTCTTAATTTAAAAGGTAAGGGATACAAACAAACGCCTAAATTAGCTCTTAAAGAAACTGTGGAAATGTTTATGTCAGATCCAAAAGCTGTATATGTTGATGATGGTGGTTCTTTTTGGGGAACACCTAAAGGTAAAAAAGCTTTAGGAACTTCTATTGCTGAGTCTATATTAAATAAGATAGAGAATAACGCTGCTTTAAATGGTCAAGACATAAAAGCCGTACAACAGTTTTTAATGAAAAACAAACAAACTCTTATGTCTGGTGCTTTAGCTGAAGGTACAGATCCTTCTGGTAAATCTACAGGTATGGCTAAGGTTTTGTTAGATAAATTTTACTCTAAAGGTGATAGAGTTAAAATGACTAAAACAGGTAGTAAACAAGGATTGGCGAAACAAACTAAACTTGACAATGTAGAAGACAGTGTATATGACGACTTGTTTGGTATAACCGAAGCTGGAACACCTAATGTTCAAAATGTTTCTACATCTAGTCAACCTGTAAAAGCAATGATTAGAGCTACAGAAAAAATACTAACTAATCAAGCCATAAGAGAGTCTGTAGAAGGTACACAAAAAATGGGTGAAGGTAGAGCTAAGGCTATGAGAAGTAGTACTCAGTTTAGTCAAGCTCAAGATATTAGCTATATGTCTACAATGGAAGATATATCGCAAAAAAGAGATATTAAAGCTGCTTTAAAAGCTTTAAAGATAGATCCTAAAAATGTAATTGTAACTGACGAAAACAGAATAAATAGGCAAGTTGAATTTGAAAAACAAATTATAAAATATAAGTTAAATTCTCAAGTATTTTTAGCTGGTGCTTTTGCTTTTTCAGGAGCAAGAAGAGCACAAGGTCAACTAGACAAGGATGGTAATTTAGTAAAAGCTAAAACTAGAATTGTAAAAGGAAAAGAAGTACAAAATCCTTATTTTTATCAATTAGATAATGGTAAATGGATGAAAGGTATAAAAGGTGAAACTAAAAATGGTAACATTAAGTACTCACAACCAGTTACTCCTGAAGGAACGTCTTTAGTACCAAGAGATAAAAGCAGATTGTATTATGGAACTTCTGATCCGGCTTACATAAAAGCTTTAGAAGAAGCTAAAAAAAATGATAAAGAAGGTGATGCTAAATTTAAAAAAATAATACCACCTGTGTCTGGAGTTACAGAAGACTTTATTAAAAGCAAAGCTAAACAGTCAGCTGAAAATATGAATGTACTAGAGTCTGTTGTTGAACAGCTTGCTAAAGCTAAGCAAGATGGCATGAGCATTAATTACGCTGCAATGATAGTTACTCAGGGTTATCAAGCAACTGATGGATTAATTAAAGTAGCTGCTCCTTTTAAATACGCTTCTAAGGTTTTTGCTTATGGACCTAAAGGTAGTAAATCACAACAAAGAGAAGGTAAAAAATATAGAGAAGAGCACAATCCTCCAGCTTCAGTTGTAGGAGCTTCTTTAATAGCTGCTATAAAAAGCAATAGAGCTAAACAAACTATGGATGCATTAAGGGAAAATTATTCTCAGACTCAACTTTCTAAATTTGATGACTCTAAATTAGACGCTGCTAAGTTAGATGCAGTAATGCCTAAAGGAACTAGTATATTTAGTAATCCAGCTGTTAGATACGCGGCTGCTGGAATAAATTTAAATTCTATAATCAACCCTTTAACAGGTAAAACTATAGCAGAGGAAAATAATTTAGGTGTAGATAAGAAATTTGAAAATGATCCTAATGTTATTGCTAAACAAAATGAATTAATATTAAATCCTGTTGAAAATTCAAAACAAGAATTAAAACAATATTTAAAAACAGTTCCTGACTTAAAGAAAACAAATCTTTCTAATTCTCAACAGCTTGGAAAATCTAAAGTTTTATACTTAGATCCTACTACTATGACAAATGAAGATGTCATGAACAAAGCTGCTACTATTGATGAAGCTATAAGAAAAGCAAATGGATTAGATAGACCCGTTAAAAAAATTAGAGTGTTTGACTTTGACGATACGTTAGCTAGGACTAAAAGTAATGTTTTGTATACTATGCCTGATGGAACTACTGGTAAACTAACTGCTGAAGAGTTTGCACAAAAAGGTGAAGAAATGAAGAACGATGGAGCTGTGTGGGATTTTTCAGAGTTTAATAAAGTCATGAATGGTAGAAAAGGTCCTTTATTTGAAGTTGCTCAAAAAATACAAGAGTCAAGAGGTACTGAGGATATGTTTGTATTGACTGCTAGAGCACCTGAGTCTCAACAGGCTATAAAAGATTTCTTAGATGGCGTTGGTTTAAATATACCTTTAAAAAATATAACTGGACTAGGTAATTCTACAGGAGCTGCAAAAGCTAATTGGGTTATAGATAAAGCAGCTGATGGTTATAATGACTTTTATTTTGCCGATGATCATATGGCTAACGTGAGAGCTGTTCAAGATGCTTTAAGTGTTGTAGATGTAAAATCAAAAGTTCAACAAGCTAAAGTAGCTTTAAGTACTTCTCAAGGTATTAGTGATAAGTTTAATCAATACTTAGAAGCATCAAGCGGTATAGAATGGTATAAGCAATATTCAAAAGCTAAAGCACAAGTTTTAGGAAACAAGAAAAATAAGTTTAAGTTTTTTATACCTAACTCAGCTGAGGATTTTTTAGGTTTGCTTTATGAGACGCTAGCGCCTGGCAAAGTTGGTGAACAACAAATGAAGTTTTATGAAGACATGCTATTAAAGCCTTATTCAAAGGCTATGAGTAATTTATCTGCGGATAGAGTTCAATTGATGGCTGATTTTAAGAAACTAAAGAAAACATTAGAAGTTCCTAAAGATCTTAGAAAGAAAACAGATTCAGGATTTACAAATGAACAGGCTGTAAGAGTTTATTTATGGGATAAGATAGGTGAAGATGTACCAGGAATATCTAAAAAAGATTTAAAAGAGTTGTTAGATATTGTAGAAAACAATCCTAAACTCAAGACTTTTGGTAATTCAATTTTAGAAATAACTAAAGGTGATGGCTATTCTAAACCTGGTCAAAGCTGGCTAGGCGGTACAATTACTACTGATTTAGTAGACATGCTTAACACAACTAAAAGAGGTAAGTATTTAGAAAACTGGAAAGAAACTGTTGACGCAATGTTTAGTGAAGAAAATCTAAATAAACTAGAAGCTTTATATGGTAGTAAATATAGAGAAGCGTTAGAAGATATTATAAGAAGAATGAAGTCTGGTAAAAACAGACAACCTAGTACAGATAGATTAACCAATGAAGTAATGGATTGGATAAACGGTTCTGTAGGTACTATAATGTTTTTCAATATGAGATCTGCTTTGCTTCAAGGAATATCTGCAGCTAACTTTTTAAACTGGACTTACAATAATCCTGCTGCTGCCGGTAAAGCATTTGCTAATCAAAAACAATATTGGAAAGATTTTATTGAAATACTTAATTCAGATTATTTAGTAGATAGAAGAAATGGATTAAAATTAAATATAAATGAATCGGAAATAGCTGACGCAGCTAAAAGCTCAAGAAATAAAGCTAAAGCCGTTATAAGTTATATAATAGAAAAAGGTTATTTACCTACTAAATTTATGGATAGCTTCGCTATAGCTTCAGGTGGTGCTACATTTTATAGAAATAGAGTTAATGATTTAATAAAGAACGAAGGAAAAAGCCAAGAAGAAGCAGAAGCACAGGCTTTTGAAGAGTTTAAAGAAAAATCAGAAATGTCTCAACAATCTTCTGATCCTAGTAAAATATCTAAACAACAAACAACTTTAATGGGTAGATTGTTACTTCAGTTTGTTAACACACCTATGCAATATACTAGACTACAGAAAAGAGCTTTTCAAGATTTACTTAATGGAAGAGGTTCTAAAAGAGAAAACATGGGTAAAATACTTTACTATGGTATTATACAAAATATGTGGTTTAACGCAATGCAATCAGGTTTAATGTTGGCAGGGTTTGGAGACGATGATGAAGATGATGGCGATTTAAAAGATAAAACTATTTACACAGCCAACGGAATGGTTGACTCTATGTTAAGAGGTTTAGGTTTTGCAGGTATAACCGTTTCTGTTCTTAAAAATTTAGGAATAGATATATACGATAGATCTCAAAGAAAAAGACCAGAGTACTCTGATGCTTGGCAGACTTTACTGCAATTTTCTCCTTCTATAAGAAAGAAATTAATGAATTTAAAAAATGCTGGTTGGGTGTTTGACTCTAAAAAGAGAAGACAAGAGGTTTTAGACAAAGGATTTTCACTAGACAATCCTGCTTGGGAAGCTGGATCTAAAGTATTTAGTACAATAACTAATATACCTTTAGATAGACTAGTGCAAAAAACAAACAATGTTAGATCTGCTTTAGAGGAAGATACGGAGACTTGGGAAGCTATATTTATATTATTAGGTTGGAATTCCTGGCAAATAAAGCCAGACAAAAAAGAAGAAGATAAAGGATTAAAAATTGAAGGATTAGATTTATCTAATTCATCTGAAGAATTAAAAATAGAAGGTTTAAACTTAGAATAATGAGTAAATTTAAAAATAATTTTTGTGCAAAGTCACCAATAAAAGCTTGTTGGGATGGATACAGTGCTGATGGAACTAAACCATCACCATCAGGAAAGAAGACAGCTTCAGGTAATATTAAAATGGTTCCTGACTGTAAACCAGATAGTGAAAGTGATTCACCAGCTAATCAATATGAAGATAGCACAGCTTATAAAAAAAAAAGAAAAAAAAAGCCGGATGTAAGAAAAACTACTAAAGGCAAAGGGAGAAACTTTAGAACAACTGAAGAAGGAGCTGGTATGACAGCTAAAGGAGTTAAGGAGTATAAAAGAAAAAACCCTGGCAGTAAACTTAAAACAGCTGTAACTGGCAAGGTTAAGCCTGGCAGCAAAGCAGCTAAGCGTAGAAAAGCTTTTTGTGCAAGATCTAAAGGTTGGACTGGTGAAAGAGGTAAAGCTGCTAGAAGAAGATGGAAATGTTAGGAACAGAAAAATAATGGGCACCATACCCAAAGTTCCTGTAACCAAAAAGGGAGGCCGCAAGACCTCC
>JAAHTH010001320.1_pt1 | contig 22107 bp, 10 predicted proteins | sample 6116091 | NCBI WGS metagenome assembly JAAHTH01 (sample SAMN13939990, study PRJNA603662) | sponge metagenome | isolation source: marine sponge | host: Mycale hentscheli | place: New Zealand | collected 2006 | reverse complement strand
GAAGGTGTTGAGATCTATAAATCTATAGATAAAAAACTATAAAAACAAGTGATACTATAATATAGGCGGTTTCGGCCGCCTTTTTAGTATAATAAAAAATTAATATGGCAGTAGGCATAAATACAGTATATCAAACAGTCTTGTATGTTTTAAACAAAGAGCAAAGAGGTTATGTAACACCTGCTGAGTTTAATAGATTGGCTCAACTGGTACAGAATGAAATATTTCAGTCTTATTTTCCAGACGGCAATCAATTAAATCGTCAAAACCAAAACAATACTCAAAACGATACAGAGTTTTTTAATATATTTGAAAATAATAGATATAAGTTATATCCTTTTGAAAGAGAAATAGATTTTTCTTATGATTCACTTTCAAACACATGGAATACTAATTTTGCGCAGACAAATGATAAAATATATTTACTAGGTAATATAATTTCTTCTTATTCTGGTCAACCTTCTTTTGATTCTATTACAGAATTAACTTCAAAAAGTAATTACGATAAAATAATAAGATCTAATTTAACATCACCCACAAAAAAATATCCACTTGCATATCAATTTGGAACTTCTAATCAAGCTGTCTCTGCTTTTTTAACAATAAGTCCAAACCCAGATTCAGTTAAAGTTAATTGTATATTTGCCCCTACCACACCTGTATGGGCTTTCAATACTTTAGGTAGTGGTGCTTATGCTTTTAATCCAAGTTCTTCTAATAATTTTCAGTTAGATATTTCAGAAGAATTCAATATTGTTATGGGTATATTAAAATATGCGGGTGTAATTATAAATGATCCTACTGTAATAGAAGTTGCTGCTCAAGAGTCGCAACAAGTAGAAGCTAATGAAAAATCTTAAATAAATGAGTTACGGAAGCACAAGCAATATAGGTACATTAAACACCGAGACTAATCAACAGTACTATCAAGGAGCTCAGGTTTTTCAAGTTACAAGCACTGATGGTCAGTCTAATTTTACTACTACTTTTGAAACAAACCTTATTTTTGGATCATTTGATCCATCAGACACAGATTATGTTTTAAATAATTTTAAAATATATATTAGTGATAGTGGTCTTCCTGGTAGTTTTCAAGAATATGTTACACAATACAGCGTGTCTAATAACGTAATATCATTAGGTACAAGTTCTGTTCCTGTTGTCGTGCCTTTAGGTAAATACATCGTTGTTCAGTTAAAAACATTAGACGGTGGTAATTATGGAAATCAAGATGCTTTTGGAAACACTGTTGAAAATAATTATGGAGGTTATGAATACATAACACTCAACGACGCTATAGACAACTTCATGGTTGGTTATGTTGGAGACGGTAAAATACTTCAAAAAGCCAATAAATCAGATGTGCTATTTTTCGCAAAAAGATCTTTGCAAGAGTTTAGTTATGATACTCTTAAAAGTATAAAATCTCAAGAGCTAACAGTTCCAGCAACTTTAAATGTTGTTCTTCCTCAAGATTATGTTAACTATGTAAGCGTGTGCTATATAGATCAATTAGGTATTAAAAGGCCTATATATCCCGCTAATAACTTAACGACTAGTCCATTTGAAAATCCAGTGCAAGATGCCGCAGGAGTTCCAATTCAAGATAATTTTGGTTCTAATATAGAAGGAACGTCTATAACAGAAGAAAGATGGAAAACAGCTAACGATGAGATAATAAGTCAACAGTTTTTTAACAACATAGATGATTATGCTTATTGGGCTAATTACTATGGATTTTACACTGATATATTTTATGGTAGACAATACGGAATGCTACCGCAATACGCCCAAACAAATGGTTGGTTTAATTGCAATTATAGAGAAGGTAAAATATCTTTTTCTAGTAACTTAGTAGATAAAATAATAGTATTAGAATATATTTCTGATGGATTAGCTTATGACGGCGATTCTAAGGTGCCTAAGATGGCCGAGGATGCATTATATGCTTCTATACTATACAATATAGTTTCTACTAGAGCAAATCAATCAGAAGGAATGGTTCAAAGACTCAAAAGAGATAGAAGTGCTAAGCTTAGAAATGCTAAAATAAGATTATCTAATATCAAACTTGATGAAATAGTTCAAGTAATGAGAGGTAAATCTAAATGGATAAAACACTAAAATTTAATGGCTAAAGTTCAAAATACTTTTTTAAAGTCCAAGATGAATAAAGACTTGGACGCTCGCATAGTGCCTAATGGTGAATATAGAGACGCTCAAAATGCTCAAATAAGCAAATCAGAAGGTGCTGATGTAGGTAATTTAGAAAATGTCTTAGGAAATACTGTTGTAGCTGATTTTCAGGAATCAAGTCAATATTCAAATTCTATTTGTATTGGACACTTTGCAGATGAAGTAAATAGCGTTGTTTATTTATTTTTCACAAACTACACAGATACATCTGATTATGATAATCCTACATACAATCCATCAGCTGGAAACTTTATAGCTTCTTACAACGAGCTTTCTAATCAAACAACTATTTTAGTAAAAGGAGCTTTTTTAAATTTCTCTACAACACACCTAATAACAGGTGTAAACATTTTAGATGATTTATTATTTTTTACAGATAATAGAAACCAACCAAGAGTAATAAATACTAGACTAGCAAATCCTTCAGCTGGTTCTTCAAATCCTACATACTACACAACTGAAGATCAAATATCAGTAGCAAAATATAATCCGTATCAACCTATGGAATTGTATACAGAAGTTGTAAATGTTAGCGGCTCTGGTTTTCCTAATGTTAGCGCTGGAGAGTGTACAATGAAAGACGTAAGTAGTTTAGCTCTTCCAAACGGAGGAACCTGTAGAGGTATAACCACAGGTGGTGGTGCTCCTCAAGTAGGCTCAGCTATATCTATAACTGAAGGGTCTATAACTGGTCAATTAAATTCTACCGCTGGCGCAGGTGGTACTGTTTACGGTAATGATGCGTGTAAAGTTTTTTTAAAAAATACAGTAGATGGAACTCTTAGTGATACAGGAGGGTTTTTAGGAAGTTTTACTAGTACACAAATAAACATTGAAGATGCCGCTGGAGTTGCTTTTTCTATAACAGTTCAAAGCCAGCAAACTATAGTAATTAATCCTAATCCTTTTTATGATGCAACTTTTTCTGGAGATCCTGAATTTTTAGAAGATAAATTTGTAAGATTTGCGTATAGATTTAAATTTGTAGACAACGAATATTCTATATTTTCACCTTTTACTCAAACTCTGTTTATACCTAAACAAGATGGTTATTTTTTAACTAGATTAGAAGAAAATAATCCAGAGAAAGAAGATCAAAGTGATGCTTATAGAAGTACGATAGTTTATTTTGTAGAAAATAAAGTAAACGATATAGGCTTAAGAATACCTTTGCCTTATTTAAACTATGATTTAACAAGTGCTTTAAAAATATCTGAAATAGATATATTATACAAAGAGTCAGACGCTATAGCTGTTAAAGTTGTAGAAACAATACCTATTGAAAAAATAAATAATTCAGCGGGAACATGCTTAACTAATGAGCCAACTTTCGGCGGAGGCGCAATTATAACTATAGACAACGTAAAAGGCGGTATAAACATAGGTGATTCAGTAACTGGTCAAGGCATACCAGCTGGAACTACAGTAGTGGATCCTGGATTTACTCCAGATGATCCAAGTAATCCATCTTCTGGAACAATAAAAATATCTAATTCTTTAACAAATTTAGATGATGATGTGTTTTTAATAATAGGTGATCCATATTATTACACTTATCAATATAAATCTATAAAACCTATTAAAACTCTTCCTGAATCTGAACTAGTGAGAGTTTATGATAAAATACCCGTTAAAGCATTAGCTCAAGAAATTTCTGGAAATAGAGTTATATATGGTAATTTTATAAATAAAATAACACCACCAAGCTCTCTAGACTACAATATAGCATGTACTCCTAAATTTGATTTTGAGGTAAATGAAATGACTGCTAGCTATGTAGCTGGGGCCGCAACATACGCGGGAACATCTACAGGAGCACCAGATACTATAACAATACAAGTAACTAAAGTTCCAACAGGAGGTCAAGGAGGTTTTTTCCCAGGCATGATATGCACGTCTCCAACTTATGGCGCTATAATACCAGAAGGCACTGAGGTAGCTAGCACTACTAATAACACTGCTACAGGAACAGCTGACATAACGTTAACAAATACAGTTACGCTGCCAGCTGGTACAGTTATTTTAATTTTTGAACCAGGTGGCGATGTTCAAAATAATACATCTATAGTGGAATATCCAAGCAGTTCTGTTAAAGGCAATAGAAACTATCAGGTTGGTTTTGTTTTTTCTGACAGGTATGGAAGACAGTCGAGTGTTATATTATCTGATAGCACAGATGAAATAACTATAGATGGGCAAGTTAGCAAAGGATCAACATTGTACAGTCCTTATGTAGATGAAGAGTTGGGTAAAAATAATTGGCCAGGTAATTCTTTAAAAATAAGAGTTAATAAACCTATAAATGAAAATATATATAATGGCAATCTAACTAGTCCGCTTTATAATCCTGGAGGTTGGTATTCTTACAAAGTTGTAGTTAAACAAACACAGCAAGATTATTACAATGTATACTCGGCTGGTATTATGTCTTCCTATCCTGACGATCAAACAAAAGAACTGGGAACTACTTCACATATAGCTTTAATAAACGATAATATAAATAAAATACCTAGAGATTTAACAGAAGTAGGTCCTGAACAAAAACAATTTAGAAGTTCTATAAGATTATTCGGTAGAGTTCAAAACTTAGATGGTAATGTTATAGGTGAAAGAAATAGTCAATTTTATCCTGGAAACATATCAGATACAGTTTCTACTATATCTACTATGAATGATTTGTTTGATTATAATCCAGCTGAACCAGCTCAACCAAATCTTTTTCCTCAGTTTTACGCATTTGAGTCTAATCCTTTAATAGCTAGAATAACAACAGAAAAACTAATAGGACAAATAGCTACGACAGATTATGCGGTAGCTAGCGCTAGAGGAGCAAAAAGCACAACACAGCCTGTTTATTCTGGCGGATCTACAACTCCATCCTCGCCATTGGGCCCACAATTCAACATTGAAATAACTTCAGTGCAAGGAACTATAGTTTCTGGAATGAGAGTTTACGCCACAGGTATAGAAGAAGAAATGTATGTTAATGTACCGCCATCTGGAGCGCCTTTATCATTTAGCATACAAAGAAAAGATACAACTCCTTTTGCGATCAACTATGAGCCTACAACTCAGTTTCAGTTTGTTGAAACAGAAGGTGCCTCTAGTGATTTCAAACTTAAAACACCTGGTATTCAATATCTAGCTGTTTATGAAACAGAACCAACAGAAAGCGCTTTAGACATATACTGGGAAACAACTACGGCAGGTCTAATTTCAGATCTTAATTCTGCTATTATAAACAACCAAGATGAAACAGGTCCAGCAAGCATAGATTGGAATCCTATTTTTACAGAAGGATTGGCTGAAAATGGTTTTATTTTATCAGGAAATGGTATTACTCTTTTAGATTCTTTTGGTCAAACTATAACTCTTTCAACTACCCCTGGCACAACTGATTATTTTGAAATGGTTGAAGCAAGAAATGGAAACGGAGATAAAGTAGCTGGAGCCGTAGATGGCGATACAATTGGAGAATATTTTGAATTTGTGCCTAGCGCGGCAACAGGACCATGGCAAATAAGAGCAAGAAGCGCAACCAGCGGTCAACCTGATTATTGGGACAATGTGTATTACATGTATAACGCACCTGGCAGTTCTAGTAATCCTCTTAGAGAATTTACTTTTCTTTTCAGAGGATCTATTGGCGGTCTTGAGTTTGAGTTTGTGGAACAAGCTTTTTTAGGAAATGAACCACCTAATGTTTATTATGTTGAAACATTCAGTAGCAATGCTGCGGGCGCGGGTAGTTCTTCAGTTAGACAAACGTTTTCAGATGATACTGCTGCATTTCCAACCGCACAACCTTTGCCTAATAATTTAGAGTTTACAATAGAAACAAATCCCGGTGCTGGCAATATTTCAAATAATGAATATTTTGCGCAAGTAATTTTTGATAATGGTGCTGCTAATGTAGTGGGTGCTAATTTGCTTGCTAAAAAAGATGTAAGTCCAATAAACTCTTTAGGCCAACCATATCAACCAGTACTAGAAATAGGTGATGTTGATTTAGGTGGAGCAGTAACTGTTTTTAGAGTTTCTACACAAAGTTTTTCTGGACCTGAATTTAATGCAAATTCTGATCTATCTGTATTTCAAAAAATACCTTTTCTTGTTTTTAAAACCACACAACCTGGAAATGTAAGGCAGAAATTGAAATTAGTAAGAAATCCTTTTTACGCTATTGAAATATTTGGTGAATTACCATCTACCACTTATTATGTAACAGTTAGACTAGAAGACGCCGCAGACTTTACTGATGTTAAGTTTTTCCTAGACATGAGGCTTCAAATACCTACCCAAGGAAGAGTATACAACAAAGTTTTTACAGCTCAAGTAGGTAGAGGAAGCACGTCTACCGTGTTTAGTAACAACGTACTTAATCAGACGCCGGCTGTAGCTGGACCAACTCAATGGGGTAGTTTTAGGGATCGTAACCCTGGCTCTTGGGGTGGATTACAGAACTTGTGTGGAGAGTGTGGTTTTAGAGCTCCAGTCTGGACTAATCAACAACATGATTTTGTTTCTAGTTTTCCAGCAACGATGATTATTATAGATAAAGATGATCCTGGCGCAACAAATTTTTCTGCTGGAGTATATATATACGCTGGGGGAATGTTGGCTAATGGAACAAGCTTTATCGGTGAATCTACTAATAAATATTTAGATGGAGATTCCGGTGGAACTAGGGCTCCTTCTAGACCTATGATAGGTCCTGGTGGTTATTTTAATAACAATAATATTGAAATACCTCTTTTAAATCCTAATTCAAAAGGACATAAAGTTCAAACAAATTTTAGAGGAGGTTTTAATCCTGCCGCGGGTACTTTTGGAAATTCTCCACACATAATAGGACAAGCTATGGTTGCATCAAATAGTTATGCAGGAGGTTCAGATAGAGGTCAGTGTTTTTTAGATCTGCAGAGCATAGAGGGTAATGTAGGTACTTGTCTTAAAGGTTATCCGCCAGAAATAGGAGATCTTGCTCCCGCTGCTAGAACACCTGTAGGAGATCCACAGGATGGTATGCTTACTGGTGGGTCAAGTGGAAATTTTGGAAGTGGATACGGGTTTCCATTAGTTGAAAATGTTAATGGTGATTCAACAATATATATTTATAATAATGGTGGTCCTTATAGACATAGAGGTCCTATTGTTTCGTATTTTAATCCTGAAACAGGAGAAATAAAACAAATAGATAACAGCGCTCAACTTGGGGGATCTAGTCAAGTTCCATATGCAGATTCAAAATACTGGAGAGAAGGTGATTTAATTAGATTTTATGGTGGATCTACTAAAAACGCTAGTCAATATCCTGTAGATGTAAATAGAGGATCAACAAGCAGCGACGAATTAAACCCTTGGTATTTCTATCCTTTATTTGATGACAACGGTAATCCTACTGTACAAGCCGCTGGCTGCCAAACTTCAATATGTGCAGAGCATTACAAAAGAGCTTTTCATTATTATGTTTACAGCCCTTGGGCTACTGGCAGTAGAGCAGCTACGAGATTTGCAATTCGTGACCAAGAACAGGCTGAGATGGGACAAATTGGTGCTATGGGTGCTTTTAATAATACTTGGTGGCGCCCGGCAGGTAGCGGTAATAGTAACTCTAGTGATGGCAACGCATCATATCTTCAATGGAATGACAATTCCAGAGGATTTGATCCACAGGAAATAAATCCTGTTCCAAACTTTGTAGGTGAATTAACATTTTCAATTACGTAAAGTAATTTAAAAAAAAATTAAGTAATAATTAAATATGGGTGCAATATTAGAAGTAAAATATTTTAACACTTTTATTCTTAAAAAGATATGTAATGCCTCTGAAACTCCTTTATACAATGGATCTAGAGGTATTCCATCGAGTGTTGAAGGTGGCTTTCCCGTACTGCCACTTTTAGCTGAAAACTCTTTTAACTGGATACTTGAAGAATCTAGAATTAGAGGTGGTTATAATAATACTACTGTAGATTTCGGAGCTAAAGCTTATATAGTAGAAGATGAACCAAGAGCTACTAGAAGATTCAATGCTTTGATTTACTCTGGAATATTTAATTCTAGAACAGGCATAAACAGAACTAATGTTTTTTCTGTTGCTGAGGATATAACAAAAGCAACAGATCCTGCTAATGGTGGTATTCAAAAGCTTTACGCTGAAGATACTAATTTAAATATATTACAAGAACTTAAGTGTAGTAGGGCTTTAATAGATAAAGACGCTATATTTACAGCCGAAGGAAGCAGTGCTGTAACAGCTAGCAATGTGGTAATAGGAACTATACAACCATATCCTGGTAAATATGGTATATCTACAAACCCAGAAAGTTTTGCTGTATATGGCTTTAATAAGTATTTTTCTGACACAAATAATAGTGCTATATTGAAACTAAGCGGAGGCAATATCACACCTATCTCTGAATATGGTATGAAAACTTTTTTTAGACAAGAACTAAGTAGGGTAAACAATATTCAAGGCGTAGGAAAAATAATAGGTGGATATGATATTTATTCTAAAGAATATCTAATATCTCTTCAAGGTTCTAATAACTTTAAAACACTTAATTTTGATGAAAAAGCCCAAGGTTGGGTTAGTTTGTTTTCTTATGAACCAGATCAAGTTTTTAGTTTAAGAAATAATTTTTACTCTGTTAAATCAATAGGAGGAACTGGTCTAGCCGCTCCTTCTATAACCACAAACATATCCCTTAGCGACTTTAAAGGCTTTATTGAAAAACACTCTAGTGTTGCTGGTGATGGAATTACTACTGGCACTAAGGTTGTTAGTTTTGATGAATCTACAGGTGCGCTAGTAGTTGATCAAGCTGCTAATATTACATCTTCCTCTGAACTAACATTTGGAAGTGTTGCTAAGCTATGGAGACATTACAGTAACAGTGTTAATAGAGGTAATTTTTATGGCGTAGACAATGAAACATCTATAACTTTTATATTTAATCCAAACTCTACTAACTCTAAAAACTTTTTTACAATAGGCTATGAAGGAAGCAATGGGTGGCAAGTAGATTCTTTTGTTTCTGATTTAACAGGTCAAAACACACAAAACAATATTAATTGGTCAAGTACTCAAGATTCAAACTCTTTAATTAGTAGTTATTACGAAGGAGAATATGTAGTAACTCAAGGGACTTCTATAGTAGCTAGTGATTCTATTGCAAATGAAATAATAATAGACTTAGGTGCTTCCACAGGAGTTATGAGAGTTGGAGATATAGTAAATGGGCTAAATATTCCATCTGCAACAACTATAACTGCTATAGACAATTCACAACAAACAATCACCATTTCTACAAATGTTTTTGTGTCTACAGGAGATGAATTAACTTTTACAGGTATTGTTACAAGGCCAAACTATAGTGCTGTTCCAGGCGCTATTACCCCTACTTCAGAGAGATATTACTCTGGCTTTAATAGAAAAGAAAATAAATACGTGGCTAACTTGCTTAACAATAGTCTGCCTTCTTCTGGAGAAATTGTGTTTGGAGGTCAAGTGTCTGGAATAAAAGGTTTTTATGGAGAAGTTAAAATGTCTACAGACGCTAAAACTGATCCAGGTGGATTAAAAACACTTTTTTCAGTAGAAAGTGTTTTTCAAATGAACAACGGATATTAAAATTAAATTAAATGAGTAATTCCTTAGTAAAACAAGAGTATACATTAGAGCAGCTAGAGCATATAGAGCGTTTTAGAGAGCTTATAATAGACTTTGAAGAAAAGCTGTTAGATTTACCAGATTCTTATGGTGATCCTAAGAAACCTGGACAAGATGAAGTGGCTAATACAATTAATCCGCTTAAGCATACTTTTGCAGATGGATTATATATTAGAGAAATATTTATGCCTAAAGGCCAAATAATCTCTACTGGTATACATAAAAAAGAACATCCTTACTTTGTATTAAAAGGTGATATATCTGTACTAACAGATGAAGGTATTAAACGTATAAAAGCGCCTTATAATGGAATAACAAAACCAGGAACAAAAAGATTAATATACATGCATGAAGATAGTGTCTGGATAACTGTTCATGCTACAGATAAATCTACTGTTGAAAGCGTTTTAAACGACGTTATTGCTAAAGATTTTGATGATCCAGATATTAGTATAGAAAGCATGAAAAGACAATTAAAATTAAAAAGCAAATAATATGAGTGTAGTTGCAGTAGGCGCTATTAGCGCAGGCGGTTCGATTGCTAGTGGTATTTTTGGCTCTAGAGCAGCTAGAAAAGCAGCTAAGAGGGCCGCGAGAAAAGCTAGAAAGCTAGAAGGCAAGTTGGCTAGACTAGAAGCCAATAGGCAGCAAATAATAAACCCGTACGAAGGCGTAACAAGCCTAAGTGCTATGCTTAGTAATCCATTTGAAAAATTAACAGTTGCCACTAAAGCTACTGAAATACAAATGGAACAAACTGATATTGCCCTAGCTAATACTCTAGACACATTAAGAGCAACAGGTGCTAGCGCAGGTGGGGCAACTGCTTTAGCACAAGCCGCGTTACAAAGTAAAAAAGGTATTGCCGCTGATATAGAAAGACAAGAAGCTAATAATAATCAACAAAGAGCCGCTGGAGAACAAAGACTTCAGACGCAGCAAATGGCAGAAGCTCAAAGAATTCAACAAGCAGATGTAGCTGGTAAGCAATTTGTTTTTGGACAAAGAGAAGCTAGAGAAATGCAACAGTTAGATAGAGTTTCTAATCAAATAGCCGCTTTAAGAGGTCAAGAAGCCGCTGCTAAAAGAGATCAAACAGCTGCAATAACTGGAGCTATAGGAGGTGTTATAGGCGGAGTAACCAATATGGTGACTGGTATCCCAGGACAATAAACTAGAACATGGAAAATAAAAACATAACATACAATCTTTCGATACAGTACGCTAATAAAAGTAATGCTCTAGCTTATAACCCTGATTATGTGGCTAGTAATATAGATACTACTTTCGGTATATTAGATAATGCCTATGAAAATACTGGAAAACAATATGCTAAACTAAAAATGGCCGTACAATCTGGTAAATGTATAGATAAATACTGTGATTATGAGAATAAACAATTAGCTAGATTAGAAAGTGCTCCTGCTGTTTCTATGAAATTTATAGAACAATTAGTTGATGAACTGTCTACTACCGAAGACACCTATTACGATGTTAATAATGATTATTCTTTTATGGTTGCTAATTGTATGATGACTAATAAACCTGGTTTTTCTAAAACAGAGGGATATAATATTAGATTAGATTTATTAGAAGATGGTTCACAAGAAATAATATTTGAAGGACCTTTATTTGAAAAGCCTTTAACAATTAACAGCAACACTTTAAGTGCTTTATTAAATTCTAATAATGATCTAGTGACTGAAACTCCAGATATTAACGAAGATATGCTTAAGCTTTTAATTGACAGTGGTGTATTGGCAGAAGAATCTGCCGATGAAAACGGTCAATTACTACCAGGCGCGGCTATAGCTGAAGAGTTTATATTAAAAAACACTGATGGATCATATGATTATGAAATCATAGACATAGGTATGGGTAAAGGTAGAAATATACTTAAATTTGATTTAGATAAAATAGAAAGAAAAACCAAACCTTTTATAAACGCTGAAGTTGCTGGTCTTTTGCAACAAGAACAAAGTGTCGTAGCTGCTTGGAATGTTTTTATTGGTAGAGAGTCTAGTGTTGAAGAAGATGATCAAATGGCTCAAAACGCTAATGCCGGTAGTTTAGCTTGGGATTATAAAAAAGTATTACCTTTGTCACAAAAAAATAAAGAATTATTTGAAAAACATTATATTAAATATTTTGCAAAAAATTATTTAAAGCAATTTATTACAAATAAATTACCAATTGTAGAGCAAGATGCTGCTGTTTTTGATTTAGCAGAAGCTAAGGAAGCTAAAGCTCAAAAGTTTATACAAGATAATAAATTAAGTTAAATGACATTATTACAATACGTTAGTTCTTTACAAGACACTGGATTGTCTCAAGAAGAAATATTCGCTAAAGCTCAAGAGTTTAAAGGCAGAACAAAAACTGAAGAAGTAAAGACAAAAGACTCCCAGAAGGACCCGAGCTCGGAGTCAAGCGACAATACAGGGTCCGAATCGGCAAGTGGATCTTCAGCGCAGTACGAAATACCTGAGCAATATACTAAAGTAGCTCAACCTGGATCTACATATAAACCAGGTGATGGTTACGAATATAAGTATGAAATTGGAAAAGAAGGTAAAGGAGAGTATTATACTAAAAAAGAAGGTGCTAATGACTGGACAAAAGCTTCTGGTGTTTCTGAAATAGCAGTAGCTAGCGAGTTTGGTCATGCTGATTTTGATAAAGAAAAATACTTTGCTCAGCAAAATAAGAATAAAAAGCAAATTGAAGAAGCTAAAAAGCTAAATGAAAAAATAGCTCAACAACCTGCTTTAACTACAGTAAAAGAAACAGAGGTTGATTATGTTAATGTAGCAGACAATTGGAGAACTAGAGAAAGTAAAAAAGCAAGTGATGCATCAGGTAGGGTATATGATGAAGAAAAAGGTGAAACTGTAAAAGTAAAAGACAAAGCTGAAAGAGCTGCTTTAACTTTAGAAGATTTTGATGGTGATAAAAAACAATTTGATCAGTATTCTGCGTGGAAAAAACTAGACGATGCCACGAAGAAAAATAGATCGCAAAAAGGAGATTATTATACGCCTGAAAGAGAAAAAATAACAAAAGACTGGTCTTATGGAGAGGAAGCTTATAATGATTATTTAAAATCATTTAAAGCTACAAAGCCGGACGGAATGAGTTGGGACGAATGGAGAGGTAGGTCTTCTGGTGATCGAATGGGTCAAACAAAAGACTCTAAAGGAAATTGGGTTCCAGCTGCTAGAACAAAACTTAAAGAAGCTTTTTTAAAAAAATATCCAGATCTTCAAATGAGTTATACTCAAAGCGGTGGAGTAAAAGTTGTTCCAAAAGGCACACTTTCTAAAGAAGAGTGGACTAAGTTAGAAGAGCAAAGAAAAAAATACGAAGCATCTTTAGACGAAGGACAATTTGTTATAGGTGAAGAAAGTGATTTTAGTAAATTTTTTACTGGAGAAAACAGGGTTCAACTAGTAAAAGCAACCGAACTAGTTCCTAATCCAGAAGCTGTCAATGATTTTAACACAAAATATATACTTCCAAATGAAAACGGAAACAGCTCTGATGGTATAAATTTTTCTGAATTAACCTCAACAGCGCAGTCTACCTGGATACAAGAAAATGGACAAAAAGCTTGGGATAATTTAGGTGATTTAGAAAAAGAAAAAATAAGAAGCGCTCCATTAGAGGCAAAACTAAATTCGGCTATACGAGAAGCTGTTTCTGCTGATCCTCAAATACAAAAAATAGAGCTTGAAACTAGAGACAAGTTAGCACCGTTGGTTGCTGAAAAACAACAAGAGCTTCTTAAAAAACACGATATAAACACCCCGGAAGGTAACGATGCTTTCAACAAAGAGCTGGAAGATTATTATAAAAAAATCTATATAAAAGAAATAGAGTCTAATGAAGCTTACGGTAATAGAGTAAAAGAAATCGGCGCTGTAGGTAATAAAGCTTTTCAAGTAGCTGATAATTCTTTTGATAGATCAAATAGTTGGTTAGCTAATTTAGATAAAGGTTCTAACTTTTTTAACGGTCACCCAATTTTAGATTTTGCTACTGAAACTTTAGTGGATTCAATAGAGGGTTTTGCTAAAGGATCTAAAGGAATAGGTAGTGGTTTTGACAAGGCTATGGTTAGCTATGATACTCAGCAAGCTAAAACGGCCAGAGACAACATAAAAGCTTTACAAAAAGCTAAAGCAGAAGGCAAGATTAAAGATGGTCAATTATTCTCTCATTATGGTAAAAAAATAACCTATGAAGAGAAAATAAAAAAGCTAGAGCAAGAAGAGGAAAGCTGGACAGAAGCCTTAGAACAAAACCTTGATGAAATAAAAATAAGTGATCTTGAGACATTAAAATATAAAACTGCTAATTTTGACGATGGCGTTAGCTGGACTGACATAGTCTTAACAACTTCAGAAGCTTTACCTCAAATAGGTTTAGCAACAGTTGGAACTATTGCAGCTGGGGTTGCTCCTCCTTTAGCTCCATTATTAGGAGCTTTAGGTACAATTACAATGGGTGTTACTATGTATGGTGATGCATATATGGATGCTGCAGAAACAGGCGCTCAAGTAGATTATGATGCTGAAAACGGATCAGGCGCTTGGGACGATTTAACTGAAGAAGATCAAAGAGATTACTTAGTTGATGGCTTAAAAGATGGTAGGTACCATGAGCCCGGAAAAGCTGCTTTAGTTGCAGCCGTTCAAACCGGAATGGAAAAAATTGGTGCTGGTAAAATATTAGCCAAAACACAAAAAGCATTAGGCGTAGGCAAAAATGGTCTAGCTTCTATAATAGCTGGAGATTTTAAACAAGCAGCTAAAAGTATTACGGCCGGAGCTCTAGGTAAAGGTGACTCAGCACTTACGGAATTTGTTACTGAATGGGGACAAGAAATAGTAGGTGGAATTGGTAAAGGCATGATGGTAGACGGCGGTGGTGGTCCTTATAGATATGTGGACGGCAAGGCTGCGCTTGAAGCTGGTAGAGCTGGAGGTGTTGTAGGTTTTATGCTGCCATTTGGAGGTAGCGTAAAAAGTCAATCAGCTATAGAAATAAGAGCATTGTCTAGAAAAGTAGCTATTAACTTTGCTCCTAGCAGTGAGTTTGGAACAGCCGCGCAAATAAACGCTGACTTCTTTAAAAACGCTCAAAAAGAACTAGACAAAAGACTTACCACTGGTAAAAATCCAGATGGCACAGAATACACTAAAGAGCAACATCAAGAAGACTCTATAAACATAGCTAATATTAAAAACGCTAGTGATAAACTACCTAAAGGTATGGATCAACAGACAAGAGAGAAAATGCTTGATCTGATGGTTAAAAGAGATAATCTTAATAGAAAGATAAAAGATATTGGTGATACAGATCTTACAGCTGAAGAAGACGCGGAGCTAAAAGAAACAAAGCAAGAGCTACAAGAAATAATGAAGCAAGAGGCTTTATTTAAAACAACTGGCAATGTTAGAACAGCTATAAGAAAATCTGGCAAAGGTAATGTAGATTTTCAAGATTTCAACAATGCTGAAGACATGAATAAGTATGCTAAAGAGCAAAAGCTAAAAGGTTGGCAAGAAAAAAACTCAGCTAACCATGGTGTTGTTCTTTACGATAAGAAAACAGGTAAAGAAAGAATACTTATTAATAATGAGCTTTCGTTAGAAGATGGTAACGTTAACGTCGGTGCTCATGAGTTTTTACATACTGTACTTAGAAACACTGTACAGAACAGTAAAGGAACAGCGATTGCTTTAGGCAAAAGCTTGCAGTCATATTTAGAGGGTGTTGATTCTTCACAAGTAGACGCCAACTCTGCCTATGGAAAAAGATTAGCTGCATATAAAAATGATCCTGCAAATATAAAAGGTGAAGAAGCTATAACTTTGTTCAGTGACGCTATAGCTAATGGAAGCATAAAGTTTAACGAAAATGTATTTACTAAAATAGGTGACGCGTTTAGAAGAACACTTCAAGCTGCTGGTATTAAAAACGTTAGATTCAATACAGGTAGAGACGTATACAATTTTGTAAAAGACTACAACAAAAGTATTGAAAAAGGTAAAGGCTTAAACAAAGCACAACAGGCTTTACTAGATGGCAGAGCAGAAGGTGATCTTGTTAAAAGAGAATACAGAACCAAAGATTCTACCACTGACACTAAAGTATCTAGAAAACTTACACCTGAGCAAGATCAGCAAGCACAGACTAAAGTAAAAGAAATACAAGAACTTCAAAAAGAAGGTCAGGCTTTGGCAAAAAAGTTTGATAAGCCTTTTGTAAAAAGTGCTAAACAACAGAGGCTAGAAAAAGAACTAGCGGCAGAAATAAAACCTACAGTTGATAGTTTTGTAGAAAGTAGAACTAAAGCTCTATATGATCCTATACCGGCAGATGCTAAAAAAGGTGTTACAAGACAAGAGTTTGTTCAGTCTATGAAGTCTGATATAGCTACAATGATTAATAACGAGTTTAAAGCTAAACAACCTTTAGAAAAGTTTATTACAAGTAGAGGTTTTGTAAGAGCTAACAGCCTAGCACAAAGATTAGGAATTAAGTCTGTAGAGCAGGGTATTGATCAAAGCATAGACACAGCTTCAAATATCACAACTAAAACAGATGGTGATGTAAAAACAGAAACTGAAACTAGAACAGCTCAATCACCTAGAAAAACAACTAAGTTTACATCAGACTTTGTTAGTAATCTTGATGTCAATACAGAAGGCAAAACTCAAGCAGAGATAAATGAAGATGTTCAAAAGCAATTTGACGAAGCTATAGCTAAAGATTTAGAAGCTATGGGACCAGTTACAACATTTGGTCAAACTAAAAACATAGGACCTGCACTAGCTGCTTTAATAGAAAAAGCGACTGGTATGCCGGCTAAAGTTTTTACAGATAAAACTAAAAACATATCAAAGAAGGACGCTACCTCTGGTGCTCTAACCGCTGTTAAGCAGTATTTAGACGCTAACGCTCAAAGAGATTTTAATAATCTACCTGATGCGTTTGCTCCAAACAGTGGTAAAGCAACGTTTATACCTGAAAACGTAAAGAAAGCTTTATACAAGAAAAACGATAAAGGTCAATTTGTTTTAGATAAAAGTAAAACTATTAAAGACTACAAAGCTTTATTAGGTGACATGGTGAAACCTGTGTATAGAGCTAGTGAAGCTCAAACAATAAAAGGTTTAATAGCATTGTCACTTAGAAACAGAGTGTTTGAACAAGCTGTACCTGATGCTGTTGACAGATCTGTGACAGGCGTCAAGTTTAGTAAGCAAATACCTGCAGATACAGATAAAGGTAAAACTCAGCTTAAAGAAATAGGTGTTGCTAGAGACATGAACAAGGTTGCTGAGATTTCTGATATAGGTAAAATCGGCATTACTCCTGAAAATATAGCAGAAAAAAGAGCTCAAATGACTAGCTCTATAGTAGATCAAAATATATCAAGCATATCTTTTAATAATGGAAAATTTGCTAACTTTGGTAGATCATACAAAACTATAAATGGTATAAAATATTTCAAGCTAACAAACGGTAAGGTAGTTAAAAATGGAAGTAAAGAGTATAAACAAGCTGTAAAAGACGAAACGTTTATGCCTGCAAAAGGTAGCTTATATTACTCAACAAAGCAAAAAGCATATATAGCAGATCAAAAACTAGCTGCGGCTAACGACGCTATGTATCCTAATTTACCAAAAGCAAAAAGAGTTAATGTAAAAAATGCTGGGACTAAAGAAGCAAACGCACAGTCTAAAGCTAACTTAGACATACTAGAAGCTGTTGCCACTCAACTAGAAACAGCAGTAGCTAACGGTATGCCTATGGAAATAGCCGCTTTGTTTATAACTTCTAGCTATCAAGCTACTACAGGTTTAATAAAAATATCAGCTCCTTTTTCTGCAGAGTCAGATAAAATGGAATATGCTGAGATTGGTAAATCAAATCAAGTTGGAGGTAAAAAGGCTTTTAGAGAAGAGCATAGTCCGCCGGCTTCTGTTATTGGTGGTAGTTTAATTTGGGCTATTAAAAACGGTCAAGTTAAACAAGTAATGCAAGGAATAAGAGATAACTATATACAAGTAAAGTTATCTAAAAAAGACGATGTTAAATTAGATCGCGCAGGCTTAAGTTCTACATTACCACCAGGTGTTAGTATTATGACACCTGATGCTGGCATAAGAAGATTTGCAGCGGTTGGAAAAATATTAAAAGAAAAGTACGGAGCAAGTGGTGGACCAGGTATAAACCTTAATACTATTAAAGATTTTAACGGTAAAACTTTTGCTGAAATAATGAACGTTGGTGTTGAAACCAAAGAGAGTAAAAGAAATCCTAACATAGTATATGCTCAAAACTCTTTAATAAGCGAGCAAATAAAAGGCGACTTAGAAGTTGACGTTACTATGGATAAAGCTGCTATTAAGAAGTTTGATCCGCATGGTATAATAGAAGTAGTTTCTAATAGACTGTTTGGTGAAGCTAATTACTTTAAGCTAAACGACACTCAAAAAGCAGCGGTTCAAAAAGAAATGATTACTAAAAACATAGCTAAGCTTACGCAGGCTAGAATAAAAGCTTATGAACCAATCGCTTCTTTAGAATTAAAAGCTAGTAAAAGAAATACTAAAACATACGGTGGAAAAGTAAATCCTGAAATGACTATAGCTGAACAGCTTACAATTTTAGGTACTTATGATCAAGCGGCTAGAAAAGCTAGATCGTTAGACACGCCTAAAAAAGGTATCAGCGTATTTGATTTTGATGACACGCTTGCTAGAACTAAAGAAAAAGTTATAGTAAATAAACCAAATGAAATTAGTGTAGAAATATCTGCATCTCAATTTGCAGCTCAAGCTGTTCAGCTTGAATCAGAAGGTGCTACATTTGATTTTAGTAATTTTGAAAACGTAGCTAAAGGTACAGCTAAAGGACCGTTAGCTGATCTAGCTTTACGACGTCAAGACAAGTTTGGTAGCAAAGATATATTTGTTTTAACAGCAAGACCGCAGGCTTCAGCACAAGCTATAAAAACATTTTTGGATGGTATTGGTTTAAACTTACCTATAGAAAACATAACAGGTTTAGCTGATGGATCACCAATGGCTAAAGGTAATTGGGTTGCAGGTAAAGCTGCTCAAGGTTATAATGATTTTTATTTTGCAGATGACGCTTATAAAAATGTAGAAGCTGTACAAGAGGTTTTGAGTCAAGTTGATGTAGATTCAGAAGTTCAAATAGCTAAGTTTAGCAAAAGAAAAGTATTTGATCAAGTATTTAATGATATAATAGAAAGTTCTACAGGTATTGAAACCTATAAAGACTATTCAAAAGCCAAAGCTCAAACTGTAGGTAGAAAAAAGGGTAGATTTAATTTCTTTACTACACCGTCTGCTGAAGACTTTTTAGGTTTACTTTACAAAACATTAGGTAAAGGCAAGAAAGGTGATGCTCAATTAGATTTTTATAAAAAGAATTTAATAGATCCTTACAATAGAGCTGAAATGGCAGTAACAAAAGCTAAAATACAAGCTGCTAATGATTTTAAAGCTTTAAAAAGAAACTTAAAAACATTACCTAAAAGTTTAAGTAAAGAAGTTGGTTATGGTGGATTTACATTTTCACAAGCAGTTAGAGTTGCAGCGTGGAGTAGACAAGGTTTAACTATTCCTGGTCTTTCTAAAACAGACACAAAAGCTTTAAATGCTATTGTAGATAATGATGCTGAGCTTAATACGTTTGTAGATGAACTTTTAAAAATACAAAAAGGTAAACCATATCCTGCGCCAAGTAAAGATTGGGTGGGTGGTAATATAACTTCAGATATACTAAATGATATAAATAAAGTAAATAGAAAAGAGTATTTGCAAGAGTGGCAAGAAAATGTAGACATTATATTTTCTGATAAAAACATGAATAAGTTAGAAGCTGCGTATGGTCCTAAGTATGTAGAAGCATTGCGTGATACATTAAGACGTATGAAATCAGGTTCTAACAGACCTCTCGGTGGTTCTAGAGTTGTTAACCAGCTGTTAGATTGGCTTAATAATTCTGTTGGTGCTATTATGTTCCTTAACACTAGATCAGCCGTTTTACAGACTCTTTCAGCAGTCAACTTTATCGGTGTCGGAAACAATAGTTTGCTAAATTCAGCTAAAGCTTTTTTAAATCAAAAGCAATATTGGAGAGATTTTCAAACATTAATGAACTCTCCTTATTTAGTTGAAAGACGTAATGGCTTAAAAATAAACGTAAGTGAATCTGAGATAGCGGATGCGGTTGCAGATAGTTCTAATAAAGCAAAATCAGTTTTAGGTTTATTACTTAATAAAGGTTTTGTACTCACTAGGTTTGCTGATAGTTTTGCTATAGCAACTGGTGGTGCGGCTTTCTATAGAAATCAATTAGACATGTATCTTGCACAAGGTATGGATCAGAAACTTGCAGAGCAAAAAGCTTTTGAAGATTTTTATCAAATAGCAGAAGTAAATCAGCAGTCAAGTAATCCTAGTAAAATATCACAACAACAGGCTAGCGGTGCTGGTCGAGTTGTTTTAGCTTTCGCTAATACACCAATGCAGTATGCTCGTATTATAAAAAGATCTACACAGGATTTAATAAACGGTAGAGGTGATTGGAAAAAACACGTAGGTACAATTGCTTTTTACGGTGTGGCTCAAAACCTTATATTTAATGCTTTACAAAACGCTTTGTTTGCTGAAGCATTTGGCGAAGATGAAGAAGATGAGAAGAAAGAAGATAAGACAGGTAGAATAGCTAATGGTATGGCTGATTCATTATTATCAGGTTTAGGTATACAAGGTAAAGCTGCTTTAGCACTTAAAAACTCTTTAATAACTTTAGCTCAAGAAAATAATAAAAAGTCACCTAAGTTTGTAAAAGCTGTTTATGATCTGTTTGATTTTTCACCACCATTAGATTCTAAGTTCAGAAAATTAAGATCAGCTGCAAATACGTTTACTTGGGAAAGAGAGCTGATGAAAGAAAAAGGTTTTAGCCTAGACAACCCTGCTTATTTAGCTGGTGCTCAAGTTGTATCTGGTTTAACAAACTTACCCCTTGATAGAGCTATATCTAAGTTGAATAATATTAGAGGTATAATGAGTGAGCAGTCTGAAAAATGGCAAAAAGTTGCTTTAGCTTTAGGTTGGTCAACATGGGATGTTGGACTAGGTTATTACGGAGGATTTGATCCTGTAAAACCTTTAACAACAGAACAGCAGTATGATTTAGATGTTTCTAACATGAAAAAAGAAACAACATCTGCTCAACAAAAACAAACCTTGTTAGATCTAGGTTTAACAAGAGCTGAAATTAAAAAGCTTCGTTACGAAGAAGATAGAGTTAAAAAAATAATCGCATTACAAAAAAAGAAAGAAGATGCCAGATCCAAAAAATAAAAAACAAAGAGATACTATAAGAATAACAAAACCTACTTATTTTAAGTTAAAAGAAAATGATTATATAAGTGACGAAGATTTTGAAAATCAATTTGAGCAAATAGAAGGAGACGCAAGTACGTTTCCTCAGTTTTCTGTACAAAATTATTCTACATTAAAAAAAGATAAAAAAGGTTTTTATGTAACAAAGCTAAAAGAAGGAGAAAATAATGACTCTGGTATAAACATGGGTTCACCTTTATACGCAAAGCTAACTGCGAAATGCAAAGCTGCCGCAAGAAGAAAATTTGATGTATATCCTAGTGCTTATGCTAACATGTGGGCTTCAAAGCAGCAGAAAAAAGGTAAGTGCTAATGGCTTATAAACAAGAAACAGACACGCCTTTAATGCATTGTTTTTCTAAACTTATGCATACCAAGCCGTGGAACAAGATGCGCGAAAGAACAGCTGCTGTAGCTGGTCGAGGTAGCGGAAACAAAGTTGGACTTGCACATGCTGAGAAGATAAGAAACACTCCTTTAGAGAAAAAAGAAGTTAAACCAGTTAAAGCGAAAGGCGGAGGTACAAAAAAAGTTTGTTTACCTATAGCTAAAATACGCAGCATGAGTCAAGAAGAAAGACAAAAGGTTATTAACGCTAAAAGATCTGCTGGAGATAAAGGTAAATACAAAAGATCTAGCAAAAGCAATGTCAGCGGAACAAGTAGCGGTGGCAGTTTAAAAACTTGGGTTAAACAAGACTGGAGACAGGTTGGTGATCCATCAAAAAAATGTGGAGAATAAAATGAGTTTATCAGATATGAAGCTATACGCTATGAA
>JAAHTH010001319.1_pt1 | contig 22124 bp, 29 predicted proteins | sample 6116091 | NCBI WGS metagenome assembly JAAHTH01 (sample SAMN13939990, study PRJNA603662) | sponge metagenome | isolation source: marine sponge | host: Mycale hentscheli | place: New Zealand | collected 2006 | reverse complement strand
AAGCATGATCCTCGCAAACCAATAATGCAAGCATTTTCAAAGATCACGGGTATATATATGGAGCAAAGCAAGTGTGGGCGCATACAACGTGTGTATTACGCGCTTTGTAAGATGATTTGATTGTCGCTTGTCTCTTCAGGGACTTCAGGCACCACTTTCTGACTGCTCGCATTATAAAACTTCAAAAAGCCACTTGTTACAGATTCTTGATGTTTTTGTATGCCTTGTAGAGCTGTACCGGCTTGAGATGCTTTTTTAGAAGCAGCCACAACCATTTTCATGGGTGTCTCTGCCGTTGCAGTCGCTAAAGCAACGTCTGCTAATACTGCAGCATGACCAACACACGCGCCAAGACTCTTTAACTCGTCTGAATTTAAGTCTCGAAGCTGCTCATGTAGCAAAGCTTTATACGTCATTGCATACGAAATATTTGCAGTTAAATCTTTTTCGAAAAGATTTTTTATATCAGTGCGGTGTTCAATATTTGCATTATGATAAATACCGTACGCATCTGAATCAGCCAACAGTGTCTGACTGTCTTTATCGTGATAAAAGAAATCTCGGTGTGCTTCTACTCTATTTTTAAAATAACGATTGAAAAAATTCTTAACCAATACAAAAGCAGTCCAAATGGGACTTAAAGTTGTCGCTGCAGTAAACCCAGCGTCTATTCCATCCCCTAAGGTCATCGCTGATTTATCTAATTTTCTTACTATTAATGCAACATCTGCAATATCAGGATCAATATCAGCAAAAAGATAGGTTCCCATTCGAGAAACAAAATCACCTCTTTTGATATGTGCCGTAAAATTAAGCGAAAACTTAGGGTTACTTGCTTTAATTACTTCAGCATGCGTTTCTGCTGCTGTTGCCAAATCGCTTGAAACACCTGCCGATTGAAAAACAATGGTATCAATTTCAGACAAATGCTGTAGTGCTTGATATTGTGTGCCTGCAACATGAGTTGTTGCTTTTTGTTCTAATAATTGAGCCGTTAATATTTGAGATAAAGAGCCGCCTAAACTATGCCCTGTTATTCGAATACTTCGGTTAGGGTGCTCAGCACAAAGTGCATTAAGCTGCGTTAAAATAGCTTCTTTTTCTTGTTCCATCATGCTAAAACCTGGGCCATTGGGATCTAAATCAACAACCGTGCTTGCATCTTTTTGTGTCCCACGACAAAGCACCGTAATCGGTATCTCAGGATTGTTTTCATTGACTAAGGCATATAAAAAAACACCTTTTTCTTTGGCTGAAGCAGTACTTAATGGGTGAAGCGTATACCCTTGATTTTCAAGGCGCTTTTGTGAAGCTAATGCTTGCATAGAGTCTTCAGGAAAAGATAACTGGTACACTTCATGTTTTGCAAGCATTTCTACCGCTTGTGCATTGGCTTAAAAAGCAAATTCTTTTTGAATGGCGTCTTTTTCAAGAGCATCAATATGAACAAAATCATCAGAATCATCAAACCCATCAGAATCATGAGACTCGTCATTAATTGTATCAAGCACATCAAACGTATCGCCTTCAGGTTCTATTTCAGGCTGCACAGCATGCTTTTTCTTAAAAAAACTTTTCCATCTTGTGTTAAAGCTAAATTTCATAATAATTAAAACTCAATTCAATACAAAGCGTTCTAACCATACCAACAAAAACCCATTATGTCTATCAAAAAAGCATAATTAGCGCCATGATTATTTTAAATATATTATTTTAAATATATCGTAAAACATCCTGAATATTTTTCACGGGCAAAACTTCGATACCAAGCTTTTTCTTAGGTGCATTCGCTTCAGGTACAATCGCACGTTTAAAGCCATGTTTCTCAGCCTCTTTCAGTCTCTCTTGCCCACTTTGCACCGGCCTAATTTCACCCGCCAATCCAACCTCACCAAAAATCACAGTATCTTTATCAAAAACTTTATCGCGTAAGCTAGATACAACGGCTGCAATTAAAGCCAAGTCACTGCCTGTTTCTGCCACTTTAATCCCACCCACAACGTTGATAAATACATCTTGATCAAACGTTACAATGCCGCCATGACGATGCAGTACGGCTAATAAAATAGCAATTCTGTTATGCTCCAAGCCCGCGGTTACACGCCGTGCTTGCCCCCCATGTGATTCATCTACAAGTGCTTGAATATCAACAAGCATAGGCCGCGTGCCTTCCCATGTGACCATCACCGCATTGCCTGGCGTTGCCTCAAACGTCCGTGACAAGAAAATAGCCGATGGATTGGCCACTTCTTTTAAACCTTTATCTGTCATAGCAAATACGCCAAGCTCATTCGCCGCCCCAAAGCGATTTTTAATGGCTCGAATCACACGAAACCGATTGTCTGCTTGGCCCTCAAAATAAAGCACACTATCCACCATATGCTCTAACACACGAGGCCCTGCAAGTGCACCGTCTTTGGTGACATGCCCCACCAAAAAAATAGCTGTTTGTGTCATTTTGGCAAAACGAACCAACAGCGCTGTCGCCTCACGCACCTGTCCTACTCCACCCGGCGCAGAATTAACGGCTTCTGTAAAAATAGTTTGTACTGAGTCAATCACAATCACACGAGGCTGCACTGTTTTAGCATGCATTAAAATCGTTTCAACTTGTGTTTCAGCGACTAACTGTAAATTTTCTGTTGGCAACTGCAAGCGTTTTGCACGCATGGCCACTTGCTGCAATGATTCTTCCCCTGTGACATATAAAACAGGGTAACTTGCAGCCAAATGTGCCATCGCTTGCAATAATACGGTCGATTTTCCAATGCCAGGATCTCCCCCAAGCAAAACCACAGAGCCCTCGACAAGCCCACCACCCAGCACACGATTAAGCTCTGACAAGCCTAAATCCATTCGACCGACTGTTTCAATACTGACCGCATCAAGTGCTGTGACTTCTGAGCGCTGATTTGCATAATGACTCACACGCTGTCGACCACCACCAGCACTCGGTGGAATGCTTCCTTCTTCAGAAATTGCATTCCAGGCACCACACTGCATACATTGGCCTGCCCACTGTGAAGAAATGGCTGCACATTGATTACAAATATAACGCGTTTTTACTTTCATAGGCTTTAATTTTTAATTTTAATCTCTTAAATTGCACGTTAAAAACAAAACAGTATAATAACACCTTATCTTCCCAAATTAATTAATGCACTGATTTAATTTTATGACTCAATCTGCCCAATTTGAAAAATCCATTCAAGCCCTTGAAACCGTCGTTTCAGCGCTAGAAAAAGGAGACGTTTCGCTTGACGATGCCTTGAAGCAATTTGAAAAAGGCATCGCACTCACCCGAACCTGTCAAACGCTACTCACAGATGCTGAGCAAAAAATTAATCAGCTCATCCATCAAAACTTACCTAAGGAACCCAATACGGATGCCTAAACAAGCTGAGAATATGCAACGCTTAGAACAAGGCTTACAGGATGTAATTGAAAACGCTTCTATTCCGGCCAAACGCATCCAAGATGCCATGCTATATGCACTTTTTCCGGGTGGCAAACGCCTGCGCCCTCGCCTCGTTTATCTTTCAGGTGAATTACTTAATATCCCGAGTAACGCATGCGACAGCATTGCCATTGCAATAGAGCTGATTCACGCTTATTCATTGGTCCATGATGATCTACCCGCCATGGACAATGACGACATGCGTCGTGGTAAACCAAGTTGTCATCGTGCTTTTGATGAAGCAACGGCTATTCTTGTGGGAGATGGTCTGCAAGCCCTTGCCATTGATGTACTACTCACAAACCTGCCGCAAAGTTTGTCTACGCCTAAAGTACTTGCTGTTACCCATGCATTAATTAAAGCTTGCGGCCCCGCTGGCATGGTGAGCGGCCAGAGTTTAGATTTATCTGAGCTTTCAAATCAGCAAATCACCGAAGAAAAACTTTCTGAAATTCATGATTTAAAAACCAGTCAACTCATGCTTGCTTGCATTAACATGGTCCTCGCCGCCGCTGAACCTAGTCCTGATGTAACCCTTGCACTGCATACGTTTGCAACGCATTTTGGCCTCGCCTTTCAAATGCAAGATGATTACCTGGATGCCTACGGCCCAACCGAAGGTTTGGGTAAAAACCGCGCCTCAGATAAAGAAAATAATAAATTAACCTTTGCCAGTTGCTACACCGAAAAAGCGTTACAACAAATTATTCAAATTCATTTTGAGAAAACAGAGCAAGCATTAGATATATTTGCAGATCGCGCAACGCCACTTCGCAATTTATTACATGAACTACTCAAACGCTCATCTGACTTATTTGTGTTACAAAAACAGTAATTAACTCGCTTGCACATCGACAATATCAAGCACGTCTTGTGTCATTTGGCAAGAAAGCAACTTAAAAGAATACCCTGAAGAAAGGCTGAATAACTTAATTCATCAGCCTTTCTTAGCCGCCTCAGTGAATAAAATCAGCAGTTGTTACTCAGTTTTTTTGTTTAAATATCAACCCCATCTATCCTTAGTTTCTCCTCCTGCTATCGAATGAGACATTTAATCTATTTGAGCTACGAGATAAACATCGGTGCATAAGATTAAGATAAATAAAAAAAATACATTTTTTTTAACATTAAATTTAAAATCCGCTTGACACAGAAACCCCGTCTCCTTTAAACTTGCGTTCGCTCTTCAAGGGGCTATAGCTCAGCTGGGAGAGCGCTTGCATGGCATGCAAGAGGTCGGCGGTTCGATCCCGCCTAGCTCCACCAGAACAGCATTTTATGCTGTTCTGCGAAATAACATAAATACTTAGGTCCCCATCGTCTAGAGGCCTAGGACACCGCCCTTTCACGGCGGTAACAGGGGTTCGACTCCCCTTGGGGACGCCATCTTTTGGCTCAAATTAATCTACTATAATTTAATGAGACACTACAAACGCTCATAAACTGTTCGCGTATTAAGTCCAAATAACCGTTCATGCATTCGATATGCATACTCATCTGTCATGTTTGCAATAACATCACAAATGACTCGCTGAGCCGCTGCTGTATCCGCTGCATTTTCAAATAAAACGCGATGCTTGATATTCAGTAGCCCCATAGGGTTCGAACTCATCGCATCAAATAACCGTAAAACCACTGTCTGGCCCCCATATTCAAACGTTCTTGATTCTTGCGAATCAATCACATGATCATAAATACAAGCCACTAAGGCTTCTAAAAGCGCTTTTGCTTCGGGTAGTAACACAGCATTATATTTTAATAAATTGGTTTCAAATGCGGTTTCAATCACTTTTACCTCAGTGGAGGTCACAAAATAATTTACCATCTCACCGATGGCCTGCTTTCTTACAAAAATTGCATCATCAAATAATGCATCTAACAAAGGCAGTGGGCGCGCTGCAAGCGTTGTGTTAGCTAATAAATCGCGAAAATGTGCTGTATCTAATACTGAACGCTCAATCAAACGTAATTGAATGGCATCTTCTAAGTCATGCACGCCATAAGCAATATCATCAGCAATATTCATAATAGAACAATCTAAACTATGATATTTTGATGTGCCATGCTGATGAGCCTCTGGCGCTTTAGCTAACGTTTGAAATAAAGCACTATCAGACTCAGGTAAATCTTTCATGAGCCAATTGACTTCGGGTGTTTCACTTTCAAAATAAGCTTTAGGTGGCAGCCAATTATTAATACAGATAGACTCATGTTGTCTTGTTTTTTCCCGCACCTTTGGCATTGCTTTGGCAAGCACACGTGCCCGACTCACAGGATATTTTAAAGTACCAAGCAGGGCACGTCGTGTTAAATCCAAACCAAACGCGCCATAACTATTTTCAAGTTTCGTTAATAAGCGTAAGGTCTGGCCATTCCCTTCAAACCCGCCCTGTTCACGCATCATATAATTTAAAGCCGCTTCCCCGCCATGTCCAAACGGCGGATGGCCAATATCATGTAACAAGCAAATGGTACTGATTAAATCTTCACTCGGTAATAAATCAATATGTAACTGATTATTTTTGTCCTGCGCTAAGCGTCTTAGTAAACTGCACCCAATAGAAGACACTTCTAGCGAGTGCGTTAAGCGTGTGCGATGAAAATCACCTTCATCAGTTCCTAAGATTTGATTTTTACGTTGCAAACGTCGAAATGCCGGACAATGAATCACCCGTGTTCTATCACGTTCATAAGGACCTCTTTTATCTTGCTCCCCACGCTGATGATTTTTTCCCGAGCGACGTTCAGTCCACATACATGTTCTCCTAAAATAAATTCACTATTTCCTAAAGTTTATTGAACTATTGCAGATAACCTCAATAGAAGAACAAAAAATAGGACACAATCATGAAAATAAAAACAAATAAAATTGGCTTACTTGTCTGTACTTTAAGTTTATCAGCTTGTGGCATGATGAAACCATATGATGACACAAGTTACTATTCACCTTATAGCTTTGGTCAATCCGATCATACGGCCACAGCACCACTATATCCTGATGGATACGATAACACCTCTGGCGGTGCTTACACACCGGGTTCTCGTGAACGAGTTGTTACTGTTCCTGAAAGTTATCATGTGAATTCTGAGAGCGCCCCTGCATCGTTTAAAGATCGCGAAAAATCTTGGGTTGGTCGTCAAAACGCTCAAAATTATACGATTCAACTGGATGATAGCGAGAAAGCATCTCAAGTCGCAGATATTTTGCAAAAAGCACCTAAAGATGCAAGACGCGCTGAAGTCAAATATCACCAAGGCGGTGAACAACGTTATCGTGGTGTATACGGCACTTACAGCAGTTACGAAGCGGCTCAAAAAGCCATGAGTAACCTACCCAGCCATTTAAAATCAAATGCAAAAGTTAAAACTTGGGGAAGTGTTCAAAGCACTGCTGGAGAATAATCAAAAAATAGCACATAAAAAAAAGGTACTTGCTCTAAAAGAACAAGTACCTTTAATACAGCAAAACTGCTTAGACAATTACACCACTTCGACTTCTTCAGCCTGTGGTCCTTTTTGTCCTTTGCCAGCTTTAAATAAAACACTTGCCCCTTCGGTCAATGTTTTAAAGCCAGAGCCTTGAATTGCACTGAAGTGAACAAAATAATCAGTGCCATCACTTTCAATGAAACCAAAACCTTTGCCTTCGTTAAACCATTTTACTGTACCACTTACTTTATCTGTCATTTTTATATCCTCAATATATGCCCAGCTATTCTAACACTTTTTAGGAACCTTTCTAGTCATATTTTAAAAATAAATGCATTTATTTTAATAAAATTGCGATAAAGTCACTATAAAGCAATCATTATCATGACTTTGACAAGGCCTGGCGTGTCTGTTTTTTCAGCATTAAATAATTTAATATTAATATGATGACGCTGCTCCATCGACCATAACCACTTTAAAAAATCATGATAAGACACAGAATCAAACGATAATTGCAAATCCCCATCCGGCATTTGCTCTAATTCATAGGGCAAATCATGGAACGACGTTTGATTTAACGCTTCGGAAAAAATAGTCAGTGCTTTTGAGCTATCTAGTAATATTATTTTTTTTTGTGACGGTTTAAATTGCTGCTTTGTTTTTTGCATCCATAATAGTGTTTCTTTTTTTTCAGATAATAATTGTGTGTTTTCAAACACTGCGTTTGTTAAAGCTGCGTATATTAGATAAGCCACGTATAAAATAACGGCCGCAACACCAACGTATAAAGTCCGCTGCTCACGTATATTTAAGTGATTCCAAAACTGCATAAACCATGCCTTTATCATTATCATTCAAGCTCCACAGTTGAAATCACCTGGCCATGACGGGTTGAAGCTTCAATTTGCGTTACTGTTACCTGCTGTTTTTTTAATTGCTGCTCAAATGCCTCAAGTGCAGCAAAATTTTTAGCATTCAAGCGCACAGATAATTTCTGATCTTGAAATTGGATGTGTTCAATCTGTAAATCATGTTCCATATCAGACTTAGAAAATACATTGGACATTTTATTTAATAGCTGCCAAAACGGCGACTGTATGTCAGATGCATGTGTTTTTAAAAATTGTTCAATGCGAAAACGTGGACTAATTACCTGTGTTGCTTCAGGAAAAAAATCATGATAAATCACTTTGATTTTTTCATCGACCACCGCTTCTTTTGCATGCAGTTGATGCAATAAAAAAGCTTTCAATCCCAGCACACTCAAAAACAAAACACCTAATAAGCCAGCACACACAGCATACCAAAAAGATAGCCCTTTGCTGTCTGTTTTCCGCTGGAAATCACCTTGGCAAATATTCAAAACAGTATGATTTAACAAGCGCGTTGCAATAAATAATCGATATGAAGTTGATTCAGGGGGATGTATTGATTTATTTTTTTTGTTTTTTTCCATATATTCAGCCGCAACGGACGAACTCAGTGCGCCATTGATTGCATGCACGGATGCATCCTCACGGACCAATAAGTCTTTGTCTGTCATACAGACTTCATCAGGTTTTAATGCACACCAATCCAATGTCATGACATCAAACGCTAAATCAAGCGTCTCTAACAAATGAACCCATGCATTCAAGCGTCGTTTGGTTAAAGCCACCGCATAATAATAGCTCGAATTTGCTTCGGCTTTATCAAATGCAACATGTACATCCTGCACAGGCTCTGCCAATGACTCTTCTAAGGCATAAGGAATGGCTTCACGCGCTTTACGTAAACTCAATTTTGGTAAATCTAAACAATAGATGCTTGCAACGACTGCAGGTAAAACAATAACCGTACGCGCTCCCCGCTGCATGAGTTTTATTTCATCTATTGTATGCTCTGACAAGGCAACATCGACTTCACCGGTTTCATCTAAGCGCACAGCCCAAAATACGGTGGGTAAGTCTGTTCCATCCGGCATAGCCGCAGCATCAAAAAAAATAAAACACGTACTCACGCGTTTTCAACCTCCATCTGTTTTTGTATTTGCTGAGACAGTAAATGCACCACAAGGGCATATTGTGGACTGGTATTATATCGCATAATCACATAAAAATTAGGATAAGCCATCCAATAGGCATTACTCTCATCTTTAAGATTTAATTCGATTAATCCCGCTTTTTCAGGTTTTTTTTGTAAGGCTGCAACCGGTTTTACACCTGATTTAAGCAAATCTCGATACGCATAGTTTGCCTTTCTGCCATTGGTTTGAAGCGCTTTACTGACCTTGCCTTTGACAAGCACAGGCGCCACCACTTCGTCTCCAAGTTTCCAGCCATGTCGTTTAAAATAATTTGCAATACTTGCAATCACATCTTGATTTTCATGAACTAAATCAGGATAACTATTCGGTCCTGCTTTTTTAAAATCAACGGCATACATCCGATAACTACTGGGCATAAATTGCGGCTGCCCAATCGCGCCGGCATATGAGCCAATATATTCCGTCACAGGCAGTTTATGCGCACGGCATAATAATAAATATTCTTCGAGCTCACGTGTAAAATACGCCCCACGTTTTGGGTAATAAAAAGCAAGCGTACTTAAGGCATCAAGTACACGAAAAGTCCCTTGGCTTGCACCATAGCGCGTCTCAACCCCTAAAATAGCGACAATAACAGAAGCAGGTACCCCAAATTTTTCTTCGGCACGTGCCAAACTTTCTTGATTATTCTGCCAAAATTGAACCCCGCCATTTAATCGCTCAGGTGTTAAGAAAATATCGCGATACGTATCCCAATTTTTTTTCTCATACGGATGATTCATAAGTTTAATAATACGTGGCTGAAATGCCGCTTCTTTTAGCGCATCAGCCACTTCTGCACGTTTAAATCCGTGCTTATCTACCATTTTTTGCATAAATAATTGTGCTGATTTTTTTTTCAGTAAATCCGCGTCTGCATGCAGTAAGCCCGCACATAAGCACAAATTCAAACAAAAAACGGCTCGATATATAATACGCATTGTATTTATCCTTAAATATTTTCTAATTGTTTTTTTAGATTAACTATTTAGATATAGTTTATGTTAAATGATTCACATCATACAATAGCCCATACAATAGCCTATCCAATAGACTATCTGAATGACCGAATTTACGCTAAAATACAGTCTTTATTATTGAGTATTTGAGTATATTATTAGTGACTGATTTAACTTTAATTCGTAATTTTTCTATAATTGCGCATATCGATCACGGGAAATCAACCCTTGCTGATCGATTTATCCAACATTGTGGTGGCTTAAGTGAGCGTGAAATGAGTGCGCAAGTACTTGATTCTATGGATATAGAACGCGAGCGCGGCATTACCATTAAAGCGCAAAGTGTTTCGCTTAATTATACCGCCAAAGATGGTAATACTTATTTACTTAATTTTATTGATACCCCAGGGCATGTTGATTTTAGTTACGAAGTCTCACGAAGTCTTGCCGCTTGTGAAGGCGCACTGTTGGTTGTTGATGCAGCCCAAGGGGTTGAAGCACAAACCGTCGCTGTGTGTTACACGGCGATTGATCAATCACTTGAAGTCTTACCTGTGCTCAATAAAATTGACCTGCCTCAAGCAGATCCTGATGCTGTATGTGCTGAAATTGAAGATATTATTGGTATTGATGCAACAGGGGCAATTCATGCCAGTGCAAAAACGGGCATTGGCATAGAAGAAGTTCTCGAAGCTTTGGTGGCTGAAATTCCACCTCCTAAAGGGGATGTAGATGCCCCACTTGAAGCCTTAATTATTGACTCTTGGTTTGATAGTTATTTAGGCGTTATTTCGCTGGTGCGTATAGTGAATGGCAGCCTACAAAAAAATCAAAAAATGCGCGTGATGTCTACAGGACGTGCTTACCAAGTGGATCAAATCGGTATTTTTACCCCTAAACGCACACCCACCGATGGTTTACATGCCGGCGAAGTAGGCTACGTGGTGGCAGGCATCAAAGACATTCAAGGTGCACCGGTCGGTGATACACTAACCCTTGATAAAGCGCCTGCAGCAGAACCGCTGCCTGGTTTCCAGCATGTTAAACCACAAGTCTATGCCGGTTTATTTCCCATTCAAGCCGATGCATTTGAAGCCTTTCGTGATGCACTGGCAAAATTAAGCCTCAACGACGCCTCTTTGTTTTATGAACCCGAGTCATCTGATGCGCTTGGGTTTGGCTTTCGTTGTGGCTTTTTAGGCATGCTGCACATGGAAATTATTCAAGAACGGCTTGAACGTGAATATAATCTTGATTTAATTTCGACCGCTCCGACTGTTGTGTATCAAATCACCACAACAAAAGGCGAAAAATTAATGATTGATAACCCATCTCGCCTACCGCCTGTTCAAAACATAGATCAACTATTAGAACCTATTGTGCGCGCTAATATTTTAGTGCCCGAAGCACACTTAGGGCCTATTATTAGTTTATGCGTAGAGCGCAGAGGCGTTCAAGTCAACATGACTTATAGTGGTCGACAAATCGCCGTTACCTATGATTTACCCATGAGTGAAGTGGTCTCTGACTTTTTTGATAGAATTAAATCAGCGAGCCGTGGCTATGCTTCACTGGATTATAATTTTTTACGCTTTGAAGCCGCTAACTTGGTCCGTATGGATGTGTTAATCAATAGCGAAAAAGTAGATGCATTGGCACTGATTGTGCACCGCGACAATGCACAAAGCAAAGGTCGCTCCTTAACCGAACGCATGCGAGAAATTATTCCGCGTCAAATGTTTGATGTTGCGATTCAAGCCGCCATCGGCAATCAAATTATTGCTCGCCAAACGGTGAAAGCGCTGAGAAAAAATGTGACCGCAAAATGCTATGGTGGCGATATTTCACGTAAGAAAAAATTGCTTGAAAAGCAAAAAGCAGGTAAAAAAAGAATGAAGCAAATCGGACATGTTGAAATTCCACAAGAAGCTTTCATGGCCGTTTTTAGCGCTGATAAGAAAAAATAAAATAATAATTTGGAGATTACATCATGAGCTTTGCTTTGTTACTGGTCATTCTCACTGCTTTAACTGGGCTGATTATGCTCATTGATAAATGCTGTTGGGCAAGAAAGCGCGCTGCCAATGCCGAGCAGCCAAAGCTTATCGAACACGCGTATGCTTTTTTTCCTATTTTTTTAATTGTCCTACTACTCCGCTCATTTTTAGTTGAGCCGTTTCGTATTCCTTCCGGTTCACTTGAACCGACATTGCAAGTGGGTGACTTTGTCGCCGTCAATAAATTTATTTATGGCCTGCATCTACCGGTATTAGAAACCAAAATACTTTCTATTAAAAATCCAAAAACTGGCGACATTGCAGTGTTTAGATGGCCACCCGATCCTACTTTTGATTATATTAAACGCGTAATTGGTGTACCGGGCGATGTGGTGTCCTACCATAACAAAAAATTAACGATTAATAATAAACCCATGCCTCAAACATTTATGGAATACACAATTGATGAGAGCTCAGGACAAACCGTTGCACGCTATCAAGAAAACTTAAACGGCGTGATACATGATATTTATATTGATCCCAAAGAGCATGCTGTTGATTTTGATGTGACCGTACCCAAAGGCCACTACTTTATGCTGGGAGACAATCGAGATAGCAGTGCTGACAGTCGCTACTGGGGATTTTTACCCGAAGAAAACTTACGTGGACGCGCTTTTTTTGTATGGATGAGCTGGAATAGCAAAACCCATATGCCTCGCTGGGAAAATATCGGGCATATTTTGCACTAGGATAAATCATGGGCTCTGAATCACTCCAAAAACTTAGCACGCGCCTTGGCTATCTTTTTCAAAATACCGCTTATTTTACACAAGCACTCACACATCGTAGTGCCGGAACCCCGCATAATGAACGCCTAGAATTTTTAGGTGATGCGGTTTTAGATTTGGTCATTGCTGATGTATTACTGAAGCGCTATCCAACCCATAAAGAAGGTGAATTGAGCTTGTTACGTGCAGAGCTTGTGAAAGGTGAAACCCTTGCCATCATTGCAAAAGAACTACAGATAGGCGAAGCACTTTATCTTGGCCCTGGTGAAACCAAAACAGGGGGCGCTACACGGACTTCTATTCTTGCCAATGCATTAGAAGCTATTCTTGGGGCGGTTTTTCTTGATGGTGGTTTTCAAGCCGCAGAAAAGTTAATTTTACACGTCTATCACTCACGCCTAATAAACCATCATGCAAATCATACATCAGTCAAAGATGCTAAAACTGAATTACAAGAATATCTACATGCAAACAAAATTCCGCTGGCAAATTATGTTTTGATTCAAACCGAAGGCGCACAACACGCGCAAAAATTCCATGTGTCTTGCAACATTCCCTCTTTAAAGTTATCTAAAAAAGCTTCTGGTACAACACGTCGAAAGGCTGAGCAACTGGCAGCAGCTGCACTGTTAAAGTATTTCAATAAAAAAATTAAATCTTAGGCTGTGTCCCTAATCAATAAAAAGTCGGTCGATAAGCCGGGTTCTGTCGTGGACAACCATTCATCTGGGACAAACGTCGCCGTTTGCCTCAAGCAGCCTACCCAGATTGCACGCGAGTCACGTGTTATGGTTTTGCAACCATCCAATCTCTATTTGGCCTTGCTCCGAGTGGGGTTTACCCTGCCACGTTTGTTACCAAACGCGCGGTGCGCTCTTACCACACCATTTCACCCTTACCTAAAACAATTAAAGCCCTTAAGGGCTTTAATGTGTAGGCGGTATATTTTCTGTGGCACTTTCCGTAGGCTTTCACCTCCCAGGCGTTACCTGGCACTCTACTCTTCGGAGCCCGGACTTTCCTCCCTTTGCTAACGCAAAGAGCGGTTGCCTGACCGACTCAGGCGCGATAATAACGAAATTATGCGCATTTGTCGACCCAAATACCCGTAAATATATTACTCTTCACGTGTACCGATGAATTCTTCATCAAAATAACGCTTTAGTTTAGTCCGTAATGTACCACGGCTAACACCTAATACGCGTGCAGCACGAGACTGGTTATAACGGGTCATTTCCATGACAGTACGGAACAATGGCGCTTCAACTTCCTCAACAATCAGTTGATACAAGTTTAAATTTGCGTCTTTTGTTTTTGTTGTTGATAGATATGTTTTAACCGCTTGTGTGACGCGATCTGCTAATCCATCCTGCTGAAGTCGAACTTCCTCTGATACCACACTCATTTCTTTCTCCAATCATTCTATTAAAATAGTAAAACTAAAATTTTGACACAGAAAAACTAGACCTACCTAAGGCTAGTTAACTTTGTGGGCTCTATAATACCAGATACTTCAAAGACTGTAAACATTGATTTAATCATACGCAGGGTTTTTTTTGTGTTTTTTATACTATTACAGCCCTAATTAACCGTAAAACTCTCGCCACAACCGCACTGTCCCGTTTGATTCGGGTTACGAAATACAAACTGATAATTTAAGCCTTGTTTAACATAATCCACTTCTGTGCCATTCAAAAAAGGATAACTTTTTTTATCTAAACACATGACATACTGTGAATCGAGTGGCTGCGTTATATCTTCTGGAAGCACTGCATCGATATAGTCAATCACATAAGAAAGTCCTGAGCACCCTGTTTTCTTGACCGAAAATCGAATGCCTTTACTAGCTGGTTTTTTTGCCAAATAAGATAATATATGTTTTCTTGCTGCTGTCGTCAGCACCATCGACATCAAGAGCGATGTCTTTTCTTCAGGGATATGGTGAGTTACTGCTGTCATACAACGCTCCTATTGCAGCTTATTTAACTTATTCAGCTTAATTTGGTAAATCATAACACAGTTTTAATCTCTCATAACCCCCACCAAGCTCTCATCTTGATTTTTTAATGACTTTTTTAGTTTTTTTTTGGCTTGACTTGACCAATGCAACACGACTAAACCGAAGTTGTGCGTAGTATTGCTGTTGTATTTTAAACTCATGGGAGAAATTTTGTTTTAGTGGACGCTTAAGACGCCAAGCTTGTTTTTGCATGGCGGTGATTGATAATGGATAACGTTCAAGTGCATGCGCTGCTTCCTCATGTCCTCCTTGCAGTGAAGCAAAATAACGAAGTTGCTGAATAATGTCTTCTCGAAACGCTTGATTTTGAGATGGGAAAAGAACATGGATATGCATATGAGGCACTGTCATACCTGATTGTGCATGCTTTTGCATATAAACAAACAAAGCCTCTCTATCACCGGTCCAAAGCCCCAATGTCGCACGTAATAATGTTTCTAATTCAAATAAATAATCCGGTGATAAATGCACTAAATCTATTTCATGCTGATAAGGCACTATCATGACATGAAATGGCGAATCTCCAACCGGACGATAATTTAGACAAAGAAAAAAATGCTCAAAACCATAAATTACCTGACTTTCAAAAAAATCAGGCTTATCAAACGGGCATGGTTTATGATTCATTGCGGGTGATATCCAAGTTTCGTCTGTTTGTTGCAAGATATCATGATAAAAATCATCTTCAGCCACCTCATCCGCATGCAAAAACTGATACGTTTCTAATAAACCGTACCAATGCACAGGATAACTAAATAAATCGGCATCATCTAAACTTTTATAGCGCGGCTCATAAGCCTCTAATTGCTGAATAAAATCATCATACGCCAACTGTTCTGTGTATGCTTCTGGTGTTTCATAAAACAAGCGATGCAAGCGCTTCACTTTTTTTCTGAGATCCATCGACAATAAATTATTTTTAATGACTGGGTATTCGCTATTAATTTCTATATCAAACCGTCCATATATATTCAAAACAAAATGGATGACATAACTACTTAAGCTTTTTTTGACCAGTAAGCGAATTAAATCTGGTAAGACATGCAAAGGTGAATCAAACACACGCTCCGCCAAAACGCGAAAACGAAGCAAACGAATAAACCCCTCATCTTCTTCTTTATGTAACAATTCAACATACATACAATCACCTCTAAATATAATTATAGACCAGTGTGATTTATATGTGAGCTTTTACTGAAAAATGCTTTTAAACGCTTTATACTCGAACTTATCCCTCCAACCATCAAATTATATATGGACGCATGGCTTGTTTTTATTGGTGCAGGACTTGGCGGCGTGTCTCGTTTTAGTTTATCGAACACACTGGCTCGATTATTAGGACAAAACTTTCCTTATGGTACGCTGCTTGTGAATACACTAGGGTCATTTTTTGCTGGCTTCTTTTTTGTTTTAATTTTAGATAGGCTATCAGGCTTATCTAATCATTTAAGGCCTCTTTTGCTCAGTGGCTTTTTAGGTGGCTTTACAACCTTTTCAACTTTTTCAGTAGAAACGCTGACGCTATTCGAACATAACGGATGGGGGCCTGCTGTTTTAAATATATCGCTCAACCTTATACTGTGTATATTCATGGTTTGGTTCGGCATATGGGGAGGAAGACAATTATGAGCCTAGACACAACAGATATTATTATGGCACGTGTTTACTTGACCGAAGGTGCGCATGAACTAGATAATATTTTAGCTTATTTACGCGATGAGTCTAACATTCGTGGCTTTAGCGTGTTTCGTGCAATTCGAGGATCTGGCGAAACCGGTGAGCATGCATCACGCCTGATTGATGTTTCGCTTAATTTACCTTTGGTGATCGAGTTTTTTGATGAACCCGAAACCATGCACCGCATTATTGAACATTTGACACAATTTGTTCATGCAAAACATATTGCTTTTTGGTCAGCGAAAACAAATAGTCCCGGAATGTAAACAACCCGACTCATACAACAAATAAAAAAAAGAGGGCTTTCGCCCTCTCTGATTTTGATACTGACTACAGACTAGCTAGTACCGTTCGATTAGTTACCGGCACCTGTTACAAGATACGTCGCTGTATAGGCTGTGCCATTTTTACTAATTTGTAAGGTACACGTTGCTTCAGTACCATTGGTTGCTGTTGCTGTATCTGCCGCAAGGTTATAAGTATCAGCAATTGCTGCACCTGCCGTACCTAAGGTTAGGGCTGGTGTCACTGCTGCTGCAACATCTGAGCATTTTGCAACCGTAATACATTTACCTGCTGTTACTGTATTACCGACTGCCGAACACCCTGCATAGTTAACCGAACTTGCCGTACCTAATCCACCAGCAACGCCATCTACTGCGGCTTGCTGAGCATTAGATTGTAAATCGATAAAACGAGGGATAGCAACGGCGGCTAAAATACCTAAAATCACAATCACCATTACTAATTCAATCATGGTAAAACCTTTTTGTGTACGCATCAAAGTCAGCTCCTTTTTCTATGATTTTGCTAGCACCATTGCATTATAGAACAAGTATTAAAATAAATCTAAACTTTTGTTTTTTATTTAAATCGACTGGCCATATCCCACATCGGTAAAAAAACACCTAGTGCTAACAGCAACACCATCGCGCCCACAACAACGAGTAGAATAGGCTCAATGGCTTCGCTTAAATGATCTAAATCATACACCAATTCTCGTTGATAAAACTCTGCTACTTCATCCAGTAAACCATCGATATTACCTGACTCCTCACCCAATGAAATCATCTGTATCATCAAAGGCGGAAATAATTTGGTTTGCTCCATCGCCCCTGAAATCCTATTACCACGTGTAATTAATTCTGAAGTGACTTTAATTTTTTCAGCAAAATAAGCATCGTCTGTTGATGCCCCCACCAAATCAATCCCTTGAATAGCCGTCAGCCCGGCTCTCAACACCATTGCAAATAACTTTGCAAAACGAGCCAATGTAATACGATGCACAATCCAACCCATAATAGGAATATTCAGTTTAAACTCAGCCCACTTCACCATGCCTTGATGTGTACTCACCGCATACCGAAAAACAAACACGCCCAATCCAACAATACCCAGTAAAATATACCAATAATTTAAAATAAAATTAGATGACGCCATTAAAATTAACGTGGGTACTGGCAAGTTATCTTGAAAACTTGAAAATAAATCTGAAAATGCTGGTAAAACAAATGTATTAATCACAAGTAAAGCAATCAATAAAGCAATCGATACCATCTTAGGATAACGAAAAGCCGTCTTTATTTTTTTCTTGGTTTCCATTTCAAGTTCAATATATTCGGCTAAATGAAAAAATACTGTATCTAAATCACCACTTTCTTCTCCTGTTTTGACTAAATTCGTAAAAAAATCATTGAAAATTTCAGGTGATTTCATTAAGCCAGACGATAAACTTTTGCCCTGGTTCAGTGCAAACAGTACTTTTCCTAAAGCCTCGACTAATTCTTTATTTTTGGTTGTTTCACTTAAACGCGTAATCGTTGCAATAATTGGTATGCCTGCTTTCAATAAGCTATACATTTGCCGACAAAACATGAGTAACTCTTTTTCAGAAACGCCTGCTTGAAAAAAATTAGGTAATTGAAAGCCTTTTGATTTTTTTTCAGTCCTATTTGAACGCGTGATTTCAATCGGAATAAGCTGCTCACTTTGTAAAAAACCCGATAATTCACTCGAAGAACTCGCATCACGACGCCCGACAACTTTTTGTCCCTTTGTATCTCGTGCGACATAGCTAAATTCAGGCATAATTAATCACTCTTTTGATTAAGACTCTGCATCCGATTGGCCCACAACACGCATTGCTTCATTTATTGAGGTGATGCCATCTTTGACTAAATCAAGTGCCGACAATATTAATGGTTTATATGTTTCACATGCGCGCGCAGCCTTTGCAAAAGCTGCTACGTCACTCATACGTAAAGCTGCCACCATATCTGGATTTAACTCCAATAATTCATACAGTCCTGTTCTGCCTACGTAGCCACGCAAACCGCATTGTGAACAACCATCTGCATCTTTGCACTGAACACTTCCTGGATCAATTTTCAGCGCTTTTAACCGCTGAAAAACCATCTATTTTATCTAATTGAAGTACCGCCAAATCTTTCCTTGGCTCAACACCAACCAACTTTGCTTTAACTGTTTTTTTTCCAAAACTCACCATAAAATGAGAAGCACCATGAACCACATGGTAATTCGTTATCACATGACCTGCTTTATCCCAAAGCACGCCTGAGCCAGTACCAGAAGACACTTCAAATTGCTCAGAAAACGGCGTGTCAAAACGATTCAAACGATGAACATAAACAAATTTTGGAGACGCATTCTTAAAAATAGACACTGTGTTTTTTTATTAATCGGATAAATAGTTCCAAATCGATGAAAAAACAGAGTGACTTATCGTTAAACAAACAAAAAGCAGCGTGATATTTATTTTCTTCATGTTTAAATTAATCCATTAAAACTAACCTTGATAGTAACCTATGGCGAACAACCATTCATCTGATGGTAAAATCAACTTACGCGCTTTCAAATCAAAAAAACCAAACGTCATTTTAGCCTGGCTACACAGAACACCTGCTGCATTGAAAATATCCTGACGCATTACAGCAATTTTTTTCTGATAAGACAACACTTCTGACTCAATAGTAATCGCTTCTCGCAACATCAATTCTTTTAAAAATTTTATCTCACAGGCTAAAACCACTGGGCCCATTTTTCGCGCACGAATCTCTTGTAAACCAAACCCATGCGCATTCAAAAGTTCCCAGCGTGCCTCTTCTAACAAACTAAGGTACATGGCATTATTGACATGGCCAAACGTATCTAAATGATGCTCTTTAATTACTGTTGTATATTTAAATACTTTAAAACCCGTCATTTTAAAACCACTCCCAAATTAAACACCATAAATAGCTCTTTGCGCGCGATTAATTTGCGTATTCACATCACGTGCTGCTCCAGCAAAAAAACCATACAGACTCCACCTTGGCGCCGGGCGCTCAGCATAAAGTCTCCATCTTGACATCGGACGTTCACGTGTCAAGCTTTCTTCTCTTTCATCGATTCCATCGACTGCTGCTAAAGCGATACTGCTTTGACGCCCTGGCAAAGTCACCGTCTCTAAGACAGCATCTAAAACATCACTCGGTAAACTTTCCAAAGACGCAACTGTGGCCTGCCCACTATCGACTAAATACGTCATTCGCTCTAATTGTGCCGAATTAAACACCCTTACCTCAGAGTTATCCATGTTATCTGTATTATTTGATAGCTCTGCTTTCCATCCTGCTTCAGGTTGAATATGATCCTCTAATTTTTCACGTACGCGCCTTTCTATGTGTACTCTGCTTGTTTGGCCCTCAATCAGTTGTGCTTTGTACGCATCAATACGCTGTTTAATTGCTTCCTGAAAAACATCAATATCTACAACCCCTAAACTGCCAAAAATATTATCCAACGCAGTGCGTTTTTTGTCGCGATAGTATTCAACGGGTGCATTAAAAACAAGATCGTTAATTCGTTTCAAATCACGCACTAAAAAAAGAGAAGTGTCGTCTTTTGCGTACATTGTGTTAGGCTTATAAATTTTATTTAAACAAACATCAAATTTATTAGGTTATAAAGAAACGGCTCTTTCCAGATATAAAACTTTTGTACCTAAACTAAGATTGCTTTGGGTCATTTCTTCAAAACAAGTACCCTCTTCACCCAATAGCTCATCAAGTAGCCATTTTTGTGATTCATTCATTCAAATACCCCTCTCCGTTTAATTTTTACAGAAAAATCTACAACAAAAACAGGTAAATTTAATGTCTCCCTATTGATAAACCATCTTCTACTATGCCAAAAATAAATCATAAAACACATACTTGATTGAAATTAGCCTTCAACTGATAGATAATTAACCAACCAAATCAAAGGGGATTATTATGGGTATCAACACGCTTTCTTTCATAGGTTTTATCTTAATTACTGGTAAACCGATTTTACTGTCTATGTTTCGCGTACTTCGAGAATACGAACGGGGTGTGGTGTTTATGCTGGGTCGTTTTTGGCGAGTTAAAGGCCCGGGGTTAATCATTATTATTCCTGTTTTACAACAAATCATGCGGGTTGACTTAAGAACTGTGGTGCTTGATGTACCAAGCCAAGATGTGATATCCCGTGATAATGTTTCGGTTCGCGTCAGCGCTGTACTTTATTTTCGTGTTGTTGAGCCTAAAAAAGCCATTATTCAAGTGGAAGATTATTTTGAAGCGACAAGCCAGTTAGCACAAACAACGCTACGTTCTGTTTTAGGTCAACATGAATTAGATGGCATGCTGGCCGAGCGAGAAACCCTCAACAACGACATTCAAAAAATCATAGACAAACAAACTGACAGCTGGGGCATTAAAGTCTCTAATGTCGAAATCAAACATATTGATTTAGATGAAAGCATGATTCGCGCCATCGCAAAACAAGCTGAAGCTGAGCGAGAACGTCGTTCTAAAGTGATTCTTGCTGAAGGAGAGGCGCAAGCATCAGAAAAATTACTAGAAGCGGCCAAGGTCTTATCATCAACACCTGAAGCCATGCAATTACGCTATCTTCAAACGCTATCCAATGTAACCGCCAACGGTAACTCATCAACCATTGTGTTCCCTGCACCACTGGAACTCGGTAGTTTATTCAAAAAAATGATGTCTTAAGTCTCATGTTTCAAACAAAAAAGCCGGATTGCTAATGACTCAATCCGGCTTTTTTGTTTTTTCTTGCTTATTTTACAGGTTTTACTTTAAATATAACGTATTGATAACGCACATTGTGTCCGCTATCTTTCATTACATCCATTGTGCCTTTACTTTTCACGCCAGTGATAATACCCGACCTTTGTGTACGTAAATCAGTGATTGTATCGCCTTTCATACACTTATGATGTCTGATATTCCCTTCATCTGAAACGATACGACCTTTATCTACGCCATCTAGATATTCTACCCTATGGTCAACTTTATCAACCACCCAATAGTCAGGTGTATACATCCCATCCATTTTCCAGTCAGGCATATTCCAATCAGTCGTTGATGTCGTCCATGTGTCGTTTACACCGTCCGCAAAATCTGTAAATGGATCTGTAACACGATCAAGAGATGATCCTGCCCAAACACCGGCACTAAGTGCAAGTGAGGCGACAGTAACCATTAATTTAGATAATTTTAACTGCTTATTCATGACATTCTCCTTGATAACAATCCAAGAAAGAGCAAAATTAGCCCCGTATGATCAATAGTAGTACAATTTAGGGCATCGTCAAGTTTTGCTGAGCTGGTTTTATTGAATAGGGTGTATTGGTAATCCCCCCGTTTATAACCGCAGTTAAAAGTAGAGGGTTAAGCTGCTAATGC
>JAAHTH010001318.1_pt1 | contig 22137 bp, 17 predicted proteins | sample 6116091 | NCBI WGS metagenome assembly JAAHTH01 (sample SAMN13939990, study PRJNA603662) | sponge metagenome | isolation source: marine sponge | host: Mycale hentscheli | place: New Zealand | collected 2006 | reverse complement strand
CGGCCAACCGGCCATCACCCATTGTTGTTTGAAAGCTAGGAGAGCGAAGTGGCCTCTGAAAAGTACCTGTTTACAAGTGAATCCGTCAGTATGGGGCACCCCGATAAACTGGCCGACCAAATTTCTGACAGTATTCTCGACGCCATGCTGGCTCAGGATCCGACTAGCCGCGTGGCCTGTGAAACGATGGTCACCACTGGCCTGGCCGTAATCGCCGGCGAGATCACCTCAAAAGCCGAAGTTGATGTCGAAAAAATTGTACGCGATGTAATTCGCGAAGTTGGCTACACCTCCGATGAAATTGGAATTGGTGCAGACACCTGCGAAGTCCTGGTTAAGCTTGACCAGCAAAGCCCAGACATTGCCCAAGGGGTCGACAGAGACGGTGCCGGCGATCAAGGACTGATGTTCGGATTTGCCTGCGACGAGACTGAAGAGCTAATGCCGCTTCCAATCGCACTCTCTCACAAAATCCTAGCTCGGCTAAACAAAGCTCGGTTCGAAGGAGAAGTCAACTGGCTTCGCCCCGATAGCAAGAGTCAAGTCACTGTCGAGTACGATGGTTTTACTCCAATTCGCATCGACACAGTGGTTGTTTCAACTCAACACAGCCCCGACGTGACCAACGAGGAAATTCAGAAATTCATTAAGGAAGAGATCGTCAATCCATTGTTACCGGCGGAACTCAACAAGGGTGATGTGACCTACCATATCAATCCAACCGGGAAGTTCGTGATCGGTGGCCCCCACGGTGACTGTGGCTTGACCGGCCGAAAAATCATTGTCGACACCTACGGTGGCGTGGGACGACACGGTGGAGGCGCATTCAGCGGAAAAGACTCGACCAAAGTAGACCGCAGTGCCGCCTACATGGCCCGACATGTCGCCAAAAACATCGTCGCTGCTGGACTTGCGAAACGTTGCGAAGTTCAACTCGCCTACGCGATTGGCGTCGCTGATCCGGTCAGCGTAAACGTCGATACCCAGGGAACGGGAACCATTCCCAACGAAACAATTTGTGCAATCGTGCGAGAAGTATTCCAGCTTTCGACGAAGGGAATTATTGAAGAACTACAGCTTCAACGACCAATTTTCAGAAAAACTGCCGAAGGTGGCCACTTCGGCCGAAACGACCCAGACTTTACTTGGGAAAGTACCGCTAAAGCAGAGGAAATCGCAGAAAAAGTCGCGACAGCATCAGCATCTTAAGTCGATTCCCCGCGCTTTCTTGTTCTCTGATTCGACATTGCCATTTGTCGAACAAGCCAATTAATCTACTCTTAGGGCAACGCAAGTTGCCCTTTTTTTATGTCTTCTCGAAAGACAATGGTGAGTGCCAACCACCGGGTTCGACGCCCGCAATCCCACGCCCCTGAAAACCATGAACGACGAATTAATTAATAACTTAATTGAAATCGAAGGGGAATCGGATTCCATCGATAGCGAAATCGCTCTCCAGCAGATCCTTGAGACACCGGGATTATTTCAGCATGTTACTCGCAGCGATCAGGAAGGCCTTGAAACCGTCGTAGGCTACTTTCGCATTGATTTCGAACCCAATAGCCAGCGGCACATTTTACATGTCCCCTTCTCACCCCCTTTAAAAACGATTCCCCAGGTCGATACCAATACACTTGGAGAACAAGAGGCACGCATCCGTATTACCGACCGACAAAAATTTGGCTTGAGAATGGAGGTCATCCTCCCCCACATCACCGATTCAAGTCAGCAGATGATTATTGAAACGATTGCATCAGAAATAACCGACACACAATAATCATTTCCACGAGCCTGCTGTCGATTTAATCGCAATTAAGAATCACTTGGTTATACTGACTCCAATCGCTCGGATTCTCGTCACTATAGTCGAAACGAATCATGCAATTTGAAAACATTAAAAACCAAGACCTATTTAATCGGCTGAATAAATTTAACCAGTCCCACGTCCTACAGTTTTGGGATGAACTGTCCCCGCTCCAAAAAGACGAACTGACTGATCAACTGGAGTCCTTCGATTTCCAATTGATCGAGAGTCTTACCAACCTCGCTTCAGCCCAATCACCTTGGGAAAAAATCGCTCAAGCAGCCGAGGTTCCACCCGCAATTACACTCCTTCAACAATCGCCCGACCAACCCCTATATCAACAGGCGAGAACAGCGGGAGAAGAAGCACTGGCGGCGGGCAAAGTTGGTATGATTCTCGTTGCTGGAGGGCAGGGGACTCGTCTAGGATTCGACCACCCCAAAGGTATGTTTCCGATTGGTCCTGTCAGTGACCGGACTCTATACCAAATGCACTTCGAGCAGGTACTCGGACGATCTCGCCAATTCGGAGTTCGAATTCCTCTTTATGTAATGACCAGTCCACCGACCCATGATGAAACAACGCAATTTCTAACTGACCACCAATTCTTCGGAATGGATCCCGCTGACGTTAAAATATTCTGCCAGGGAGTCATGCCCGCGGTCGACCAAAAAGGGAAGTTATTACTTGAAACAAAGTCACGCGTTTTTGTAAGTCCCGACGGGCACGGAGGAACTCTGGAAGCGCTGGCCCGGAGTGGATGCCTCCAACATGCGAAAACAAGAGGAGTTGAGCACCTCTTTTACGGCCAAGTTGATAATCCGTTAATTCAAACATGCGATCCGGCACTGGTTGGCTACCATCTAAATTCTGGATCAGAAATGACTTCGCAAGTCGTTAGAAAAACGGACTGGTCTCAAAAAGTTGGAAATGTGGTGTCGGTCGACGGCAAAGTCCAGATCATTGAATACAGCGACCTTCCAGAAAAATATGCAAAGCAAACGAACCCGGATGGCACGCTCAAGCTTTGGGCGGGAAGCATCGCTGTCCACCTTTTCAAACTTGAATTTCTCGACCGCTCGTTAACTCAGGCAGATTCTCTACCATTTCATCTCGCTAATAAAAAAGTTCCATTCCTCGATGCCTCGGGAAAACAAGTTGAACCCAGTGAACCCAACGCCATTAAATTTGAGCGATTTATTTTTGATCTTCTTCCGCTGGCGGAAAATGCCATCGTATGTGAAGTCAAACCGGAAGACGGATTCTGCGCCGTAAAAAATGCAGCGCCCGCGGATTCCGAGACGCCACAGCATGTCAAGAACGCCATCTCAGACTTGCATAGCCGCTGGTTGATGACAGCCGGCGCCAAATTGGCTCCGGGAATCAAAGTTGAAATCAATCCTATTTTTGCTGCGGACGTCGAATCATTAAAAGCCAAGGTTCCCGCAGAGACTAACATCACCGAAACTACATATTTCAAGTAATTGAGTTGGCTAGAAATTCGCCGCTCAATTGAATTTAAATCTCCAATAAAGTTTAGACTCCAACAGGAATGCAATGCTGCACGCAATGATAATGGCCGGTGGCTCGGGTACACGTTTTTGGCCAGCGAGTCGAAAATCAAACCCGAAGCAGCTTCTTAATCTGACGGGTCAACGGTCCATGATTCAATCGACAGCAGATCGATTGACGGGGCTCTGCCCACTGGAAAACCTATTGATTGTCACGAATCAATCTCTGGTCGATGCGATTTCGCAACAATTACCGGAAGTGCCCCGCACGTCAATTATCGGCGAACCTGCCAAACGGGACACTGCTCCCTGCATCGGACTTGCTGCTGCCTTGATTGCCTCTCGTGACCCTGAAGCCACGATGGTCGTAATGCCAGCTGACCATGTCATTGGACCGGACGATGTGTTCCAGGACGCTCTAAACCATGCGGCAGAATTGGTAGAAGAGGATCCTTCACGAATCGTTACGTTTGGAATTAAGCCGAGTTACCCAGCTGAAGCTTTTGGCTACATTGAGCGGACTGGCGAAGCCCTTTATCAAAAAAGGCTGCCGAGTTTTTCAGTCAACCGCTTTCGGGAAAAACCAGATCTCGAAACAGCAAAAGCGTTCCTCGAGGCAGGCTCTTTTTATTGGAATTCTGGCATTTTCGTTTGGAAGGTAAAGACCATTCTTGCTGCCTTGCAGGAATTCCAACCGGCAATGTTAACTCGCATCAACACCATTGCAGGCACGATCGGCACACCCAACTTTGAGGAAACCTTGCAAAGAGAATTCTGCGCAATTGAGGGGACTTCCATCGATTATGCAGTGATGGAAAAACATGAAAACGTCATGGTCGTTGAAGCCCCTTTTCAGTGGGACGATCTTGGGAACTGGTCTGCCATTCCAAGACTCAAAGGAATGAATGAGTCAGGAAACACAATCGCCGGTGATCACATTGGCATCAATACTGAGAATTCACTAATTCGTACCGAGGACGGGCACTTGATTGTCACGATTGGAATGAAAGACTGTATTGTCGTGCACACCCCCAACGCCACTTTAGTTGCAGACAAAAGCCAAGAACAATCCATTAAACAAGTCGTTGCAGAATTGGAAAGTCGCGGCCTTGATCAATACCTCTAGAGTCATATTTCAATTCCAGAGCATTTAATGAAAATCATCTCCCCAACCATCACGCTCGCTTTGCTGGGCATGAGTTTATTCTCGACGTTCGCGTTTGCCCAAACAGACGAACTGAAAACCAACGATGAATCGAATCCAAAGGCTCCGCTTAACTGGCAACTGAAGACACTCGGAGGAATGCAGTTCTGGACCGACGTTAAGAATTTCAGTGGGTGGCGGATTCAGCAAAATTCAGAGACCGACCATTTCCGACTAATCGACCCAACTGCAGTCCGGTTTGCTTTTGGAACCCGCCAACAATGCGAAGTAGCATTGTCAAAAATCACCATAGCAGAAAAGATCCGCCCTTTAAAAGGAAAGATCGTAATCCTCCTTCATGGGCTCATGAGAACAAATGCCTCGATGGCGCCCCTCGGAGAGTACTTGAAGGAAAATGGGGGATTCGAAATCGTGAATTTCCAATATGCTAGTACGCGAAAACGCGTGGAAGACCACGCCAAGGCTCTGCAGCAAGTGATCGACAACCTTGGCAGTGACGTGACTGAGATCAATTTCGTCGGCCACTCGCTAGGAAACATAGTCGTTCGCCGTTACCTTGGCGACCAAACCAATTCCAGGCAGAAAATTGATCCGCGAATCCAACGAATGGTCATGCTCGGCCCCCCAAATCAAGGATCCCGCATGGCTCGATTACTCCGATCCAGTTTGAGTTTTAAAGTCCTTGCGGGGGTGAGCGGAGGCGAACTTTCAAACGCGTGGGATCAGTTAGAACCAACCCTGGCCACTCCGGAATTTGAATTTGCAATTATTGCAGGTGGGCAGGTTGGGCAAAGCAAGTTCAACAACATTTTGTTAACTGGGAAAGACGACTTTACAGTAAGCGTCGATGAAACAAAATTAATCGGTGCAAGTGATTTTCAAATTAGACCGCTGATCCATACAACGATGATGAAGGATAAAGAGGTCTTTCAAGGTACGCTTCGGTTCTTTGAAAATGGATACCTAAGATCAGAATCATCTCGCAACCCGCTAACCAGCCTCAAGTAACCTGCAACGGAAGGGTCTGCAATGATTCCCCCTAACTCGACTTCCGGCATAGAAGAACCGAATCCGCCGCGAGCACTCCCCTCCGCGGGTCGCCTGCTTGGAATTGACTACGGTACAGTTCGGGTTGGGATCGCAATCAGTGACCCTTCTCAAACCATTGCCAGTCCCCTCGAAACGTATACCCGTCGTAGTGACAAACTCGATGCCAACTATTTTGTCGATCTTGTTAAACACGAAAAAATCGTCGGCTTGGTAGTAGGACTCCCAGTTCACATGTCAGGTGACGAAAGTGAAAAGTCTCGCGAGGCAGTCGAGTTTGGAAAATGGCTCAAACAATCAACGGATCGGCCAGTAATCTGGGTCGACGAGCGATACACCACCTCGATGGCAAGAGAAATGCTGAGTCACTCAACGCTCTCAGGAAAAAAAAGAAAAGCTCAGCTTGACAAACTAGCAGCCCAAATTTTGTTGGCCACTTATCTAGAATCCGGTGCAGAAGCTGACATTCAAGATCTGAATCAAGACTGAGCCGTTTGTCTGAGCCGTCTGCCTGAGCCGTTGGAACAAGTCAAATTTCGATTGACGGGTCGAAAAGCAGGCTGCTAAATTCAAGCTTACTTTTCAAATAAGTAGCGAAGTAGGCTAAACAACAAAAATCCGACCCAAATCAGCCAGCCATAGCCATTCTTCTCTCCAGACTGAGAAACCAACTCCACGTGATGTTCGTTTTTCACACCAATGGAAGTAACAAAAGCAACAGCGTCGCCCTCCTCCCAACCGCTATCGACCAACTGCCCTATGATTTCACCGGGATCCGTCCCTTCATCTAAATTCTCAGAGATCATCTCGGCTAGTTCTTCGATCTCATCTGCGTCTTGCCCCGGAGGCAATCTGTAATCCGCCATGACTAAATCCCGTTATCACAAAGTGTCATCATTGAAATACTGATCAGTGCAATTACCGACTAATAGCCAAGCACTGGCGACAACCAACGTTCAATTTCTTCGATCGGCTGTCCTTTTAATTTAGCATAATGCTCCGCTTGATCCTTAGTAATTTTATTGATTGAAAAATAACGCGATTTTGGATGAGCAAAATACAATCCACTCACTGCGGCACCCGGCCACATCGCATATGACTCAGTCAAGCTAATTCCAGTAACTGGCTCCACATTCATCAAATCCCAAAGCGTTTGTTTTTCGGTATGATCGGGGCATGCCGGGTAGCCGGCCGCCGGTCGAATTCCCCGATACTTCTCTTTAATCAACTGCTCTTCCGACAAATTCTCTTCAGCACCAAACCCCCAATCGACTCTTGCTCGATGATGCAGCATTTCAGCAAACGCCTCCGCCAAACGGTCAGCCAGCGCTGCAACCATGATGGCATTGTAATCATCATGATCTTCTCGATACTGCTGAGCCAACTCGTCGCAACCATGTCCCGTGGTGACGGCAAAACCGCCAACATAGTCCACTCTTCCACAATCGAAGGGTGCAACATAATCGGCGAGCGATCGAAAACAATCGATTCCCTTTCGCTGCCATTGCTGACGAAGCATTGGGAATCTGGCAACCTCTTTCTCACGTGACTCACTCTCGTAAAGAACGACCGTATCACCCTCACTATTAGCGGGCCAAAACCCATAAATTCCGCGAGCCGTAAGCAAGTCCTCGTCGATGATCTTCTTGAGCATTAACTGGGCATCACCAAATAATCGAGTCGCTTCTTCACCAACAATCTTGTCCTCGAGTATTTTTGGATATTTTCCGTGTAATTCCCAAGACATAAAAAATGGCGTCCAATCGATGAACCTTGCAATCTCATCAAGTTTAATTTCCTCGTGTCCATTAGCTGCGTCGACAAAAGTCTGGCCCTTAGCAGTTGTTCCCAAAGACTTTGTCCCCGTGAACCCGGGCTTCGCGAGATCCGCTGAATCCCATTCTGTTTGAAATCGTTTCTCATACGCTTCTTCATACGGCACGAGTGTCATTTGCCGTTCTTCGTATCCTGCGACTAACGTCGATTGCAATGTCGAATTCTCTTGAATGAACTGGGGTTTCAATTCCTGGTTGATTAATCGATCCACCACCCCCACACTGCGGGAAGCGTCGAGTACGTGAATGACTCCGGGTTTATATTCTGGTGCAATCCTGACCGCCGTATGCTTGTCGCTAGTGGTGGCGCCACCAATCAATAACGGAATGGTCATGTTTAACCGTGTCATTTCTTTAGCGACATAGACCATCTCGTCAAGGCTAGGGGTGATTAGCCCCGACAGGCCTATCAAATCAACCTCATGCTTAACGGCGGCTTCCAGAATTTTTTCGCAAGACACCATCACACCCAAGTCAACAACCTCATAGTTATTACATCCGAGTACAACTCCAACGATGTTCTTTCCAATATCGTGTACGTCTCCCTTAACTGTAGCCAGCAAAATTTTCCCGCGATAACTCTTGCTCTCTAGACCGGACGCAAGCTTCTCCTCTTCCATATAAGGGAGCAGGTGGGCAACCGCCTTTTTCATGACTCGCGCTGACTTAACCACTTGCGGGAGGAACATCTTTCCACTGCCAAACAGATCCCCGACCGTTGACATCCCTGCCATCATTGGCCCTTCGATAATACTTAGGCAACGATCGTAGGCCAATCTTGCTTCTTCCGTATCTTCAACAACGAATTTATCAATTCCCTTGACCAATGCGTGCGACAACCGCTCCTCTACCGAGAGGTTTCGCCATTCCAAATTTTCGCTTTTGGTCTTCTTTCCTTTTTGGTCTTTTACCGTTTCAGAAAACTCGAGTAATCGATCCGTTGCGTCCGCCCGACGGTTTAACAACACGTCCTCCACACGCTCAAGCAGGTCTTTCGGGATTTCTTCATAGATTTCCAACTGACCGGCGTTCACGATCCCCATGTCCAAACCTGCTTCAATTGCATGAAACAGAAACGCAGAATTGATCGCTTCCCGAACGACGCCGTTTCCCCGAAAACTAAAACTCACATTGGAAACGCCGCCTGAAATCTTTGCTCGAGGACACTCGACCTTGATCCTCCGGGTTGCATCGAAAAAATTGACAGCGTAGTTATCGTGTTCCTCCATTCCCGTCGCAATCGTCAGGATGTTCGGATCGAAAATAATATCTTCGGGCGGGAAATCCAGCTCTTGCGTCAACAAATCATAAGCTCGTTTACAAATGCGAACCTTGTCGTCCGTCTCCACGGCCTGGCCTTTCTCGTCGAACGCCATCACAACCGCCGCTGCCCCGTAACGCCGAACCAATTTGGCTCGCTCGAGAAATTCAGCCTCGCCCTCTTTTAAACTAATTGAATTAACGATCGCTTTTCCTTGAACGGCACGCAGTCCCGCTTCGATGACCGACCACTTGGAACTGTCGATCATCACGGGTACAGCGCTGATATCCGACTCTCCTGCGATTAACCTGAGAAATGTCGTCATCGCTTGTTCACCATCGAGCAAAGCGTCGTCCATATTGATATCGATCACCGCGGCGCCACCTTCGACTTGGTCCCGCGCAACCTCGATAGCTTCCTCGAACTTTTCGTCTCGAATCAATCTTGCGAATTTTCGCGACCCGGTAACGTTAGTTCTTTCTCCGACCATTAAGAAATTTGCATCGTCGCGTAAATTCAATGGCCTGGATCCAGAGAGCCGAGTTAATGGCTCAATCTGATTGGGTCGGTGAGGTTGGCAGCCGCGAACGGCATTACTGATTGCTGCAATATGAGCAGGGGTCGTTCCACAACAACCTCCTACAATGTTTAACCAACCACCTTCAGCCCATTCTTTAATCGTGGCTGCCATTTGATCCGGCCCAAGATCAAACTCGCCCATCTCATTGGGCGTCCCGGCATTAGGATGGCAACTGATGTAACCCGTCGAAACTTTAGAAAGCTCTTCTATATGCGATCTCATAATATCGGGGCCAAGAGCACAGTTCATACCGACACTGACCATTGGAAAATGCGAAATAGAATTCCAGAATGCCTCAACCAACTGGCCCGAAACAAACGTCGCCCCCGATTCGGCAAAAGTTCCCGAGACCATGACGGGCACAACATTCCCAGACTCCTCGAAGTATCTCGCAATTGCAAACAAACATGCCTTCAGATTTAAAGTGTCAATCACCGTCTCTGGAAACAAGATATCGACCCCGGCTTCAACCAATGCCTTCACCTGAATAAAATAAGACGCTTCCATCTCCTCGAAGGAAGTATTCCGAAAGGCAGGATCTTCGACCTTGGTACTGATTGCCGTCTGCTTGGAAGTCGGGCCGATTGAACCAGCCACGAAACGCGGCTGATCAGGAGTCTTCGCGGTGTACTCATCTGCTGCCCGCCTAGCATTGGCTACTCCCGCAAAATTAATTTCCCGAACAATATCCTCGGGAAAATCAAAATCACTCAATCCAACCAAACTCGCCTGAAACGTATTGGTTTCAATAATATCTGCTCCGGCTTCCAGATACTGACGATGGAGGTCTGTAATTTTTTCAGGATGAGTCAATCCGAAAACATCCGTGCAATTTTTAAGATCGTGAGGCCATTCTTTAAATCGCTCACTACGAACCTCAGCCTCCGTCAGACCGAGTCCAAAAATCATGGATCCCATCGCTCCATCGAGCACCAAAATCTCTTTCTCAAGCCGATTAAGAAACAAATCAGTTTTACTTTTTTGGTTAACCACAGACACTTTTGGTTGTTCCCTTCGCCGCAAAATCAATTGCGGTGTTAATTCAGGTCAGGTAGGCAAAACGGCAGCAGATGACAGCACTTATTTTAGTTGAGAAACGAATTCTCCGAAACCGAAGGCTCAAGACAATCTCAGGGTGGGCCGATGATTAAGAAGTGCACCAATCTGCCAACTCGCCATCAGGTCCTGTGATGAACCCAACGATTATTGTTCAGCAAAACTACGATTTCTCTGATCTCGTGATACCCGCAAACCAATTGCCCGTTCAACCGGCTGAAGAGACTTCCAAAGCGGCCGTCATTCGCCCAATGACACCGCTAAACGTGCAAACTAGTGGCCGTACGGAGCCAACTCCAATGGGGCAACCAACCCACTCAAACGCTGCCAATAAAAAACATGGGCAAACAGGCGAAACTCGTTCGCTATCGGAATACCCTTCATCCGAAAATTCTGCTGAACTTCCACCACGGTCGATCCCGGTTGAAATTCGTCCAATTTCTTCGCAGTCGCCAAATGTGCCCCCTGAGCGAAGCAAAATGGATTTTGACTCGCATTACCACACCACTGTGAATACAACGGCTCTACCTGACGATCAGCGCTTAGACCTATTGGCCACCCTCAGGCCAAACCAGGAATTGCCCTTGGAAACGCTGGAAATTGCCCCTATGAAATCTCACGGATCGGGCGTCATCCCTAACTTCGAAGAACTAACCAAGGGCGTTGGTGCTACACCTCGGGTTGCGCTACCGCAGAGCGAGCAACCTTACCGCCCAGCCACAGGCTCGGATCGAGCCAATCAACTTCTTGCCAAAAGCAGGCGCGAGCAGTCAGCAATCGAAATCGACCAAAATTTCCAAGCCACTGTCAAAGCACGGATCGATGCAGAATCCTTGTCTCGGCTTTCCAGCGGTCCAACGGTTGGAAAGACAAATAATATTCCATCGGATCGTGCAGATATTCATCGACTCGCACAAACAAGTAGTCATTCTCGAGAGACAATCCAAGCCGAAGCGGAAAAAGTGACTCAGGAATTCCTTCATGGCAGCGGGCATGAAGTTCCAAGTAATGTTGCCGCATGGGACGTCGAAGATTTTCGCTGGGCGGAAACAACCAACCAGCTGATCGTTTCAGGTGAGCAGTCCTTAAACTACCTCCACCAAAGCCTCCTTGATCTAATTCACCCGGGTCGATCGCGTATCATTGTCGGTGGCGTCGAGCGCGGCGAAGGCACCACGTCCATTGCGATAAGCCTCGCCCGTTGGATTGCAGCTTCCGGAAAAAAAGTCCTTCTGGTTGATGGCGATCTTTCTACCGCAGACTTAAGTCGGCAAGCTGGTATGGCTAAGAACATCTCTTGGATGAATTCGATTCACCACGCACTCCCCAATGCCGAACTAACGGTACGATCTCAAAAATCGAACTTGTGCTTATTGCCGCTGGATTCGGTTGAATCCAGAAGCCAATGGCCAAGATTTATCTACGATGAACTCGGAAAGATCATCAATCAAGCACAAAACGATTTTGATCTAATCATCACCGACGTGGGCCCAGTCGAACAAATGATGGCAGAGCTAAGCCGCCCTAGCTGCCTTGCCGACGCTACCGTGCTGGTTCACGATGGAGTACAATCAGGGACGTTGAAGACAACCCAAAAACGATTGAAAATGTTTGGGTTAAACAACCTCATCATTGCTCAAAACCGGGCAACATTACCAACGCAAAACGCCGCCTAAACCGACTGCAATGCGGGCCGCGTGCTGACTTGAGAGTTAAGTGAAGCTAACCCGCCAACCGTGGATCGTCATTTCCGCCCTCGCCTTAATTGTCGCAGTCGGAGGTTGGCTGCGTTTTCAAGTTGCGACGAACGACTTGCTTTGGCTGGACGAACTGCACACCGGCTGGGTTGTCGATGCTCCTGCATCCAGCGACATTGCCTCGCGGGCTGCAGATGGCAACCAAACTCCAGTTTATTTCTGGGTCACCCGCCTCCTAATCCAACTGCCAATCCAGCCGGAACTAGGACTACGTCTCGCCTCTCTATTTGCTGGTATCGCACTTAACCTAATTGCTTCGCTGTGGGTTTGGCGGTGGTCTGGAAGTCGCCTCGGTGCGCTGCTAACTGCAACACTGATCGCCTCGGATTTAAACTTCATCTACTATAGTACCGAAGCCCGCCCCTATGCCTTGATGGAGCTTTTAAGCATATTTCAATTTGGCCTTTTCTTCGAGCTTTTGTGGCCCTCTGCTCCCAAATCACCTGCCGATGAAAACGCGCATCCCAAATCGAATTTAAAGCTTCAGATTCCATTCGCACTCGTCTCCTTAGTCATGCTGTACACACACCTGACCTCGGTCTGGCTGTTGGTTACCGAAGGATTGACGTTGGCGATTTGCTTTCTCAAATACCCAACACTTGTTCGCCGTATTCAGCTTTGGCTGCCCGCAACTGCGATAATATGTGGAGGCTTTTTACCTTTCGCATTTGTTACTCGCAACATTTACTCCCGACGAACCAATTGGGAATCAGTTTCTTCAATCCCCAATCTCTTAACAAATTACCTTCCGGTTCTCTTGATCACAATTATTGCCCCGTTACTTTTTTGGGGCATCTATTTGATTTTCAAAAAACAGAAATCACGATTAACTGTACGACAACGCCAGCAACTCGGCCTGATTCTACTTTGGGCAATTATTCCATTTTGCTGTGTTATCCTGGCAACTCTAATCGGAATCGCGCCACTAGCATTGAATCGCTACACATTAATCGGCGCTGCCGCGATCCCTATCTTTGCCGGTTGTTTCGCAGTAGCTTTCCAATCCGTTGTCGAAAGGGCCATTTTCGTTGCTCTATTGCTTTGCAGCATGATTTTCGCAGGCATCTCGCTTAGTCCGAACGCAATGAACCCGTTTGCCGGGAAAGAAAATTTGCCACATTTTCGCGTGGAAGACTGGCGCACCCCCATTGAAAAGATCAATTCAGTGTTAGGCGATCGGGAACAACCCGTCTTCTTGTTCGCCAACATTATCGAGGATGCGGACGCAACGAAGATTGACGATTTGCGTTTCCAAAACTATTTGTTGTTCCCACTTTCTTGGCCTTACTTGCTCAACCGAACTTACCCGAACGTTTCTGCCGGAGCTACGCTTGCAGAACCCCACTTCCGGCCCACCCAAATTCAACAAGCGTTAGAGAGTCGAGGTTGCTGGGTCATCGTTCGCGGAAACAAAGAACTGGCTGAACGAATTGGGCTCGAACTCGAAGTGAATCTCAAAGTCGAGATGGCTGAAAATTCAACGAGCCCGCCAAATCCCATGCAAACACAATTCTATGAAACGCCCAGAAGTCCGGTTTATTTAATTTCAGTATCCTGGTGACACGTGACACGAGCAGGGGAAAACGGTCGAAGATCGACCGCTAATTCCTTGCCTTCTGCCAAATCAGCCAGGACAACCGCGGTGCCGGTCGACAAATGCAGCCCGCACTTGAAATGTCCTGTCGCAACAAATGCGGTTCCCGATTGACCTAGCGCGCCGAGATAGGGAAAGCCATCATAGGTCGCAGGGCGAAGACCAGCCCAAGAACGAATAAAAGTGGCATCGCCTAAGCTACCACCCAGGCTTTCCGCCCAATCTCTTAGCTCTTGTACTTCCGACGCAGTCGTCCTGCAATCAAAGCCGACCTCTTCAATGGTAGCTCCGGCGAGCACATGTCCATCCGTTCGCGGAACGAGGTATCGAGCACCATCATTGATAACCGGCAACTCAGCTTTCGAGGATAATTCATCGACTTTATACAAGGCAATCTGCCCTCGCACCGGTTGCATTGGGAGCACGACCTCAAGTGGTTTTATTAGTTGCTCCGTCCAAGGACCCGCTGTGAAGAAATACTGTTCGCCAACAAACTTTTCATCTCCCGTCTTGATCCCCGACACGACTCCGTTGGCGACCTGCACCTGACACATTCCAGCATGTTCATGCAGCATCACGCCCAAACTTTTGCAAGCACTCACCAACGCAGCGAGATGGGATGGGTTGGAGAATTGAGATTCGCCTGGAACCCAGAGGGCTTTAGCAATTTCAGGCACAACTCCCTCACGAATCACTTTCGCACCAGAACTTAAAAAAGACAATCGTTCCATTGCTTCGTCAGTATTTAATATTTCAAAGGGAATATCACGACTCTCCCACTCGAATTGCATTCCCATCAGAGCGGCCACTTCACCGGCGGTCCTAGCAATATAAAGCCCGCCACATTTCCGAAAACCGTTATCAATCCCGGTTATCTGCCTGAGCTCATCAGCCCAAAGTTCATGAATTTCGCTGCTGATCGCCTCGAGAACTTCCATCGGATGAATCGCTGTAGCTCGACAAGCCGGGGGCAAAATCCCCGCGCCGGCCCAAGAGGCTTTCTCACCAAAACCTTCTTGCTCGAGCAATACAACCTCATGCTTGCGTTTTGCTAACTCATAGGCCAGCGAGAGACCGATAATGCCACCACCGACAATGACCGTTCGCCTAGTTTTTGTTTTCTCCATTTTTGCTTATCCACTTCTACCAAGTGCGAAACGAATCTCTTCAAGCAACTTCGTTTCTTGATCATCAACCAATAGCACTTGTTCTTGAATCTCTCTCGTCATTCTCTTCTCGAGTGCCAACAAGCTATTCAGCTCATCGACATCTTCCAGCGGTTCCAGCATCGCAAAGTCGATTCCCTGTCGTTGCAACTGTGCGATCGTGGCAGCCAATACAGTTGACGTGCTCCATTCTATCTCTTTAAAAATATCAAAACACGTTTCACGCATTCCCAACAAGTAATACCCACCATCCACACTTGGGCCAATAACCACAGGTGATTGATCCAAACTTGCAAAAGCCTGTTCCACGGCTGCAGGTTTGATCTGCGGGCAATCTGCGCCAATAATTACAACTTTGGAAACCCGCTCCTCACGCCGTTTTGCTAACTCAAATTGATCAGAAAAAAATGAGTGCATCCGGGTTCCTAGACAGCCCCCTGATTGGGGATATAGCCCCCACGAATCAGGAATGATTTCCTGGAAACCAGTTTCCCGCTCAGGTGGGGAATAAACAAGTTGCCTATCGGTTCCGACTGCTTGTAATTTCCTGATCAAATGACTGAGGAATGCAAAATACAGGTCGCAAGCTTTTTGATCCCCAATACTTACGGCAAGCCTTGTTTTAACGCTTCCAGGCTGCCAGAATTTGGCAAAGAGTCCTAAATGATTTTGTGCTTTTTTCGACATAGCGGGCCACAGTTGGAAAGCCGGATTTTTGTTATAATCGCACCAAACGATTCTTGACCCATTTTACAAACAACATGATTTGGGACTCCTGTTTTTGAAAATCCTCATTCCTCTAATTGAGTAGTAGACTAAGGGTATCAATTACCCCAAAATCAACCAACCGGACAGGATTGTTTTCGGTTGCCGTAAAAGGAATACTCCAAGGCACTTCATTCATGTCGGAACCCAGCGCCAAAAGTTTTCTAAAACTGCTAGAGCGTAGCGGCATTGTCGCTGAAGAACGACTCAAATCTTCCTTAGCTAAATTATCAACTAAGGCAGATGGCAAAACAATAAATTTGAAGGATTTAGCCGGACACCTTTTGGATTCAGGCTTAATTACTCAGTGGCACATCGACAAGCTTCTAGCAGGGAAGTACAAGGGTTTTTTCCTGGGCAAATACAAGCTTCTGGGGCACCTTGGTTCCGGAGGAATGAGTAGCGTCTATTTGGCTCAACATAAAATTTCCGAACAGTTACGAGCCATCAAAGTTCTGCCGCGAAAAAAAGTCGCAGACAAGAGCTACCTCGACCGGTTTTATCTTGAAGCTCGCGTCGCCGCGAGCTTAAACCACCCCAATGTCATTCGCATCTACGATATTTGCAATGAAGGCAATACGCACTACATGGTCATGGAGTATGTCGATGGCACCGACCTCTATGAGCTTGGAAAAAAGAGCGGCGCATTCGACTTTAACTCTGCGGCAAAATTCACCGCGCAGGCTGCCGAGGGACTCGTCCATGCTCACCAACAAGACCTGGTTCATCGCGACATAAAACCAGCGAATCTCTTTAAAACAGACCAAGGCCTGATCAAGATCCTCGATCTCGGGCTTGCCCTAGTTAACCAGAACGACTCCCAGTCGCTGACCGTTCTTCATAATGAAAAGGTAATGGGAACCGCTGACTACTTGTCTCCCGAGCAAGCTGTTAACAGTCATGATGTCGATTCGAGAGCTGACATTTACAGCTTGGGATGCACGCTCTATTTCTTCTTGACCGGCCACCCTCCGTTTCCAAAAGGCAGTTTGGCTCAACGAATTGCGATGCACCAATCGCTCACCCCCAAGAGTATTTACGAAAGCCGCCCCGAGTGTCCAGAATCACTCGTTAAAATTTGCGAAAAAATGATGGCGAAAGATCCCGTCGATCGTTACCAAACTTGCGATGAGGTTAAAACCGAATTAATGGCCTTGGTAGAATCTGGCGAACTTGAAAATATCGCGACGTTTGCCCCCGAAGACGCTTTAATCGAGAAGACATCCTCGGCCACAGTTTCAGCGACAGACAGTGACACAACGCTCGCCGCTATAAAATCAGTCGAGCCTATTGAAGGAAGCGGGATTGATCCTGGTTTCGACGATCGGCCGAGTCCCTTTAATTCCGTTAATGACGCAAGCGAATCGGAAAAGAAGCAGCGAATCGCACCTCCTCCACCACGTAAACGAAGAAGGCCACCCCCTAAGTGGGTAGTACCCGTGGCCATTGCAGCAATGTTTATTATTCTGATTGCGGTGCTAACATTGGTAAGCTTCCTCGCCTAAACGCAACGCCCAACTGTCGCTTTGATCGGACCTTAATTCGTTTTGAAAAACTACATTGAAAATCACGTGGATCTTTTTATCCGCGGCCACCTTTAAGTCGTCCGTCAAAAATTTCGTAAAAACAACCACAGACCAAAACAATATCCGAGACAAGCAAATGATGAGACTCAGCCACAATTCAACCAAAGCAACATTGATTGCCCGACTAACCTTTGCTGTGTTGGCACTAGTTTTAACAAGCAACTCATTTGGGCAAGCACCGACGCCTAAGCAAAAGCAGGCTGTCAAACAAATCAAAACCAACATTGACCGAGCCGGTAAACAATTTAAAGCAAACAAGTTTGATGCCAGCGGTAAATATATTAATCAGGCAATCGCACAAATGGCTGCCGTATCGGCCCAAGCCTCTCCTGAACTTCTCGAGCTCCTCAAGCCCGAGTTCAAGAGACTCGAAAAAGCTCACAAGCTACTTAGCGATGCCGGGCAAAAGTTATCGGCGATGCAACCGTTACCGCAACCGAGCAATGGCGATGCCGCTCCTGTGAGCTTTGTAAAGTCGATCGCACCGATCATCGTTGCCAAGTGTGGCAATTGCCATGTGAATCAAAACCGGGGCGATTTCAGTGCGGCAACATTCGCGGCACTCGATGCAAGTACAACACTCGCCTATGGACTGCCTAACGATGCTCGCTTGATTCAGGTAATTGAGAGTGGGGAAATGCCTAAAGGTGGAGCGAAAGTAACTCCTGAAGAACTGAAGTTATTGCGGGACTGGATGAAACAGGGAGCAAAGTTTGACGGCGATGACACTAAAAAGAGCCTCAACGAATTTTCGAATACACCGCCGCCAGCCCAACCAAGACGAAATGCAACCGTCAATCTTCCGACCGGTAAAGAAACGGTTTCCTTTGGACTGCATGTCGCCCCGATCCTGCTTGAGAATTGCGCCCGTTGCCATATTACTGACCGCCCCCGCGGAGACTTTAGCATGGCAAGCTTCCGGGCAATTTTACGAGGGGGAGACGGCGGAACGCCGATTGAAGCAAAAAAATCAGGTGAAAGCCAGATCATCAAACGCTTGCGGGGGGACGGGGTCGAAATCATGCCCCCTTCCGGGAAACTCGACGATAAGTTGATTGACATCATCGCTAAGTGGATCGATGAAGGAGCGGCATTTGACGGAGGTGATAGCCAAATGGTCACATCCATGGTCGCCGCTCGCTCAAAGGCAGCTTCACAAACTCACGAAGAACTTCTCGAAGATCGTGGAAACCTTGCGACTCGCACTTGGAAACTCGTCATGGACAGTGTGCAAAGCAAAGTTTTACCCAGTGATAACTTCCTGGTCACCGGCTCAACCAACGAAAGTCGTCTCACCGACATTTCACAACTCTGTGAAAAGATGGCTCCCAAAATTGCCAAGGAACTTCGCGCCAACTCCAAAGTACCCCTTGTCAAAGGAAATACTTCGGTCTTTGTTTTCGACAAACGATACGACTTTAGTGAATTTGGCAAGATGATTGAGAAACGGGATTTCCCCAAAGACGTTGCCGGGCACTGGGGATACAACATCACAGACGCATACGCCACCGTCTTAATGACACGAAATCAGTCGGCCGAAGACGTCCAGGTTGCCTTGGCTCATCAAATTGCTTCACTGCACGTCGCCAATCTTGCTCTGGACATGCCCCGCTGGTTTGCAGATGGACTAGGGCTTTGGACCGCCAAGAAAATCTTCTCGAAAGAAGATGAAATGAAATCACTGGATACGAGAGCTGAATCAGCGATGGCCGAAATGGTAAAGCCAGACGATTTCATACAAAATCGCATGCCATCGGATCGCGCTGCCTTGGTCGGATACTTGTTTGTCAAGAAGCTTAGATCGGATTCCGGTTCCTTCGCCCGGTTGATGAAATCAATCGACAAAACCAGTTCTTTTGACCGCTCATTTAAAGCAACTTATGGGAAAACTCCCAGCGAGATCCTAGGTCAGAAAGAGCCTGCGAAAAGGCGGTAATGCTAACCGGTAAAACCGCCGCCACGAACTAAGAAAAATTTGAAATAACCACACCCCATAAAAAAGGCCGGTCACATTAAGTGCCGGCTTTTCATAATTCTGGTTTTAAACGAAGAATCAATCTTCTTTTTTCAATGGCTCTTTGCGTTCAGTGATCACTTCACAAGTCTCAGATTTATCAGCATTGATCTGAATGTATTCTTTTTGATCTTCGGGAATATCATCCTCATGGAAAATTGCTTCCACAGGGCACTCCGGCACACAGGCCTCGCAATCAATGCATTCATCAGGATGAATGTACAACATTGTCTCACCTTCGTAGAAACACTCTACCGGGCAAACAACAACGCAATCAGTGTAACGGCAACCGTCGCAAGCTTTTCCCACAACATGTGTCATTTTAATACTCCTGTCTTCGGATCGTGACCCGACTAATTTTAAAAATGGCTGGGTGTTTAGGTGATCAATAAAAAATAAACACAAGCCGCTTTTTGGTATCGGTAAAATAAGGGTTAAAAAACCAATAATTACGAAAAATCGTAATTCTCTTGAAAAACAGTGTCAAGACACGAAAGCTAGTTAATCTATGCCGAGAGTCTCGTTTCGTCCCATTCCCAATGGCAAATACACGGATCTCGCGAAACTCTAATCTTGAAACTTCCATCCAGAATTGCCAGACGGGGCGTTTAGCTGTGGAGGCGGCATCGATATTTCCGAGGCTAGATTTACCTTCGCGACGCCATCGGCTCTTGGCAGACTCCACATTTTTCGAGGGTCACCGTACAGCGGATCTAAAGAAATTCGTCCAAGCTGAATCGTAATTCCTTCCGTTTCCCCGTTTCCATCCACCATAAATATTTTAATTTCCCTCGGCACTGCAATCGACTGCCCATTCGCATCGACCGACTGATGGTCAGAAGAGTTCATGTAGGCGACGAGCTTATCATCGGAGTTGTATAGTGCCTGCTGCACAATCACAAAAGATTTTGCATCAAATAACGTTACCACTCGCTGAAGACCGGCAGGACTTTGTTTCTCAGTCATTAGTTCAATCTTCCCGTCTGCCCGAGAGAAAGGCCCAACGTGTCGATCTTGCAAACTGAATTGGCTTAACCCTAAACCATCGAGTAACCATTTTGGATCCAATGGGATCGATAAACGCATGGCACTCCGATCGTAGTCGACGTGCCCCGCATAATACATGACTTCTGGTTGCTCACTCGAGGATGCTTTCACCCATATCCAAAAAAGCTCCTCGTTCGATCCAACATCCACCCCCAACTCTGAAAGCCCCAAGAAGCCGGCTTTCAAACGAAGGCGTTCTGGGAATTCAACTTGAATTGTGCCTTTTATTTTTGGAGCACCCGTCATTTTTACGGTAACGCTCGCTTGCAGCTGTTTCACCAGCTGTGCCCGGGATTTCTGAATTTCCAACAACTCAACTTGAGTCGGCAATTTTGCCTTTACCGAGAAACCTCCACGCTTCGGCTTAAACAGATCAAAAGCAAAATTGTCGAACAATTGAGCACTGGCAGTATTAGAGCAAATGCTCAGAAGAAACAGATTCATCAAAAGCGCAAATGAAAACTTCAGCTTTCGATTCCCCACAAACGGTTGAACGCAAACGGTTGCTCTAAAACGAACTGTAGTTTTTAATTCCAATTTCTTTTCTCGAAGACCTACGTCAATCAATCTGAATTTACTTCCACGCTGACTTCTTCACTTTCCGCGTCATCTGAAACCGGTTGGTCAACAAATAACTTTTCCGCAAGTTCTTGCTGAATGGCCGCAAGCCGTTCCGGACTAATATCAACAACAGACAGGGGATAGGTTGTATTGGAAGATCGACAATGCAACTCTAAAGTTGATTCTCCAAGCTCGCTGTCCAACTGCGTCAGTATTTTTTTTTGCAATAACAGTAAACCAGTAACAAACGCGAGGTCTGCCGTTTGCTCGCTCGTTTGCAAGTGCTCAAAATAAGCAATCAGTACTCTTTTAGGTGCCCAATAAACCCTTCCCTTTCCCAGTTCCGGCACACTGGACTTCCACCATCCAATGCAGTCGTCAGGAGGCCCTTCCCACTGCTCGATGGAATAATCTCTTCGCTCCGACTGTCCCCCTTCACACTCCAGCAGTGCGGAATAAAAGCCATCTCCTGGCTTGAATTCTCGATCGCTCTCATAACACTTTCGGCTACTCTTTTTGAATTCAAAATGAAGCATAAAAGTCACCGTTCACGACAAATGACACACTCAACGCGATGCCAATGCCTACCGTGTAGAAACCTAAAATTGGGTGCAGGATACTAGAGTTTTTCCCCAATGCTCTCAAGAGATGATCCTCTTTATCACGTCCAGTCCGGTTGACGATTCAGATTCGCTAGCACCCAAATCCGCTCTTCTTCCATCGGATATTACGATCGAAGCGACATTAACGAATCCGTAGGCTCAAACCGCTCACAAACTCTCGGGCTTGCCTATAATTAAGAAATCCCAATTTCAATTGTTGGTAAACTGGTTATTGCACCGGCATCGCCCGGCAAACCTCGATTTCCAAAAAACCAGCCAATTCTACTTTTAGCCCACTTAGTACCGTGAAATTTGGCTCCGCCCTCACTCATATCAAATCACTTGCCACTCAGTACACAGGTCAGTCTGATAAAGAACTTGCGGACATTGCCTTAAACCTCGGCTTTGAATCACGTCAAACCGACTCGGTCGACGGACTCATTGAACGCGCTTTTGCTCTGGTTCAGGTTGCCTCTCAACGGCAATTAAATATGCAGCACTACGATGTCCAGCTTTTGGGAGGACATGCGATGTGCAGCGGTCATGTTGCCGAAATGCGAACCGGTGAAGGAAAAACACTTACGGCGACCCTTCCCATGTTCGTGCATGCACTCGCCGGCCGAGGTGCTTTACTGGCAACCAGTAATGATTACCTCGCCAAAAGAGACGCCGAATGGATGCAACCGGTCTACCAATCTCTGGGGATGACGATCGGAGTGATTCAGTCTGATATGTCGCGAGAGCAGAGAAGGGCGGCCTATCAATGTAGTATTACCTACGGAACCA
>JAAHTH010001317.1_pt1 | contig 22139 bp, 19 predicted proteins | sample 6116091 | NCBI WGS metagenome assembly JAAHTH01 (sample SAMN13939990, study PRJNA603662) | sponge metagenome | isolation source: marine sponge | host: Mycale hentscheli | place: New Zealand | collected 2006 | reverse complement strand
CCCCCTCCCCCCCCCCCCCCCCGCCCCCCCCCCCGCCCTGTGGGCTCAAGGCTCGCAGCCCAGACCAAAGCGAAGTTCAACAGCTGCGTCCAGAAACAACGCTCATCAGTGTTCTGGCTCCGGGGCAAAGTCCAGACTTGCTGGAAAGCATTGCGGCACAAAAAGCTTCTGCGATTGCGATTGAAGCAGTCCCTCGCATCAGCCGAGCTCAAAAGCTGGATGCACTTTCGTCGATGGCCAACATCGCTGGTTATCGCGCGGTGGTCGAGGCCGCAGCCTTATTCGGTCGTTTCTTCACAGGGCAGATCACAGCAGCTGGCAAAGTTCCGCCGGCGAAGGTGTTGGTCATTGGCGCCGGAGTCGCGGGGCTTTCGGCAATTGGTACCGCTCGAGGTCTGGGTGCGATTGTTCGAGCATTTGATGTGCGGCCTGAGGTCGCAGACCAAGTCAAGAGCATGGGGGCCGATTTCCTCATGCTGGAATTTGAGTCGGATGAAACGGGCGGCACCAGCGGCGGCTACGCCAAGACAATGAGTAAAGAATTCATCGATGCTGAGATGGCGCTTTTTGCGGCTCAGGCGAAAGAAGTCGACATCATCATCACGACGGCTTTGATCCCTGGCAAACCCGCGCCCAAGTTGATCACTCGCGAGATGGTCGAATCGATGCGGCCGGGTAGTGTCATTGTTGACTTGGCCGCCGAACAGGGTGGGAACTGTGAATGCACGATTCCAAACGAAGTCGCCAACCACCATGGTGTACACATCATCGGCTACAGTGATCTGGCGAGTCGTTTGGCCAACACCTCTAGCCAGCTTTATGGAACGAACCTCGTCCACTTGCTTGATGAAATGGGTGGGGCAGAAGGTTTCAAGTTTGATATGGAAGACGTTGTCATTCGCAACGCCACCGTGGTGAAGAACGGTGAGGTCACATGGCCGCCACCGCCAGTCTCGGTTTCTGCGGCAGCCCCGAGCCAAGCCCCAGCAGCAGCAACACAGGAAACGGCGGAACCTACGAGCAGAATTCCATGGCTCAACTACATCATGCTGGTTGTGGTTATCCTCGTGCTCGCGGGTGTCGCCATGACAAAGAATGCGGGATTCATTACAGACTTTACTGTCTTTTTGCTGTCCTGCATCATCGGTTGGCAAGTGATCTGGAATGTCTCAGCATCACTGCACACCCCATTGATGAGTGTAACCAACGCCATCAGTGGCATCATCGTCGTTGGCGGTATGGTCCAGATGGGTGTTGACAGCAGCCCTGCTGTCTGGCTAGCCGCTATCGCAATTTTCGTTGCTACCATCAACATCGCCGGTGGCTTTCTGGTCACGCACCGAATGCTAAAGATGTTTCGCAAATAAAGATCGCGATGACTCACTCTCCTCTGCTGACCCCAATGTTTCAAAACGTGATTGACATGGATTTGACTTCAACACAACTGCTTGCCAGCGAACCGCTTTCCCTAGCAGATTCCTCGGCCAAAGTTGCCTACCTGGCGGCCGCAGTTCTGTTCGTTCTCAGCTTGGCCGGTTTATCAAAACAAACCACGGCTCGCAGGGGCAACCTGCTGGGCATCATTGGCATGCTCATTGCAAGCAGCGTGACCCTCGTTGCAATGCTACAGGCGGGCCACGCGATGGCGGTCTACACGATGATGGCTGTGGCGATTACTGCCGCTGTTGTTGTGGGTGCAGTCCTAGCTGTTCGTGTGCCGATGACCGGCATGCCAGAACTCGTCGCCATGTTGCACAGCTTCGTCGGACTCGCCGCAGTGCTCGTGGGAATCTCGAGCCATATTGAATCTGATGCCGAGGTTCCATCTGGTGAGGTTCTCATTCATGACATTGAAATCTTTATCGGCGTGTTTATCGGTGCGATCACCTTCACGGGGTCGATCATTGCGTTCCTGAAGCTGCGAGGCAGCATTGGTGGCAAGCCGTTGACCCTACCGGGCAGGCATCTGATCAACCTGCTAATGGTCGCCGCGTGCATTGGTTTGGGAATCTGGTTTTGCATGGAGTCACACAATCCCGATGGATCACACAATACGAGTGGGCAGGCAATGACCGCGCTGCTGGTCATGACTGGCATTGCCTCCCTGATTGGTGTGCATTTGGTAATGGCGATTGGTGGAGCTGACATGCCCGTGGTCGTCTCGATGCTGAACTCCTATTCTGGCTGGGCAGCATCAGCAGCGGGATTCATGTTGAAAAATCACCTCCTGATCGCTACCGGTGCGTTTGTTGGAAGCTCCGGCGCGATTCTATCCTACATTATGTGTGCAGCAATGAACCGCAGCTTTATCAGTGTCATCCTGGGCGGTTTTGGTGGCGGTGGCGGTGGGCCAACGGCAGAAGTGGAAGGAACCGTCTCCGAGTTCAGTGTCGATGACACCGTCGACATGTTGGAAGAATCAAACAGCATTGTGATCGTACCTGGTTATGGCATGGCAGTGGCACAAGCCCAACACTCCCTGGCGGAAGTCGTTAAAATCCTACAGGCAAAAAACAAACAGGTACGATTCGCAATTCACCCCGTCGCCGGACGCTTGCCCGGACACATGAATGTGCTGCTTGCCGAAGCCAATGTTCCCTATGACATTGTCCTTGAAATGGACGAGATCAACGATGATATGCCTGATACAGACGCCATTCTTGTGATTGGTGCCAACGACATCGTAAACCCTGCCGCTTTAGAAGACCCCAACAGTCCGATTGCAGGTATGCCTGTCCTCGAGGTCTGGAAATCTGCCAACTGTGTTGTCATGAAACGGGGACTCGCCACCGGCTACGCTGGAGTCGACAACCCGCTATTTTATAAGGACAACACTCAGATGCTCTTTGGAGACGCCAAGCAAAACGTAGATGCAATTTTGCGTGCGTTGCAAGGGACCTGAACGCCTCCGCATCCTTGAAACGGAGGGACATTAAACCGCCGTAAACTGCCGCCTTTTCATAGGCGCACGCGTCAACTGCCAGCAACCCCGCGGCAACTGTCAGTTACGGATCACCTGCGTGCAGGATTACTAAGTCCCACCAATCTCTACCATTCCGATAATTCGGTTACCGTCCCGCAACCTGATAGAGTTCGATGAAGTTTATCAAATACACTCTGTTCTTCGTGATCTTGCTGGCGTTGGCGTTGGGATTACTGCTGTACCGCTTGTCGGTCAGCGTGCCATCGAAAGTTGTCATCGCGGCAGGTCCGGCGGGCGGCAATTACTACCATTTGAGCAAAGAAATTGCAAAGCGATTGGAAGAACAACTTGGAACACAAGTTGAGGTTCTTGAGTCGCGAGGTGCGTTGGACAACCTGCACCGAATCCAAGACGGCATTGTAGATTTCGCGTTATATCAACCTGACACAGCACGAGGAACGAATGAAGATGAAAATCCTGACTCAGCGGCTTTCGTGGCCAATCTTTACTCAGAGGTGCTGCACATTTTTGCTGCCCCAGACAGCGGCATCGAAAGAGCAGCTGATCTGAGGGGCAAAAAAATCGCCATTGGCAGTCAGGAATCCGGGGACTTCTCTCTCAACAAAACACTGTTAGAACACTTGGGTATCGGATTGGACGACATCGAGCTTGTCGACGTTGTTTACCAAGAGATTCCCGAACTGCTCCGCTCTGGACGACTCGATGCTGCCTGCATGGCAGGCGGACTCCATTCGCCCGCATTCGCTGAGACGGCAAGTGTGCCTGGGGTGAGATTGATTCCGGTTCCATTCGCTGACGCGATGTCGTTGCACCATGTTTCAACTTTTCCAACAAGCATCCCGGCGGGGTTCTATCGAACGGAAGATCCAGTGCTACCAGAAGCTGAGATCAAAACCGTCTCTCGACGGGCCAAGCTACTGACCAGACCCGATGCCCCGACTGTTCTTGTCGAGGCGGTGACCAACGTTGTGATGGACGAACATTTCCAACGGACCAACGAACTACACGAACTTTTTGACCGCGGGAAAGCCTTTGCCATGGCGAACCCCGAATTTCCAATGCATGCCGGTGCGGAGCACATTTATAACCCAGCGTTAAAACCGCTGCTCAACCCGGATTTCGTGGAAGCAACCGAGGGCCTACGCTCGTTCTTTTTCTCGTTGCTTGTCGCAGGTTGGTTAATGGCGAGATGGCTACGTGATAGACGACTAAAGCAGGACGAACATGAATTGGACCGATTTGTGCGGCTCGTCCTCGACATCGAGCGTAGGCAACTTGGCCTCGATGAAGACGAATCAGGTAAAGATGTCGAACAACTACAACGACTGCTCGATGAAGTGACCCAACTGAGACAGGAGGCCTTGGGAGAATTCAACGCACACTCAATGAACGAAGATCCGTCCGTCGCCTGTTTCGTCCAGATGTGTCATGCACTGAGTAATAAAATCAATGCAAAACTGACACGTCAACGCACAGATCGACAATTAAGACTGTTCATGGAACTCACTAAACAACAACCTATCAGCACTTCCGATCTGCCCAAGAAGACGTAATCGAAATCAGCCGACACTGCGGTGTCAAAGATCAGCAAGTGCTTTGAAACTTTAGCTCCAAGTGCCGATTTCGAGACGGTCAAGAACTGGCCCCGTGAACTAGCGAGTCGACCGCGGACAACTCAGCCTAAAATCGTTCCGGCAGGAGGGTTATGCCCACGCAAAAACTCCACTCCAGCCATTTCACGCTTACCCGCGGGTTGGATTTTCTTGATTTCAATCAAACAATCCGCGGTCGCCACGATGAACTCGTCACGTTGCACAATCTCACCGGGAACATGGGACCCAACAGGTTCATTCAAGACTCGGATTTGCTTGATAGCCAAACGAATGGCTGGCTTGGATTCCACTGGTTTGAAATGTGTGTAGGCGATCGGCCATGGCTGCATCCCACGTACATGACAGTGAACCAGCCGAGCGGGGCGAGCCCAATCTATCTCGGCATCTGATTTCCTTAACCTTGGAGCTTTGGTAATGGCACCAGAATCTTGCATCTCACCGATCACGGTATCCCCATCCCACTCACTTAACAGCTCGACAGCCTCCAGCGTGGCAGCCACCCCTAGCAATGCCAAACGCTCTTCGAGAGCGCCAGCAGTTTCACACTCGTTGATTTCAGTCTCGCGGCGTGTAATCACTGGCCCACCATCCAACCGGGGGGTCATATGAATGATTGAAACTCCAGTGACCTGATCCCCATTCAGAAGCGCACACTGGACGGGAGCCGCCCCTCGGTACTTGGGAAGCAAAGAACCATGCAGATTGATACCGCCCAATGTTGCAGTCTCCAGGGCCTCGGGCTTCAAGATTTGTCCGTAATCGCAGACCACGAGCAATTGCGCTCGCTGCTCTGCCACGCTCGAAACTGCCGCAGCGTCGTTAATGCTATCGGGTGCAAAAACTTCTAGTCCATGGGATTCGGCCCATTCACGCACAGGCGCGGGCGGAGGTCCCTTTCGGCTTTTTACGGCCCGAGCGGGTCGCGTGACAACCATCACGATCTCATGACCTGCCAATCGCAATGCCTCAAATGAGGGAACGGCAAACGGTCCTGTGCCCATCAAAACAAGACGCAGGGGAAGCATTTTCGTGTGATCTGCCAAACTACTTATCCTTCTAGTTAACCCGCCTCACCCCGAATACGTTCCCTGGCGGAAAGGACTTCGCATCACGCCTTTTGAGTGCGTACTTTTTTCAAGCGTACTTTTCGTACCACTGATCCAATTCCGCGATGAGTTCTTCATCACTGGCAATGCCGCCGGCTTTGCGTTTGGACTCAAATACTGTTTCCAGCTCATGCAGCTGATCATCTATTTCGCGTTTCGCTTCTTCGATCATACGATCAAAGAACAGAACCCCATCGAGGTGATCGTTTTCATGCTGAATCACCCTGGCAAGAAATCCATCGACTTCACGATCAACTGCATTCCCTTTGAGATCGAAAGCCTTCAAACGAATCGATTTGGGGCGTTTTACCTGCCCAAAGACAGTAGGCAAACTCAAGCAGCCTTCTTGGCCAGTCACGCTTCCTTTTGGCTTTTGTAATTCCGGGTTCAGCAACACTAGCTCTTCACCATCACCTCGTTCACCGGAAGGATTGGCCACAAAGATTCGGAGCGGTAGATTGACTTGATTTGCTGCCAGCCCGACCCCCTCTGCTTCATACATCAGGTCCAACATCTGAGCTGCGATATTCCGCAGTTCCTTGTTAACCCGCCTTATGGGTTTACTGCGAACGCGGAGAGTTGGATGCGGATAGGGTATGATGCTGAGTTGCATGTTGGACCGTGTCGTAACAAAAACCGAGTAATAACAAAGAAAGGAGAATTTGCGATTTCGGCCACTTCCCCTCCAACGGCAGCCAATGACCTGCTTTGGCGAAGCCCGAATCCGAGCATCCCGCGCCGTTGTCGCGCTCGCCCGACAGGCATAAGGATGACCGATCTACTGCCAATTGTGCAGGGGATTGGTTAAAAACCGTCTTGAAAACCTACATCCCGGCCCACTTTTGTCCTCGCTCCCGCTGGACAGAACGCACTGTTTCCACCAACATCGTCGCATGGTCAATGAACTCGCTACAGAATTGTTTCTGAAATCGGCCGCGCGGGCCAAACAACTCGGCTGCCGCCTCGAAACCGTTGCAGGTGCTCAGATCTTCGACGCGGGAGTCAACACTAGTGGTTCCCTGCAGGCTGGCAGAGTGCTGGCTCAACTCTGCATGGGAGGGCTTGCCGAAATCAGCTTGCTTCCCGCTGACCCAGCGTTGCTCGTGTCCAACAACCTTGTTCAGGTTCACACTGACAATGCAGTACTTGCATGTTTTTGCAGCCAATATGCGGGGTGGCCAGTTTCCACGGACGATTTTTTCGCTATGGGAAGTGGCCCCATGCGACTCTACCGCGGCCGGGAAGAAACACTTCTTCAGCTGAAGCTGACTGAGTCGGGCAAGGGACCGGCAGTTGGCATCCTGGAAAGCGAGACTCTGCCAACTGAGGCAGCCATTGAACTCATTGCTCAGGAGTGCGGTCTGCGACCAACAGAATTGCGTTTAGCTGTGGCCCCCAGTACCTGCATCGCCGGCAGCTACCAGGTGGTTGCTCGAAGCATCGAAACAGCAATGCACAAACTTCATGCTCTCAAATTTGACGTCAATAAGATCACCTCAGCAACCGGCACGGCCCCGTTACCCCCTCCAGCCAAAACAGGGGACACCGTCGGTGGAATCGGTCGAACCAACGACGCAATGCTTTACGGCGCGACGGTCACATTCTGGGTTGATGCGTTGGACGAAGAAATCGACGCAGTTGCAAATAAAGTCCCAAGCTGCTCATCACGCGATCACGGCCGGCCCTTCGCAAAAATTTTCAAAGACTCCGACTACGATTTTTACAAAGTCGACCCACTACTCTTCAGCCCGGCTTCCGTGACGATCCACAGCCTTCAAAGTGGAAACACATGGAGCCACGGGCAAATTGAAACCGACATCCTGCGTCAATCGTTTATTTCAAAATGACTCAGCTTCGCATTCTCTGTTTGGGCGCCGGAGATGGATGGCACTCTGACCAGCTTACCAACGCATCCAGGAAAACCGGTTGCCGAATGGAATTCGCAACCTATGAATCATTGCGAACCGTGATGATCAACGGTGAGCCAAGCCATCAATGCGAAGCGGGCAACTTGCATGACTTTGATGTTCTGTTAACTCGAACCATGCCAGCTGGCTCCTTAGAGCAGATCACATTCCGACTTGCTTTGCTCCACGCTCTGGTTCATGCCCAAATCATTCCGGTCGTGAATCCACCGGCCGCACTGGAAATCGCGATCGACAAATTCGCAACGCTACAACGTGTATCTGCGCTCGGATTCCCCACGCCTGATACAGCCGTCGTTCAATCAAGAGGCGATGCTTTGGAGGCCTTCAAAACGCTTGGCAGTGATTGCGTCGTGAAGCCAATCTTTGGCGGCGAAGGACGCGGCGTGATGCGAATACGGGACCCTGAACTGGCTTGGACCACCTTTTCAACTTTGGAAAACTTGGGGGCGGTTTGCTATGTGCAGAAGTTTGTTCCCCCTGGAGGCTCTGACACCCGCCTTCTCGTCATCGGTGATACCGTACGGGGCATTCAACGCACCAACGACACTGAATTCCGAACGAACGTTTCCAGCGGTGGTCGCTGCCAGGCTGTCGACCTGAATCAGCAGCAAGTGGAGATGGCTCAAACCATTTGCAAGGACCTTGGACTACGATTTGCATCAGTAGACTTGTTGCACTTTGATGGCGGCGAAGCCAAAGTCATCGAAGTGAACGCGATCCCTGGATGGAGAGGGGCGCAAACAGTCTCGCATGAGTGCATCGCAGTTGAGATCGTGCAGGAATTGCAAGCACAGGCAGCAGCGAACGCACAGAAGGTTTGCAGATGAGCGAATCATTTTCATCCCCTGATGACCAGGCAGCCAAAGACGGCACGGCGGCAAGGCGACTCCCGGCCGACGGAAATGTCGCGGGACGTCTGTCGATGGTCGCATCATTGGCTCCAGGAGCCATAGCCATTGCTGAACCTGATGGCCCGCCTCAGCCTGATGGACTCCGTAGTTATGCGTTAACCACCTTTGGAAGCCTTGACCAACGCAGCGATGAAATCGCGCGTGGCCTCATCGCATGGGGTGTCCAACCGGGCATGCGGATGGCCATGCTTGTCCCATGTGGGGCTGGGTTCATTGAACTCGTTTTCGCACTGATGAAAGCGGGAGTTGTGACGGTGCTTGTCGACCCTGGCATGGGACGCAAGCACCTGATTCGTTGCCTTAGCGCTGCAGAACCGGATGGTTTCATCGGGATTCCCAAAGCTCAGGCAGTTCGCTCCGTATTGCGACGCAACTTCCCAAAAGCCAAGTGGAACGTGACAGTGGGTCGCCGACTCTTTTGGGGTGGTTTGACGCTCTCGCAAGTCGCTGATCTCGGAAAGGCGCAGGGAGACAGCATCCCGTTTCCACGAGTCGATCGAGTCGATGATGCCGCAGTGATTTTCACCACAGGGAGCACCGGACCACCTAAGGGAGTTCTATACACTCACGGCATTTTCCATGCACAGATTGACAGAATCCGCGAGCGATATGACATACATCGGGGCTCCCGCGACCTTGCCTGCTTTCCCCTGTTTGGTTTATTCGATGCGGTGATGGGTGTGACAACCATCATCCCTGACATGGATCCAAATCAACCTGCCGCCGTCAACCCAGAGCGGTTGATCGAAGCCGCGGCCCAATGGGAAATCGATCAGGCGTTTGGGTCGCCCGCATTGTGGAACACGGTAGTCCGATGGGCAGAGGCGAATGATTCAGTGCGCCCCTTTCCAACTCTAAAAAGAATTCTCTCCGCGGGGGCCCCGGTTCCCGCCGGGACGCTGGAGAAGCCGAGAAGGCTGGTCGATCCCGAAGCCAATATCATGACCCCGTACGGCGCAACCGAGGCACTACCTCTCGCCTCCATCGAATCGCGTGAGGTGATTGCGGAAACGGGCCCAGCCTCACTCAAGGGGAAAGGCACATGCGTCGGAACACGGTTTGATGGTGTGTCCTGGCGAGTCATCGAAATTCAGGATGGTCCAATTACGGACATCCGGGAAACAAAAGAAGTACAGCGGGGAAAAATCGGCGAGTTGATGGTCACCGGCCCAATGGTCACTCAAGCCTATGTTGTGCGATCTGACCAAAACTCACTTCACAAGGTTTCCGATGGTAAACGCACCTGGCACCGCATGGGCGATGTTGGATATTTGGATGCACGTGACAGGTTCTGGTTTTGTGGGCGTAAAGCACACCGCGTTACCTCCGGGAAACGAACCCTGTTCACTGTACCCTGCGAAGCGATTTTCAACGGACATCCTGCGATCTACCGATCTGCACTCGTTCCGCGAGGTGAACGCCCCAATCAGCAGCCGGTGATGATCGTGGAACCGTATCCAGATCAAGTCCCACGCAATTCTAAGACACGCGACAAACTACGAGACGAACTGCTGGAATTGGCTTCCAGAAACCCACTGACTCGCAGAATCACCGAAGTCGTAATCTGGAAAGAGCCACTTCCGGTCGACATCCGTCACAACAGCAAAATCTTTCGCGAAAAGTTGGCCGAACAACTCAATAGTCAAAGTGAATTTTAATCAGGCCAAGACCACCTCACAGTTCCTGTAATCGACCTTTTTAAGCCGGCTCATTTTCTGCTCAAGAATATTTCTGCTTAAGAATAAAAGTGCTCGCAGATGGTTTCCAGATGGAAACGCAGCCACACCGGTGAAGTGTAGACACCGTGACCAAACAGCTTCTGTTGCTCACGGCCCGGCGTCGAAGCGTAGTCCACCAGCAGTGTCTTACCGTCGGAGGAATCTCTGCGTCCCTGTTTCAATTTTTTGAGTAAATCACGCCGCCTTGCTGATGCTTCAAACATTCGGTGGAGACGGCGTTCAACCACCACATCCCGCCATGCGAAAACCGACGGGATAAAGTCTGTACCCGCAATCGCCAGATGCTGAATGTAATCGCCTGCCGCAGCTGTAACCACATCACCTACGGACTTCGGTATGACGGCCTTGAAAGGATCACATCCTTCAACAGGGCGATGCTGCGTGAAGTGCAACAGGCGTGGCACGACCATCTCATTCCACCGATAACGCAGTGGGGTCCCGAAGGTAGCGATATCAATTTCTCGCTGGGGTACGTCCCCATCAAGCAAGATCTCACGGGCGTGCATCCAATCCTGCAAATCAACCTTACTACGCAGGGGACTGTGATAGTGCAGACGAGTCGCTTGAAAGAAACCTTCCTTCACCTCATGTGATGCAGCAGCAATCTGCGAAAGCATGGCAAGCAGACTGCCTCCATGGCTGTGCGCCATCACCAACAATCGCCCCTTTGCATCCATCGAGCTGATTTTACGCAGCAGGGACACCGCCCCATCTGCTCGACCGATATGGTGGTTTTCTCCAGACCAGCCAAACCGCTCTACACTGATCATCGGCGAGTCATCCGAATTGATCAGCCCCTGCAACTGCTTGGCGTAAGCATCCGTATAGTTTCCGACATCGCCAGCGAGTTCATCGAACCACGCTTTGCTTATTTCATCAATCCGCGATGCCCTCACCGGAGAGTATCGTTTCACTTCGCGGACAAACCCGGTGATATCACCTCCGGCAAATGTCCCGTGGATTAGCAAAATGTGTCGAACATCGGCATCTCTAAGCTGTTTCGCTACAGCAGCGAAATGGGCCCTATTCGGATCGAGTTCCGCAACTGCGTCCATGGCTGGTATCAACGACACCTCGCCTCGTAATTCATCAGCAGAAAAAGTGTGATGCGGAAACTGAAAATGCCCATTTGTCGCCGAGCGAGCCATGAAAAATCTCTTTGAAAGGGCAGATTCGGTCCTCAGACATTCCCGACCGGTTGTTGTATACTGTGCAAAACAGCAATACATCAACGAACATGCAAACTTGGGCCGAAGAGGCAATAAAATATGATGAAGAGACGGGAATTCCTCGGAGCCAGCGTCGCTGCCTCCTGTGCAATATCACAACCCCAACTAGTCATGGCACTCGATCAAGATAACCGATACCGAAAAGAGATTGGAATCCAACTTTACACACTCCGCAACCAGATTAACGGAGATGTTGAGGGTACCCTCAAATCGGTGGCTGATGCTGGGTACAAGCAAGTGGAACCGTATGGTTTTCCCGATGCCAAACCGATGATCAAAGCAGCCAAAGATAACGGTCTGGCCGTAAGGTCATCACACTTCAACTGGGACTCGGTAGTAAATCCTGATGACAAGGGTGTGATGCCTTTCAAACAAGTCCTCAATTCAGCCAATGAGGTGGGCCTAACGCACCTCGTGGTTCCATACCTTGCTGATCGCAACAGAAAAACTCTCGACGACTACCGAATCCTTTGTGAGCGGTGCAACCGCGGTGCTGAAGAAGCAAAAAAAGCTGGCATCCAACTCGCCTATCACAATCACGCGTTCGAATTTGAACCAAAGGAAGGTGGAAAAACCGGTTATGACATCATGATGGAAGAATTCTCTCCCGACATGAAATTCGAAGTCGATGTCTTCTGGATCAAGGTAGGCGGTAAAAATCCTGTCAAGCTTTTAAGAGAGCTGAAGGGGCGAGTCTCCCAATTGCACCTCAAGGATCTCGACAAAAGTGTAAAAACGCCAGAATACGGTGGAATACCAAATGAAGCTTTCAAGGAACTAGGAAACGGTGTCATCCCGATGGAGCCAATCATAGAGGTTGCTGCAGAAACGGGAGTCGAAATCTGTCACGTTGAACAGGACCATTCGCCGAATCCCCTGAAGAGTATTCGTCAAAGTATGAAATACCTGAAAACGTTGTAGCGGGCATGATGTTATACCCATGACTTCAGTGCCCCCTCCTAAGTTCATTTACAACAGGAAATCAAATGAAAACCCGCTGGTTGATAGCACTTACAATACTACTAGGGTCCATAGGACTGGGAAGCGGAATGACACAAGCAGAGACTTCAGTCGGAGATCAAGTTCCTGACTTCGAACTGATCGGAAGTGATGGCAAAACCTATTCAGCGAAAAACTTCAAGGGCAAGAAGGCATTCGTCATTGCCTGGTATCCCAAAGCTTTCACCGGTGGCTGAACGAAAGAATGCAAATCGCTCCGTGAGAGCGGTCAACAAATTCGTGATTTCGATGTTGCCTACTTTACCGCAAGTGTCGACCCCGTCAAAAAGAACACGGACTTCGCAAAGAGCCTGGATCTAGACTATCCAATTCTGAGTGATCCTGAGAAGCAGTTTGCCGATGCCCTAGGTTGCCTCAACGCCCGTGGGATGTCGAATCGCTGGACCTACTACATCGGTAAGGATGGAAAGGTTCTTTACATAGACAAAGCGGTCAAAGCTGGCGATCACGGCAAAGCTATCGCCGAAAAACTGAAAGAACTGGGTGTGGCAAAGAAATAGCATACCAAGCCCTACCGAAATCACCGCGGCTACTTGGTGCCCTTTGCGCCAAGTGGCTTTTTTTGTCGCCACCTGTCTCTCTCTCACTGGCAAATTGCAATGCCCCACATGCTCATGTCGACCAACCTCAGGTACATCCTCTCGGTTGCCGCCCTGGGAACCGCGACCCTATCGTGTGCCCAAGTGCTTGCACAAACATCCAAGCCAGGCCCCATTGCTCACGCGCACAACGACTATGAACACAACCGCCCACTGCATGACGCGCTACAGGCGGGGTTCACAAGTGTCGAAGCCGATGTCTACCTCGTCGAAAACAGATTGCTCGTGGCCCATGACCGAAGTGACACCACGCCAACAAGATCACTCGAGTCTCTGTATCTCGATCCACTTCGCCAGCACTTCTCGAGCCAAAACGATGATTCATCGCCCAAGACATTCTGGCTGATGATCGACATCAAGTCCGACCCGGTTGCAACGCATCGCAAAATTCAGTCGGTGCTCAAAAACTATACCAATTTGGTGGCAAAAATCCCTTCACCACATCCGCAGAAAGACGCCTCTTAAAGCCCCCCCGTCCGTGTCGTGATCAGTGGCAACCGGGCCATGAAAGAGATCCTGCAAGCACGACCACGCATTTCGGGAATCGACGGGCGTCTCTCTGATTTGAAATCGGATCTTTCTCCGGGAGAAATGCCATGGATCAGCGATAACTGGACTTCACACTTTCGCTGGCGAGGTGAAAATGAGTTCTCAGAGACAGAACGCAAAAAACTTCGGAGGTATGTCAAACAGGCACACCAACAGGGACGTTTAATACGATTCTGGGGAACACCTGACTCACCCGCCTTTTGGGACGAATTACTGGACGCGGGGGTCGATCTTATCAACGCAGATGACTTACGTGGCCTTCAAACGCATTTACAAAAGCAACTGTATCCGCAGAGATGACCACACATCACTTGTCAAAAACATCCACTCCAAATGACTTCAGCGTCTCAGTCTGTGCTGCCTTCTTCTTCTCATCGATCGGATTTCCGCCAAGATAGACTTCCAGATAAGGGGCGAATCTTCGGTCACCTTCAGCATCCTTCTTGCACATCTCAACAAGCGGTCCCAAATCTGCAATCTGATTTCCAGAGATCAACAGCATGTCCAGCTCTGGGAGTGTCCCGAGTGGAGCCAGCGAACTCAACTGGTTACCTGCTAAGTCCAGCGTCGTTAACCATCGCAACTTCGCAACTGGTCCCGCATCCGTTATCTGATTTCCGGAAACATCGAGAGACCATATCTTGGTAAGTTCCATCACGGGCCCAATATTTTTGAGTTGATTCTGGGCCAGATAAAGCGTGCGAAGATTTTCCATCTGCCCCAACGCTGCAATATCTTTGATGCTGTTACCCGAAAGATCCAGCAACTGCATGGCTTTCAACTGCTTCAATGGCGACAGGTCAGTTATTTTGTTTCTACCTAATGCCAAATACTGGACCCGCTTCAGACCTGCCAAGGGCTTCAAATCAACAATTTCGTTTTCACCAAGGTCAATCTGCATGATCGCTGTGCAATGCTGCAGTCCGTCCAAATTCTTGATTCCCTTCCCAACGCCAATGACTCGTGAAATATTGGCGACATCAGATTTGGTGATCGGCTCATCATTATTTCTTTTTGCATAGACTTCTTTACGTACAGCAGCCTCAAGCGCCTTGTCTGTGAAAATGGGTACTGGCTTAGGAGGTAACTCCTTCTCAGTATCCTTCTTCTTCTCAGCAGCTTTCTTCTCTGGAGCTTTCTTCTCTGGAGCTTTCTTCTCTGGAGCTTTCTTCTCTGGGGCTTTCTTCTCTGGAGCTTTGTCGTCCCCAGAAGCCTTCTTGGCTGATTCAGTTTTTACTTCAGTAACTTCTGCTTTTTCCGTCTGCTTAGCGGCTTCCGTTTTATCTTCTGAAACCGTCACATCGGCGGATTTTTCGCCTTTTTGGCCAGTAACATCCTGAGCAGACAAAGCAGGGGGCAAGATCAATAAAAGCACACCGAGAGTCGCGGTATGGAACATCATTTTGTCAGCGAAAGAGGGCATGCGAATCACTCTCGTATGCAAGCAGGAGTGGGAGGGAAGCAGAATTCTGTAGGCCTAGTCTACTTCAACGCGGTTCGTGCGACCATAAGTGACGGCTCCCGGAAAAGGAGTGGCGACACGCTCGATCCGTGACTATCCGTATCTCGATTCACCGTTTTCGCCATCCCTGCGAAACGGGATATGAAAGTCTGTACACGGGAGCACGAGCATAATCGGGATTCAGCCAGCCTCCTCGTCCTGCCGTCCTAATAGTTACGGTCGCGTGGATCGGTGAGCCCATCCGCCAAGCGACGCAACGCCTCGGTCTCAATCTGCCGAACCCGTTCTCGCGTAAGTGCCAACTCTGCCCCGATTTCCTTCAGGGTTTTGGGCTCTTCACCACCAAGTCCAAATCGCAACTTCAACACAGTGGCTTCTCGCTCTTCGAGGTCGCCCAACAACTCCATCGCGTGGCGAAGAATGTCGTGATCCAACATCTCCTCGTCGGGTGCCTTCAACCGCTCATCCATGACCATCTCACCTAGAGACCATCCTGACTCACTTTGATCACTCTGTGGTGTACTGTTGCTGATCCGAATCGCTTTCCGAATGATCGGCAGCTTCTTCTTTGGCAGCCCAAGGACACGAGCGACTTCCTCATTGGTGGGTGTTCGTCCAAGTTCCTCACTCAATCGCAAGGTCGCACGACGCCACTTGCTCAACAGCTCAACCATATACGCCGGAATTCGGATTGTCTTCGCGCTATTGATCAAAGCACGCTTGATCGACTGTTTTATCCAATAACTGGCGTAGGTACTGAACCGCGTGCCGACCGTCGGATCAAACCCTTCAACGGCACGTAGAAGGCCCAGATTGCCTTCCTCGATCAAATCCTGAAGACCAAGGCCTTTCCCGGTATAACCACGTGCGATATTGACCACAAGCCGCAAGTTAGCCCGGACCATGCGATCTCTAGCAAGGACATCACCTGCTCCGATCTGCTCCGCAAGCATCAGCTCTTCTTTGGCTGTAAGCAATGCAGTTTCATTGATCTCACGCAGGTAAGTTTCCAGAGGCGACTGGGCTGTTCTGCTGCGAGTGGTCACACGTGCCGTTTGCTGGCGTTTTGCTGCACGTGGTTTTTCGTCATTGGTCGTTGATGGAGCTTGGGATTGCGTCATTGATACACGGCATGCTTGTCGGTCACGTGCAGAGGGCAGGTACCAATGAGTTGATTCTGTTGATGCCGATGAGTTGGAGGCAACCGAATCTCGTGATACTGCTCCCGCTCCGATCCCGAAGACTGGAAATGGATTGGTGGAACAACCTGAGCATCGGCGCGATTTACTTCGTTGCTGCAAACTATGTGAAAGAAGAACACTTTTGCAAAGTATTCCGATTACGAGGAAACTGTCGATTGCAAAGAGCATGACCATTACTTGGGCCTTCTACCCTGGTATCCGGCTCATTTTTTACTGGTTTCCGACCCACTGAAGAACAGACTTGTGTGCGTTTTGAACGCACACAACGCCGGACCATTTCCACGGGTTAACGTCCCTGTTTGCGAAACTGCCCCGGCGTCATTCCCACAAACTCCTTGAAACAGCCCACCATGTAAGCCGTATAACTGAAACCTGTCATCTCGCAAATGGTATCCAGTTTCAGATCGGTTTCCCGAAGTAGATTTTTGACATGATTGATTCTTACACGCCTGATCAACTCAAGCGGCGATTCATCCAACGCTTTATTGAATCGCCTCTCTAGTGTGCGCCGGGACATGGGAAATTCAGTCAGTAGATCTGACACATCGATCCCATCACTTGCGTGCCTGCGGATGTATCCTGCAACAGCAGCGATCAAAGGATCGTCAATCGCCTGTGTGTCTGTACTACCACGCGTGACAACGCCCATGGGTCCCACGATGACACGACGCTCAGAATCACCATTTTCACCACAGACTGCTGCGAGACGCATTTTTTTTTCATTTCCTTTACCTCCGATCTCCGCTTCTTGCAACTGAATCGCCGTCCGACCCGCCGGTTCCATGAGCCGATGCAGCAACTCCGCTGCTCGCATTCCAATTGCTTCTGTATCGGGTGCCACACTCGTGAGTGGTGGATCGCAGAGATCACAGAGAACCTCATCATTATCAACACCAATGACGGCCACCTGTTCCGGGACCAGCAAATCCAAGTCGCGACAAACTTCCAAAATGGTTCTCGCGGCAGAATCGTAGCATGCCAAAATTCCGACAGGCTTATTTAGCCCGGCAATCCAAGTAGCCAGACGCTTTCGACGTTGGTACCACGGTGCCTCGCGGGTCGTCTCAACCGAGGCTTCGAGCACATCACAGTCCTTGCCCGCCAACGTGAGAGCTCGCTGAAAATGATCTCTACGAACGTCCGACCACACGAATCCGCGATGCCCCAAAAATCCGAAATTCGAAAATCCGCGGTCCAACAAATGCTGAGCCGCAAGTTCGGCGCAGGCCTCATCATCGTTCATAACCGAAATGGCTGAAACTGGATTTTCTTCACCCAAACAAATGGTTGGAATGCCATACCCAATCACTTGCTCAAGCGTTTCACGCTGAGACGCTCGCACAATGATTCCGTCAAAATCACCGGACTCTACCCAGTCTGGGATGGGGTCTGACAAACCACGCTCATCAACAAATGTTGACCACTGACCATGCAAACGAGCAAAACGTCCCACACCGGCTAATAGCCCTCTTCCGAAAGCTTTCGAAGTCTCAATCAGTAAGGCCACGCGATACACGGATTGATCTCCCGGAGTGACAGCAGTGTCGCAAATTCATAAGATGATGTCGCATTTGTGAATTGCCAATACCTTTTCCGAACATATACGATGTCGTTTTTCCATAATCTAACGGACGCGATCCGATGCTCATTGATAGCCATCACCACCTCTGGAAGTATTCCCCCGATCAATACGGTTGGATCAATGACCAGATGCTGCCGCTCAGAGCAGACTTTTTACTTCCAGAATTGAAGGAAATTGCAGAGGCTAGTTCCATCGACGGATTCGTATCTGTTCAGGCGAGACAGAGTTTACAGGAGACGGATGACTTGCTCGCCATGGCGGAGGCTGACCCACTGATTGCCGGTGTGGTGGGTTGGGTACCCTTGGCCGCTCCTGAGGCCGGACAAATCCTTGATCGCCTGGGTGACCAAAAGCTCCTCAAAGGCGTGCGGCATGTTGTGCAAGATGAACCCGACGACCGGTTCATTCTCGGAGCAGATTTCAATCGTGGAGTCTCACGACTCGCTGCTCACAACCTCGTTTACGATGTGCTGATCTTCGCAAAACAGTTACCTGCTTCCATTGAGTTCGTCGACCAACACCCCAACCTCAAGATGGTGCTGGACCACATCGCCAAGCCCACCATCACTGTGGATACTTTTGACAATGCCTGGGAAACTAATTTTCGCGAACTCGCTAAAAGAGAACACGTCAGTTGCAAGTTCTCAGGTGTCGTCACCGAAGTACGCGAGGACACTTGGTCAATCGATCAGATTCAAAGATACTGGAACGTTGCATTAGAGGCATTCACTCCGGAAAGACTGATGTTTGGAAGCGATTGGCCGGTATGCCTGCTCAAAACGGGTCACGCGCAGTGGTTGCGGACGGTCCAGGAACTGGCGTCGGACTTGACAGTGACCGAGCGAACCAAGATTTTCTCTGCCAATGCCATTCGTGATTACAACCTTGATATCACGCCAAATTGAAAACAGCTGACACATCAACAAATCTATTAAAACGCCACTTAGGATCTTCATGTGACCAACAAACACACAATGGTGGTGTGACAGCATTCAGTTTGGTTACCAAACTGGATATCAAGCTTTCAACTCAGCAACAGACAGCACACGTACAAACCAGCTACCCGGAGTTTACCTCATGCGTGCCATTCAAATCTCTGAAGTCAAAACCCTGAAGTCCATCGACATTCCTGCTCCCAGCATGCCTGCTGCCGGAGAAGCCTTGGTGCGAACACACCGTATGGGGGTGTGTGGGACTGACATCAGTTGCTATCTCGGAAAGTTTCCTTTTTTTGATTTCCCTCGAATCCCCGGCCATGAACTCGGTATTGAGGTCATTGAAGTGGGCGAGGGCGTGACGAACGTCAAACCCGGTGATCGTTGTAGCGTTGAACCTTACATGAATTGTGGTGAATGCTATTCATGTCGTCATGGTGCCTACAATTGTTGTCAGAATCTGAAAGTCATCGGCGTAATGATGGATGGCGGGCTGTGTGAATCATTTCTTGTGCGTGCTGAAAAGCTGCACCCCTCCGCGAAACTGAGCTACGATCAGCTCGCACTGGTGGAAACGCTTGCCATTGGCTGCCACGCCAACGATCGGGGTGCTCCTGAGAGCGGAGATCACGCCTTGATCATTGGGATGGGACCGATTGGTCTGGCGACCTTGGAATTTGCCAGGCTGACAGATGCGACGGTCACGGTCATGGACATGAATCAAGCTCGCCTTGATTTCGTGCGTAAAAACTACGGGATCGAGAACACCGTGCTTTACAAGGGTGATGGATCCGAACAAGAACAGATGGAGAAAATCACAGGAGGCGACATGTACCATGTGATCACCGACGCTACAGGAAACAAACACTCCATGGCAGGCGCACTTGCGTACATTGCTCCGACCGGCCGGCTTGTTTACGTAGGAATCACAACCGAAGAAGTATCATTCCGCCATCCAGTCATGCACCGGCCCGAAGCGTCAATTCTTGCGTCACGTAATGCGTTACCACCCGATTTCACGCGTATCATCAGCTTGATCGAGGACGGGACCATCAATACGGATCCGTGGATCACTCATCGCACAAGTTTTGATGGGGTGCTAGAAGACTTCGAATCCTACACCAAGCCAGAGACAGGCGTGATTAAAGCCATTATCGAAGTAACACCCTGATCTCCGCATCCTTATTTAATCAAACACCAGCACACGACCTAGGCCGATCAGAAAATCGCTTCTAGAACCGACCCAGAATTAAAGCAATCTCAAAATCCTCACGCTGAACCGACAGTTGTATCAGCGGCATCTGAAAGAAAATCAATGACGAAGAAATGTGTAGCACTCGGCTTGGCACCGAGCTTTGGATTTGGCGACCGCACCGGCCTCGCCACCCCTGGACATGTAGCTTCCATGAAACGTTGTGGCACTGGAATCGAAGCGATCTATCCCCAGCAGTCCATTCGCGAAATGACTCGTACCCAGAGGACTCCGCAGCAAGTCATGGACGATGCCATGAACGGTGCCGCGGATGCAGGATGGACCGGGGCAATCGGCGCAGATGCAGACCACCTCAAAGTACCGGAGGATGTTGATGTTACCGCGGCAGTGGGCTTCACGTTCTTCACCATCGACCCGTCGGACGATGTGGACCAGCAAGCGGATGACTATGACGAAACAAAACTACGAGCCGCCTTCGCTGAAAATCGTGGGGATGCACCCTGGTTCGATGACTACCTCGGCAAGACAGTCAAACTTGGAACCGGCACCGTTGTTTCACTCGATGAAGAGGCCTGCATGCGGGCTGCTGTCAAATACGGGAGGGCCATCACAAGGGCACTGAAACTGGGCGACTATATCAAAACAGTCAATGAAACGGCGGGAAATGATTACGAGATCGAACTCTCGGTCGATGAAACGGATCAGCCCACCACTTTGGCTGAGCATTACATCATTGCAGATCAATGTCTCAACGGCGGAATGAAATTAGTCAGCCTCGCACCGCGTTTTATCGGTGATTTCGAGAAAGGGATCGATTTCATTGGTGATTTGGACGCACTTCATGCGTCGCTGAAAGACCATGCCGCAGTTGCAGAGACCCTTGGTCCCTATAAACTCAGCCTCCACAGTGGAAGTGACAAGGTTTCGATGTACGGTCTGTTAGCCAATGCGACTCAAGGTCGTTTTCACGTAAAAACCGCTGGCACCAGCTATCTGGAAGCTTTGCGAGTCGTTGCCCGACATGACCCCTCATCATTCCGCGAAATCATTGACTTTTCGCGAGGTCGTTATGAAACCGACAAAGCCACTTACCACGTTTCTGCGACGTTAGCCGACGCGCCCCTAACGAGCGAGGCGGACGACGTTACGCTTGAGAGTGAATACTTGGAAATGTGGAGCGATGTTCCTGTGGGCAAGGGCTTCACCAAACCAGGGCGACAGATCCTTCACTGCACTTTCGGTTCGGTACTCACAGACGAAAAACTTGGCAAGATCGTCCACGACTGTCTCACCAGCCACCCGGACACCTACACGGAGGTGCTTGACGATCACTTCGGCCGACATCTTGACGCGCTCCGCAGTGGCATGGAGTGAGACGTCGTTGACTCAGCGAAGAATCACTTCTCGCCACAACGCTTTTGAGAAAACAGACGTGGCTGTAAAAGACGCACTATGAAGACCAAGCGGCTTGGTAGCGTGCAACGAACCAGTTCTTTTCATATGGAAACAAGAACATGATGACGCACCAAAAATTCGGCAACACCGCTCTCGACATGCCACGTGTCGTCTTCGGTGCAACGTGTTTGGGCAACCTGTTTGTTGCGATGACCGACGAACAGAAGCTGGACCTGATTCGCGAATGGTTCGCACAGATCCCCAAGCCGGTCGCGATTGACACAGCAGGCAAGTACGGCGCGGGACTGTCGCTCGAAGTCCTGGGACGCGATTTGGCTGCACTCGGAATCCAGCCTGATGAAGTGGTCCTCAGCAATAAACTTGCGTGGAGACGTACCCCGCTGGAAGGCAACGAGCCGACATTCGAACCCGGAGTTTGGGTTGACCTGAAACACGACGCGGTCCAGGACATCAGTCACGATGGAATTCTCCGCTGCCACGAAGACGGCTGCCACATGCTTGGTGATTACAAGCCACAATTGGTAAGCGTTCACGACCCCGATGAATACCTTGCGGCCGCAAAAAATGCAGACGAGCGGACCCGGCGACTCAGTGATATCTGTAGTGCCTACAGAGCATTGGAAGAATTGCGGGACGCGGGAGAAGTCGCGGGAGTTGGAATTGGGGCACAAGATTGGCGTATGCTTCGTGA
>JAAHTH010001315.1_pt1 | contig 22160 bp, 20 predicted proteins | sample 6116091 | NCBI WGS metagenome assembly JAAHTH01 (sample SAMN13939990, study PRJNA603662) | sponge metagenome | isolation source: marine sponge | host: Mycale hentscheli | place: New Zealand | collected 2006 | reverse complement strand
CTACATTCTCTCTGCCTGGAATGTTTTCGAAAGCCTCGTGCAAACTTGCTTGGCCAAGGATAGCGATATTGTCTCAGCTTACGTTCAAGCTGCTCAAAAAGTACGCGATAGATTAAAGCGGATGAACATCTGTAGGTTTTGCGTACTTTTTTGAGATCAGAGAAATTCTCACATGCCCAAAGTATACTTCTGCGATATTTTTGCGTGGTGCGCATTCTTGGCATGATCCCTGGCACCGGTTCTGTAAAGACTTTCTTGCATTGCTTGCAGAAGTAACGACGTTTTCTGCCTCTAAAACGAGGAGGCCGCGTGCACCAGTGGTCATGTGAAGAATTTTTAGTTCTGGAAGGGCTACAAACCGTGTAAGTTTAGATTCAGGCATAGTGGTTTCTCCTAGGTTGTTTTTGTTTCATGACTGAATTCTACCTAAGATGATTCGACTATGCTTTTTTTACGCTCCGCCTCCCACCCTTAACCGTGAAGAGCCGCATCCCGTTCCGGCGTACCATACGTACGCCTCACGGCTCTCGATGCTTGCCGCCTCGTCTGGGCTGAAGTGTGGAATAGTGGTAAGCGTGAAGAAGCTGAAAAGCCGCCTTTTGCCCCTGTGGGGCGTCGGTATTTCCGTGTCTAACAGGATTCTCACATTGTTTAGCTGTGAAATTACGCTATAGCTGACCTAGAATCTGGGCAATCTGGACACTTGATTCAATAAAAAAATCTTAGGAGTTATAGAAAAATGAGACTGACCCAACTAACCCAACTAAAAATAATGGCTTTAGTGATTCTCTTTGCGAATCCTGCGAGTGCTGTGGCGATGATTAACGGCGCGGGAGCATCGTTTCCATTTCCGGTTTATTCGAAATGGTTTGCTGAATATAACAAGCAAAACCCTGAGGTCCGCATTAACTATCAAAGTATCGGCTCCGGTGGTGGTATTCGACAGCTACTAAAAGGCACTGTAGATTTTGCTGCAAGTGATGCACCAATGAAAAAGAAAGAATTAGCAAAAGCTAAGCACGACGTAATTCACGTGCCAACAGTTCTTGGTGCAGTAACCGTTTCTTATAACGTGGCTGGATTGGAAGCACTTAAGCTTACTGGACCGGTAATTGCGGATATCTTCATGGGTAAAGTTACAAAGTGGAATGACCCAAAAGTTGCTGAACTGAACAAAGGAGCAAAACTGCCGAACGCTTCAATCATAACGGTTCACCGTGCGGACCGATCTGGAACGACATCTGTGTTTACCGATTTTCTGACAAAGATTTCCCCTGAGTGGAAAGAAAATCTGGGTAAAGGCAAGGCGATTAAGTGGCCCGGTGGTTTGGGAGCAAAAGGTAACGAAGGTGTCGCTGGTTTGATTTCCAATACTCCAAATTCAATTGGTTATATTGAGCTTGTCTATGCCTTGACTAATAATATTAAAACTGCCGGCGTAAAGAATAAAGAAGGTGAGTTTGTTCAGCCTTCAGCTGAAGCGGTATCTAAAGCAGCGGCTGGTGTTGTTCAAGAAATGGTTAAGAATAACTTCAAACTATCAATCACAGATACAGCTGGTAAGGGAGCGTACCCAATCTCTACGTTCACTTGGTTATTAGTATACGAAAAAATGCCTAAGGATACTGGCGCGAAGATTCAGAAATTCATTAATTGGGCTCTTAGCGATGAGGGGCAGAAGCTTGCGACTCAGTTAAAGTATGCACCGCTTCCGAAGTCTTTACGTAAGCCAGTATTGTCAAAAGTAAATGGGATTGCACTAATTCACTAGGTGGTTCATAGTGGAGCAAAAGTGGATAGCTTTAGCAAAATACAAATGACGGTATTGTCGATGTTTTCCACCAATGGGAGAGGGCGTCGTCGTGAAATCCACTTTGCTGATCGAGTGTTTTATTACCTCCTGAAGGCTATCGGTGTAGGTATTCTCTTGCTCTGCGCATCCCTAATTATCTTTTTGTACAAAGCAGCTGAACCGGCGATCGCGGAGTTTGGCTGGGATTTCTTTATTACGAATGAATGGGATCCAGAGGCACAGGAATATGGAGCACTCGCATTTATTTGGGGGACGGTGGTATCCTCATTTATCGCGCTCCTTATTTCTGTTCCGGTTTCTGTGGGTGCAGCATTATTTCTCACAGAGCTTTCTCCCAAGTGGTTAAAAGCGCCAGTAGGCTTTTTAGTAGAAATGCTTGCAGCGATTCCTTCAGTGGTCTACGGCCTCTGGGGGATTTTCTTATTAGCGCCATTTGTGCGCGATTATATTCAGCCGATTCTTGGCAACGGGTTTGGTTTTCTTCCATTTTTCCAGGGTCCACCACTAGGTGTGGGTATGCTGACTGCGGGAATTATTCTTGCAATTATGATTACGCCGACGATCACAGCAATTTCTCGAGAAGTATTTCGCTCGATTCCGGACCTACTCAGAGAAGGTGCATTAGCACTTGGTGCCACACGCTGGGAGATGATTAAGGTTGCAGTTTTAAAGACGGGTGTGTCTGGTATCGTAGGTGCTGTAATCCTCGGTTTAGGCCGCGCCCTGGGCGAGACCATGGCTGTTGCCATGGTTATTGGCAATCGCGCTGAAATTTCGCTTTCTGTTTTTGAACCAGCGGCCACTATGGCGTCTGTCATTGCCAACGAATATGCGGAAGCAAATGACGACATAGACTTAGCTTCCTTAGCAGCTGTTGGCTTTGCTCTTTTCTTTGTTTCCTTAATCATTAATACAATCGCACGTTTCATTATCTGGCGTGTAGAGAGCAAGAGTAAGGGCTAGTTCATGGTAGCAGCAACCCCATTAACTGTCACAACCGCTGTAAAACAAGAATTTGGCTTTCGAGTAAGTGATTTTCGTCGATTTCGTTCGACTGCAATGCTCGCAACGATTTGGGGGTTTTCTTTAGCCGCTATTATTCCCCTTCTATTTGTTTTTTATTTTGTGACGTCGAAAGGTGTCGGCGGCCTGAATTGGGATTTTTTCACTGCTTTGCCTGCACCGGTCGGACAAGAGGGTGGCGGTATGGCCAATGCTATCTGGGGCTCTTTAATGATCGTCGGTATGGCAGCTTGTATTGGAGTACCCGTAGGTGTTTTAACAGGTGTGTTTCTGTCGGAGTTTGGTGAAGGAAAATTTGCGGCAACTCTACGATTCACTGTAGACTTGATGACCTCTGTCCCTAGTATTATCTTAGGTCTCTTTATTTACACAATTCTGGTAGTGCCGATGAATGGGTTTTCCGCCTATGCGGGGGCAGTTGCTCTTGCAGTGATTATGTTTCCAATTGTGGCAAAGACAACAGAAGAAGTTTTGAAACTTATCCCGGATCATATTCGTGAAGCTGGCTTAGCTTTAGGGATCCCTCGCTGGAAAGTGATTATCTCCATTGTACTTAAAGGCTCTGTTGGTCCTGTTGCGACGGGAGTCATTCTAGCTGTAGCGCGGGTAATGGGTGAAACAGCTCCGCTACTATTTACAGCTTTTGGTAACTCGTTTTGGTCTGAGAGCCCGTCACAACCGACGGCGACACTACCAGTTGCTATTTACCAGTATGCAATTAGTCCCTTTAAGCAGTGGCATGAACAAGCTTGGGCTGGTGCATTAGTACTAGTAATGATCGTATTCTTTGCGAATTTAATTACACGAGTGATTATGCGTGGTAGTGGAGTGAAGCGGAGCCGCTAGGAATGGACAAACCATGCAAGTGAAAACAAGTAAAGCAAGTAAAACAACAACAGCAGCAAATAGTTTGGAATCTGATAATTCGGAATCTAAAACAATTCTGACGATTCGAGACCTCAATGCCTATTTTGGTGACTTCCATGCCGTAAAGAATGTAAATATGGATGTCGATGCTAATGAAGTCGTCGCGCTAATTGGCCCATCCGGTTGTGGTAAATCAACTTATATTCGTACTCTGAACCGTCTGCATGAAGAGATTGACGGAGCCACCGTTAGCGGAGAGGTTGTGCTGAATGGAGAAAATATTTATGCCGGTCATGCAGATCCAGTTTCTATTCGCACAAAAGTAGGAATGGTTTTTCAAAAGCCAAATCCATTTCCATCAATGACGATTTTTGATAATGTAGTAGCGGGCCTAAAGCTTGCGGGCATTCGCAAGCGTTCTGTGTTGGAGGAGACGGTTGAGCGATGTTTGAAGCAAGCGGCACTCTGGGACGAAGTAAAGGATAAGCTCAAAGAGCCAGGCATGTCTCTTTCTGGCGGTCAGCAGCAGCGCCTTTGTATCGCTCGCACATTGGCTGTGAATCCGCCAGTTGTATTGATGGACGAGCCGACTTCAGCGCTAGACCCAATTTCAACATCCAAGATTGAAGAGCTAATTACGGAGCTTAAGACGCAAGTTACAGTGATTATTGTAACACACAATATGCAACAGGCGTCCCGTATTTCAGACCGCACCGCCTTCTTCTACCTAGGCGAGCTTATCGAGTATGATGAAACAAAGCAGATCTTTATGGATCCGAAGGAAGATCGCACGGAGCGCTATATTTCGGGACGTTTCGGCTAAATTAAATTATTTTCAATTCGTCAACCCACAGGAGCAGGATGTGCCCACCCATTTACACTTTACTCTATCTTCGTCAAATCTCATTCGTTTTTACCCTAAGCAACTTCTTCAACATCTATCTTTACTTTCAATCCAAAAGGAGCCAGAAACTTATCAAGAGTTTCCACTTTTGGAGTGGCCTCTTGTGACAAAATTCTGGATACGCTTGATCTTTCCATTTTCACCAGTTTTGCAAACTCAGTCACGCCCATTTTGGCAATAACATATTTTAGAGCTTCAAATAGCTCCATGCCAGGTTCGTCATCTATGGTTTCCATGATTGATAGCAAGAAACCTCCGCGATACTCAGCATTTCGCAACTGCTCTGAGATATGTTCATCATAATCAATTGATCTACGCATTGTATTCACTCCTATATTTTTTGGCCCTTTTAATATCTCGCTTTTGATTTGATTTATCTCCACCAACCAAAAGTAGAATTATGACATTTTTTATCTCCGCAAAGTACACGCGATACCCCCTCTTTCCATTGAGCAGAGTGTACGATTCAATCCTTTTCAAAGCTGCCTCCTTATTCGTAACACGAATGTTACGAAAGATCAAGTCTGTTTTTCCTCATCATTTCAACCACAACAAAGCGGGCTGTGAGCTTGCAGCTCGCCTGTCTAAACTCATGCACTTAAGAGCATAGTTTTGTGTGAATTTTAAGAAGTTCTGAAATTCAGGAGCCAGCATAAAACCAGAAACATTCAACTCCAATCGTCGCCATAGAAATCGGACCTCAGAAGACATCGAAAAAAGAATCATTAAATTTTCTCTTGAAAGCCCCCACCTCAGTCAAGCAGAGATTTCCAAGCATGTTAAGAAGCGCTTTAAAATTGAAATTAGTGCAGGTGGGATTCGCAATATTTGGCTTCGCTATGAGATATAAACGATGAAACTTACTCCTTGTACTCCTGCCCACGATTGAAATTCCCGATGACGTATGTTTTATCCTTGCCGCACTCTAACGAATCAGAGTTTGGGTTAGAAAGCGTTTTTTTGGTCCAATAGAGGAAGTCTCTGACGTTGCTGGCAGAAAACCACTTACTACTGTTAGTGCTCTTTAGCCCTCCCGCTGAGTACAGGCTAGCGCCAGTTACTACGAAGGGTTGCATACGGTTGACCGTATGTACCCCCATCATGTCTGCCTTGAATCATCTTTCCCTTGGTGGCTCGTAGACGGTTCCAGCGAATATTAATAACAATAGAGGTTTAACGTCTAGGTGTTGGGATTAAGCTTCGTGTAGAGAGTTATGCGCTGACGAGCGGTACCGTCACTCGCTAGCTCAAGGTCGTTCTAGGCAAACATGCCTCGGTACACTCCGCTACTAGAACCTGCTGTTAGACAGGGGCGTGCGCCCAAAGGGTCACAATATTCGTGACCAACGCTAGTTGTGGCGTTATTAGTTCAAGGAAAGTGCTCAAGCTACCGAACTAATTTGGTGGCTTGCGCTGGCCGTGGATCGTTAGTACAAACAAGAGATAAAGATGCAGTACGATCCAAATCAATTCGAAGAAAAATGGCAAAAAGAGTGGATGAGCGCCAAGGTCTATCGCACTCCTGCGACGATCGAGGAGCTTGGTGATAAGCCAAAGGTATATGTTCTCGACATGTTCCCTTACCCGTCTGGTGCCGGGCTGCATGTAGGCCATCCGGAGGGCTATACGGCTACTGATATTATCTGCCGTTTTAAGCGAGCCAAGGGGCATAATGTGCTCCACCCAATGGGCTGGGATGCCTTTGGGCTCAACGCAGAACGAGCCGCAGTACGGGAAGATATTCATCCAGCAAAGATTACAGTTCGCAATATCAATACTTTTCGCCAGCAATTGCAGCGCCTTGGTTTCTCCTATGATTGGGATCGTGAAGTCTCCACAATAGATGTGGACTACTATAAATGGACCCAGTGGATTTTTTTAAAGCTCTATGAAAAGGGCTTGGCGTATCTTGCTGAAGTGCCAGTAAACTGGTGTCCAGCGCTTAGCACTGTGTTGGCTAATGAAGAGGTCAAAGATGGAAAGTATGTAGAGACTGGTGATTTAGTCGAGCGCCGCAATATGAAGCAGTGGATGTTGAAGATTACGGAATATGGCGATCGTTTGCTCGACGACCTGGACGGCTTGGACTGGCCGGAATCAGTGAAAGAAATGCAGCGCAACTGGATTGGCAGGTCGGAAGGTGCTCGCATTCACTTTAAGAGTCTAGCCAATAGAAATATGACTTTTGAGGTTTATACAACTCGACCGGACACGCTATTTGGTGCGACTTATTGTGTGTTGGCGCCGGAACATCCGCTCGTAGAGATGATTACGTCAGACGAGCAGAAATCGGTAGTGGAAGACTACGTGAATGCAGCGAAGCACAAGTCAGACATGGACCGTACCAACGATCAGACAGAAAAGACGGGAGTTTTCACTGGCGCTTTTGCAATAAATCCGGTGAACGGCAAAGAGATTCCAATTTGGGTGGCCGATTATGTTCTTATTTCTTACGGAACTGGTGCGATCATGGCCGTGCCTGGCCATGACGAACGAGACCACGACTTCGCTACGAAATTTAAAATTCCAATTTTGGAAGTGGTGAGTGGCGGAAACAAGCCAATTGAGGAAGAGGCTTTTACGGATAGTATTAACGGCAAACTAGTCAATTCTGATTTTTTAAATGGAATGAAGATGCCAGAAGCGAAGGCGAAGATTATCGGTTGGCTTGAAAAGAAAAAGATTGGTGAGGCGGAAACTCAATATAAACTCCGTGACTGGTTGTTTTCCCGCCAGCGCTATTGGGGTGAACCGTTTCCAGTCGTGCATTTTGAGGACGGCACAGTAGACGTGTTGCCTGAATCTGCTCTTCCTGTGGAGCATCCAAATGTAGATGAGTTTAAGCCAACAGCCGACGGAAAGCCACCATTAGCTCGCGCTGGCGATGATTGGTTGATGGTCGAATTGCCTGATGGCCGAAAGGGCGTGCGAGAAACAAATACAATGCCACAATGGGCAGGTTCCTGTTGGTATTATTTGCGCTATATTGATCCAAAGAACTCAGAAGAACTCGTCAATAAGGAGCTAGAAAAATATTGGATGCCTGTCGATCTCTATGTTGGTGGCGTAGAGCATGCAGTTTTGCATCTATTGTATGCGAGATTTTGGCATAAAGTCCTGTATGACTTGGGCTATGTCTCAAGGAAAGAACCATTCCAGAAGCTTTACAATCAGGGGATGATTCTCGCATTTTCTTACAAGAATAAGGCAGGGAAATATTTTCATCCTTCTGAGGTAAATACAGAAGGTAAAACTCCTGTGCATAAAAAATCTGGTGAGGAGTTAGTCGAGCAGATTGAAAAAATGTCTAAATCTAAACTTAATGTGGTGAACCCAAATGATGTAGTGGCTGAGTATGGAGCAGATTCTTTGCGTCTATACGAAATGTTTATGGGACCTCTCGATCAGGTTAAGCCCTGGAAAACGGATTCCGTCGATGGCGTTTATCGCTTCTTAGCCCGAGTTTGGCGCCTTATTGTTAATGAAGATTCTGGAGGGTTTAACTCTAAGCTCACGGACGCTCCTGGTTCGAGTGAACCTGCGCTTTGGAAGACTTTGCATAAGACTATTCAGAAGGTGGAACAGGATATTGAATCGATGAGCTTCAATACGGCGATTTCACAAATGATGATCTTCACCAATGAAGCCACAAAATCGTCGACGATGCCGCGGGAAACAATTGAACTATTTTTGCAAACCTTGAGTCCATTTGCTCCACACGTAGCTGAAGAGCTTTGGCATCGCCTTGGGAAAGAAGGCTTTGTAGTGCAGCAGCCATGGCCGGAATACGACGAATCGCTGCTTCAGGAAAGTGAGCTAGTTGTCGTTGTGATGGTGAATGGGAAACGCCGCGATGAGATGCATGTGCCCTCTGGGACAAAAAAAAATGACTTAGAGACAAATGCAAAAGAGTTGAAGAAAATCGCACCGTACTTGGAAGGTAAGACGTTACAAAAGACAATTGTAGTACCCAATAAATTGGTAAATTTCGTCGTCAAATAAAATACTTAGGATAGGGTTAATTAAGGATCCATCATGGTCGATAAACGCATTCAGATTATCGAAGATGAAGAAGACATCGTCGAACTACTTCGTTACAATCTACAAAAAAATGACTACGATACCTTCGTTGCCATGAGTGGTGAGGAGGGGATAGAGGCAGTCCATCAAAATCAACCAGATTTAATTCTTTTGGATTTGATGCTTCCAGGAGTGAGTGGTTTAGAGGTTTGTAAGGTTCTTAAGAATAACGAGGATACTCGTCAGACTCCGATCATTATGGTCTCGGCCAAAGGTGAAGAAAAGGACATCGTCACTGGCCTTGAGATGGGTGCAGACGACTATATCACGAAGCCATTTTCACCAAAAATTCTGATAGCTCGCGTGGAAGCCGTTCTTCGTCGAGGAGTTCTGGAAGCTGAAGTTGACACGAACGTTGACGCGTCAATAGAAGCTCGAGGTATTTGGATTCATCCTGGTAAATGTGAAGCCAAAGTAAATGATAAAATGGTCGACCTTAGTCGTACCGAGTTCCAAGTACTACACCTCTTATTGCGACGTCGCGGCTGGGTTTTCACTCGCTCGCAAATTGTGGAAGAGGTGCAAGGCCCAAATTACCCTGTGACCGACCGTGCAGTTGACGTGCAGATTGTTGGTCTTCGCAAGAAGCTGGGCAAGTCTGGTAACTTGATTGAGACTGTGCGTGGCGTGGGTTATCGCTTCAAAGAGTAAAAGCAAGAGTTTACAGTTATGTCAAAACATAGGATACATGGGATACATAGGGCGCGTAAGAAATTATTTTGGCAGCTTTATCCCTCCTACCTATGGATTGCTCTATTTGCGCTGGCCATCATTGTGGTGTTTGCTTGCGCGTCTTTTCGGACCTTTTTTTACGAGAAGACAGTTTCTGACCTACAAGCTCGCGCTCAGTTAATTGCCCGTGAAGTATCCAGCTATCTTCGCCAGGGGAGAGTCTCTGAAATCGACACTCTCGTTAAGGATTTAGGGAAGCGGGTGAATACGCATATTACGATCACTCTTGGGAACGGTCGCGTGATTGGAGATACTGAGTCTAGTTCATCTAGCGAGGAGCTCATCTATGCCACTGTTCCTGTGAAGGATGAGATTGGCAATCGCATTGTTGTGCGTGTGGCGATACCAGTGACTTTTATTCAAAATGCACTTTGGACTATTTATTTAGAAGTGATGCTTGGTGGACTCTTGCTCGTCTTTCTAGTCGCGATTGTTTCTTGGTTCTATTCCCGAAAAATTGCCCATCCGCTAGAGGCCATGCGAATTCAGGCGGAAGCTATTGCAAAGGGAGATTTCTCTTCTATGCCTAGACTCGCCTCGCCGGCAGCCTTTGAAATTGAGTCCCTTGCCCGAGCCATTAACGAAATGGCCACTCAACTAAATAGTCGAATGAGCACGATCACGGATCAAAAAAATGAGCAGCTAGCAGTGCTATCTTCCATGATTGAAGGTGTAGTGGCAGTTGATCGGAATCGTCGAATTATCAACATGAATCGCGCGGCTGCAGAAATGCTTGATGTGGATGCGGAGTGGGCGAAGGAAAAACTTGTAGAGGAAGTAATTCGCATTCCGGAACTGCAGCGATTTATATATAAAATGTCGAATGTTGGCGCTGCGATCGAAGAAGAGCTGACTGTGGAGCGCGATCATGGCGATCGGCATTGGCAGTTACATGGCACGGCTCTACGGAGTTCAGATGATAATGAAATTGGTGGCTTACTGGTGCTCAACGATATTTCACGGATGCGGAAGCTCGAAGCCCATCGCCGAGATTTTGTAGCAAACGTATCCCATGAATTACGAACACCGCTGACTTCGATCAAAGGCTTTCTAGAAACACTGCTCGATGGGGCAGTGGAAGATGGGGAGAACGCACGTCATTTCCTTGGAATTGCTCAGAAACATGCAGACCGATTGAATGCAATTATTGAAGACTTGCTAAAACTTTCTCGTTTAGAAAAGGAAGCGGAAGAGAGTGAGATTCCGCTGGAGTCGGGCAACGTTCGGAAGGTGCTGGAAGAAGCGCTTCAAATGTGTCAGCGTAAGGCAGAGCAAAAGAATATCACGGTGGAACTCGATTGCCATTTCTCTCTGCATGCACTGATGAATGCACCCTTGCTTGAGCAAGCTGTGGTCAATTTGATCGATAATGCGATCAAATATAGTGATGAGGGGAAGACAATCGTCATTCAGGCCTCGCAGAAGGACAATGAAGTAACGGTTTCGGTGAAAGACGAGGGGCATGGAATTGAGGAGAGACATCTCAAACGCCTGTTTGAGCGCTTCTATCGAGTAGATAAGGCACGGTCGCGGGCGGTTGGAGGCACGGGCCTTGGACTATCGATTGTAAAACACGTGGCTCTTGCTCATAAAGGGGCGGCAGAGGTTGATTCCGAGATCGGTGTGGGCTCCACGTTTACCCTCCGATTGCAAAGCGTCTGATAGTTTATTGTTGTGGGCGGAAAGCGCTTGAATTCGAGCTGGCTAGCCGCTAGGCTCAGTCCATGGCTAGACATTTAGAGACAGAGCTGGATTCCTTGAAACGTAAACTACTTGCGCTCTCGGCGATTGTAGAGGAGAACGTTGGTCGTTCCGTGCGTGCCCTGGGGCGCCGGGATGAACAGCTAGCCAAGGAGCTGATCGAGTCCGATCGTGAAATCGATTTGATTGAAGTCGAACTGGAAGAGGATTGCCTTAAAATTCTTGCGCTCCACCAACCAGTTGCGCTTGATCTACGTGTGGTGATTGCTGCCCTAAAGATTAATAACGACCTGGAACGAATTGGTGACCTCGCAGTCAATATTGCTCGCCGAGCGATTGACCTTGCGAAGTTTAAGCCGATTGAAGCACCTTTCGACTATGAGACCATGGCCAAGCGAACGCGGGCTATGCTTCGTAAGGCACTCGATTCCTTGATCGACATGGATTTAGAGGCCGCCTATGAAGTTTCACGCATGGATGATGAAGTTGATGAAATCAATAAAAGTATGTACGGTAAAGTGTTTGAAAAAATTCGTGAGAATTCTGATGATGTTGAGACTCTCATTCTCTACCTATCCGCTTCTCGGCATCTAGAGCGGATCGCTGATTACGCGACTAATATTGCAGAAGACGTAATTTACATGATTGACGGAGCAATCGTTCGCCATCAGCCTCAGGCATAGAATAGTCGTCTAACAAGGGTTTTGAACTATTTGGAAACGTCATGGTGTTCTAGCAATTTCAACACCTTTTTGGATTAATGCTTGCAAGCTATTTGGTTGATCTGGGCGCGTATCCATTAACATCTCTTTTAGGCTCTTAAGATATGGAGTCTTGTCAATTGGCAAACTCAACTGTTGCACGCCAATTTCGAGTGCTTCAAGTGCTATGAGCCATTCCTTTTGATGACGTTTTTTCACCGCCTGTGCGACGTTTTGGAGAGCTTTAATGTGATCAGCTTTATGCTTCTCTATATATTTATCGCTTCGGATATTGCGAAGGGCTGCATATAAATCGAAGAGGTGAGTCTCTTCATCCGTAAACGGACTAACACGGCCTGGGCGAGTCGAGCCCTTGCCCACATTATACTCGCCGAAATCTTCACGATTCGCTGGTCCGCCATGCACGGAAGTAATCATCTCACCTACCGCCATATCAAAGTCACCCCACTCTGGTTGGAAGTAAATTTTCTCGCCGCGCTGTACGGTGCAGCCGCGCCAAGTAATGAAAAGAACATTGCCGCCTTCGCGTTTCCACCCTGCAACCGTACCGATCACAGTAAAACCAGACACAAATTCAAGGCGGCAGCGTCGTCCGCGTTGAATTCCGATTTTGCGTAGGTCTTCATCGGAGGCTTTAGCGCCTGGAATACTAGTTAATCCTTTCCAGCGACCAAACGGAGCAGAAAAACCTTTCGGATGTCGACTACGACCATGGCCAAGGAGTTGGCGAGTGTTATGCGCTAATTGCACTGGACCTGTAAGCTTTAAAAATTCTAGTTTACCGTCGGAGCTCAGTTCGTATTCAGCAATTTGTCCAGAGATTTCAATTCCAGAGTCCATAATTACTGTATTTATAGATTGAGAAATTTCAGCTTTCTTAAGGCCGTCTATGCCCCCTCGACGGAAAGAAAGTGTCTTTTCAAACTCTTCCAAAACCTCTGTCAATTGTCCTAGGTCTTTGGCCACATAAAGCTGCGGTTGTTGCTTTGTAATATCAAAATTCTGTTCCACGCATTCAATCGATAGAGGAATTTTTTTCACTCGGTCTGAAAGGCAGTTCTGACTTTCACCAACAGAGGATAAAAGCCCTGCTCCATAAATGAGTGGGTCTTCAATTGGACCAACCAGACCATATTCTACAGTCCACCAAGCCATGCGACCGACCTTGGCCGCTTCCGAAGTGTGCGTAAGCGATTTTACCGCTGCTTGAAAGCGTTCTTCGGCTCGTGCTGCTTCAGTCAGGTCTGTGTCTGGATTTTCTTTGATGTCTGATAGGTAGCGAATCGCTTCATATAGGTTGATGTCTTCCGTAGAAAAGATCGCTTTCTTTGCCATCTGTGCATAGCGCTTTAAATAGGTGCGGTAATCTGGATCGGCAATAATAGGGGCATGTCCTGCCGATTCATGGACGATATCCGGGGCCGGAGTATATTCAATATGCTCTGCTGTTCGCATATCGGCGGCGATAGCCAAAATGCCCAAAGCTTGGAACTCTAGAAAAGCAGCTGGTGGAATAAAGCCGTTTACTGTGACCGCGCCCCAGCCATATTGGTGAAGCTTCTCATCCATTTCTGAAACTCGTGGAATGCGATCAATAGGGATGCCCGTCTGGTGGAGGCCTTCTTCATAGATCGACACTGCGTGCTTGCGAAAAAACTCTCGGTTCTGACGCATGATGAAACGCCACGCAGCATGATCACGGGTTGTATAAGCCTCATAATCTTGGTCGCAGCAATATTTTTTCAAATATGGCGGTAGATTGTCGTATGTCGTAAGGTCAGTGTATGTCGTAGCCATAGGTGCTTTCCTCAGTTGTCGATAGCTGTTGGCGAGTTTACCTAATTCTTTCAGTCGATTAAAGTATAAATATTCCATAGCTGGTAATTTAGCTAGGAAAGGCGCTTAGAATCCGCCTCTGCGAGCATTCTCTCCACCTCAGCACGCAGATCTTCAGTGCTGACACTCTCTGCTGGAATTCTGTTGCCCACGTGCAATCGAACGTGCCCCAAGAACTTACCGGGGAATCGCCGCCATAAAGGGATTGGGTTGCGGGAAAATAGGCTTTTCCACATTCCAGAAAGCGCTATGGGAATAACAGGCGCTCCAGTCTTCTCTATTATCCGCTCCACACCTGGGCGAAAAATTCCAATTTCACCGTCGGGACTCAAGGTTCCCTCCGGGAATATGCAAAGCAGCTCTCCTCGATTGAGCGTATCCTCTGCTTCCTGTAGTGCTTTCATTAGAATTTCAGGGTTCTCTTTTTTTGGAGCAATAGGAATGACATCAGCTAATTTAAAAAGCCAGCCAGAAAACGGAATATGCATAAAGCGATAGTGCATGATAAATCGAATTGGTCGTCGGGAGGTAGATTGAATGATTAGCCAGTCTACGAAAGTGACATGGTTACAAGCCAGAACGGCAGCGCCCTCTGAGGGAATAAAGTCCTTTCCCTCATAGCGTACGCGATACAAAATTTTGGATAGGGTCCAAACACAAAAACGTAAAGTAAATTCTGGAATGATTAGAAAAATATAAACCCCAACAACAAGGTTTAGCACTCCGTAGAGCAGAAAAATTTGCGGGATTGTTAAACCAACTTCAAAGAGAACCATCAGCAATACAGCGGAAGCCACCATCCCGAGGGCACCCATGATGTTATTGCCAGCAATAATTCGAGCGACTTCATTACTATTTGATCGTTCTTGAATTAAAGTCATTAATGGAAGCATAAAGAGCCCTGCGCTTAGAGATAGAAAAAACAGATCAAGGGCTATTCTCCAAGCAAAGCTTTGGCTAAGGAACTGACTAATACCCATCCCATCGTTGCCATCCTGTAATTCAGGAACCATAATCGAAAAACTGGCTATGAATAAATCAATCGAGGCAATGGTCATCCCAAGGGAACCAAGTGGAACAAGCCCAATTTCTAATTGGTTTCCAGAAAGTCGATCACAGAGCATGGAGCCAGCTCCAACTCCAATCGAGAATAGGGTAAGGAAAAGGGTAATTACATGTTCATTGCCGCCAAGGTATTCCTTTCCAAAAATTGGGAGCGTGGATAATATCGCTGAACCAAAAAACCAAAACCAAGTCATTCCTAGAATAGACAAAAAAACAGATCTATTTCGACTCAGCAAACGAATCATTTCAATTGTTGGTCGCATTGGGTCTAATGAGACTTTTACGTCTGGGAAGTTGGGTACCGCTTGAACATATCGAGAGGCTACAATTCCAAGAGCGGCAAAAAAGATAACTCCGGTGGAAGCTAAGTATTCTCCATATCCGTCCAGTGCGACTGCAATTCCACCGAGGCTGGTTCCTAGAAGTATTGCGATGAAAGTGCCCATTTGAAATACGGCGTTTGCGCTTACAAGCTCTGCCTCATTCATCAATTGAGGCAAATAAGAATATTTAATTGGAGCAAAGAATGCTGATTGAGCGCCCATCAAGAACAATACTAAGAGAAGAAATGAGGGCGAATTGGTAAGGAAGCCTACCACTGCGACACTCATGATACAGAGTTCGGAAATTTTTATTAGACGAACGAGTTTGCTCTTTTCAAAGCGATCTGAAATTTGTCCTGCTACAGCGGAAAAAATAAAGAATGGTAAAATAAAGATTCCGCCGCACATTGCAACGAGTTGTTCCGTATTCAGTCCTAGCAAAGACACGGATCGAAATGTTATCAGAATGATTAGGGCGTTTTTAAAAAAATTGTCGTTGAATGCCCCAAGGAACTGGGTCCAGAATAGAGGCCAGAACTGCTCACGATTCGTTATTTTTTTCACAATCCACTATTTCTACCATTGGGTAGGATTACTATGCAGCTTTGTTTTTTGCAATTTTTTTTTTAAGTTTTACCCTTTGCAGTTTTTTCTTTGTTGCCTTTGGTTTTCTTAGTTTTTCCCTTCCACGTGCGTGGTTGGTAACCGTACTTCAAACCGAGTATTGGGGTGATCAGCATTTTGGATTTTTTTTGGCAAAGCTCTAGAGTATCTTCAACGATTTCAGCGAGAGAATTTGGCTCAAACGGGTCAGCCTCGCCTTTGCGTGAGTAGCTTTTCAAAGACTTAACGATTCTCGCAATTCGAATTACAGTCTTTTGAATTTTTTTGCACATTTTTCGACTTTTTCTTTACTGCCAATATGTTTCTTCCCCAACGATGAGGGAACATTCAAGAGAAGCGTGTATTGCTTCTGATTCAAAAAATGCGCGCGCCTGATAAGTAAAAGAATGCTCTCCAGCATAGACTCAAGGAGTTCCTGCTGTTCCATACCTTGCTGCTCCCTACTCTATTGGCTCATACAAATTTCGCCATAAACCTTCACGCTTGAAATATCGGCAGTATAGGAAGCTGATTTAAGAAGAAAGTGGAGAGAAAGGCTCTCGGCTGAATTAAGTGTGATTACTGAGCGGGCCCTTAGCCTGCAGCAGTTACAATCAGCTCCGGCTGCGACGGCGGCGCAGGAGTGCGCCTTCCAGTTTTCGTTTTTCTTCCTTTAGAATTAATCGAACAACTTTATCCGGATTTAGCTTGTAGACCTCAATTAATTGCTTGAGCGTAGCCAGGGGGGGAGCGCAGAGGCCACGTTCAATGTTGGAGATAAATTGTGGAGAGCTATAGCCCAAACGTGTGGAAATTTCTTTTTGGCTATAATCATTCTTTTCACGGCTGTCTTTCAATAAGTGGCCCAATGTTTTAAACAATTCTCGCTGCATTTTCCAACCTCTCGTTCATATTATAGGGCTAGTAATACCTCTAATGTTGCGCTATGTAAATAGGTCGATTTCGACGATAAAAAGAAATTATCGAAGGTAAATTATTTAGAATAGACGACTCGGAATTTTAAGAACTTGGAGCTCGATCCAAGCGTAGGACAGTTTCCACATGGGTCGTCTGCGGGAACAGGTCAAAACTGTGTACGGAATGTAAATGAAACTCGCCTCCTCTACAAAGCAGGTCTAAATCTCGAGCCAACGTACCTGGATCGCAGGAGATGTAGATAAGCCGCTCGTATTGTTTATTGGAGCACAATTTTTCTATGATTTCTGGGCTGCACCCCTTCCGCGGTGGATCCAAAAACAGAGTCGATTCTGAACGACCCACCAGAGAAAAGTATTCAAATACATCACTTGCCACAAACTCAATATTGTCGACCTGGTTATTGCTAGCAATGACCTTCGCTGCTTCGATGGATTCATTATTGAGCTCAAAGCCAATGCAGGACTTTGCTTTTTGTGCAATTCGACAGCTTAATATACCAATTCCGCAATAGAGATCGGCGGCAGACTGGTCTTTACTAAGTTCGGCCAATTCTATTGCATACTCATAGAGTTCGGAGGCTCCGGCATCGTTCACTTGCAAAAACGTTGAGGGGCCAACTTCAATATCGATACCACTATGCTGGCCTGCTATGGTTTTTTTCCCTTTCAGCAAATGAAAGCTGTCACTAAAAATTCGATTCTTGCGGTCACTGTTGATATTGGCATAAATGGATTCCAGTTTTGGAAACTGCTTAAATAGTTTTCCAGCTAGAATTTGAACCGCATGAGTCAGTTCGGTCACAACTAAGATGAGAAGGAAGGTTTTAGATCCTGGAACTGCACGAATTTGTATATTGCGAAGCAGTCCTCTGCCTGTTTTTTCATTAAACGCCTTTAGTTTTGCCTTGTCTGCGATCCATTTTAGGATTTCTTCGCCGACAGAATTATGGATTAGGCACTTATCAATGGGGACAAAATGGTGAGAGTTTTTCCGGTACATCCCTAGTCGATTGCGGCCTTTCTTATCCTTTCGGTAGGGCATTTGTAGCTTATTGCGGTAGCTAAATTCACTCTTAGATGCAGTAATCCTATAGTCAAAATCGTTAAGGTTTATTTTAGCAATCTTTAAGAATGCATTGCGCACAAGATCTGTCTTGTACTGTAGTTGAGCAGCATAGCTGAGGTGTTGCAAATCACAGCCACCACAATCACCAAAGTGAACACAGGCTGGCTTTGTTCTGTTTGGCGAGGGGGAAAGCGCAGTGATCATGTCATAAACGGAATAGTTCCGCTTCGATTGCAGGAGTTTCGCAGAGACTTTTTCGCCTGGAAGTGCGCCGTTAACAAAGCAAACCTTTCCGTCTGCATCCACCGTGACACCTTGCCCCTGGCTATTCAGGTCTCGAATTTCGAATTTCATTTTATAAAAAATGGGGCACCTTGTCTCGACTATCTTGCAAATCCATGGTCTGCACATACCATGAATTCGTATCGATGGATTGGCCTAAGTGAAGATGAAAATGCAGTGAACCTACACCGTTTCGCCGGTGTAACATCTAGTGATTTGCTCGATATTGCTGAGCTTTCGGAGCCGGAAAAAGGAAGCCTCAAGGTTTGTGCGGCAATTGACGTCGAAACTAGCGGTCTTGATTTTCGTTCCGAAGAGATAATCGAAGTTGGACTGCGGCTTTATTATTTTGAGTCAAGTTGTGGAAAAATTCGTGCCTATGGTGAATCCTATTCAGCTTTGCAAGAGATTGATCGTCCGCTCAATCCAGAGATAGTTCGCTTAACCGGAATTATGGATGAGGACCTTAAGGGACAAGCCATTGATTGGGAGCAAGTGGATTCTCTGCTCAGTCAGGCGGATATTGTTGTGGCTCATAATGCGAATTTTGATCGACCCTTTGTCGAAAAATACTCGGAGGTAGCTAAGCGCGCTCCTTGGGGTTGCTCACTAGATCAGGTGGATTGGAGCTCATGGGGTTTTCCTGTGCGTAAATTGGAAGTCCTGAGTCTCTACCATGGATTTTTCATTCGAGCCCACCGTGCATTAGCCGATGTGGAAGCCCTGATGCATTTACTGCAATTTTTATGTCCAGACAATGAATCCAATACTTATTTTAATTGCTTGCTGGTAGCCGCACGGAAGCCTTTGATTCGCGTGGTGGCTGCGAATTCTCCATTTGAATCTAAGGACCTGCTCAAGCACCGAGGGTATTATTGGGAGCCGAAGGCAAAGTATTGGCATCGAAAAATTTTTAAGGAAGACTGGCAAGTGGAGTTAGAATGGCTCGAGGCAGAGGTTTACTCTGGTGAATTTCGTGGTTACACGCGTGACATCAAACTAAATGAGAATTTTCGTGCTCTCAACTAGGCTTTTTTTTGTCTGAAATCTTAATCGGAATGATTTTTTCAATCTTTGTTTGTTGTAGATAATAAACAAAGATCTCTGATTTCGAAACTTCCGTCAGCTCCCAATAGGAATTCAGCTCAAATGCGACCGTGCCTGCAAATGTCATTTGTGGTGTCATCGGATCCTCCGCATGATAGAGCTCGCCATCCATGATTTCGAGACGAATAAAGCGTGACTTTGTCTTCCGCTCCCGAACGACGGAAAAGCGCAAACGATATTGTACTCGATAAAAAGGGTTATGGTTCTTGATAGAATGTTCCACTGTAATAATACCACGGGTGATATTTGTAATTCCGCTATAGTCGCAGTCCTCTCGGAAGCGAACTTTCGCATCAAATGGGAAAAATGCCCTTTGGTCCGCCTCCTTCTTTTTGGGGCTTGGGACCATTCCAATCATTCGTCGAAACTCTCGTAAATTTAAGCTGCAACGAGTTTCAATCTTCGTTTTTGGTAGGCGCACTTCAGGCATGCTGTTTTGAAAGCGCAATTTATTTTTTCGTTTATGCTTACTTTCGCTACGACCGATTCTAGCAAACGGTGGCAAGAAAATCCTAAGCGACCCTGTAATGGCACGAAACTCGATCGAATTTGAGATTAGATTCATATTAGTTTTTTTCTTATGGGTCGGTTTGAAAATTACGGGGCCTGTATTTTCAGGACCCGTAATTTTAGAGCCAGTGTTTTCAGCTAAGGGTATTTTTTTGGTTATCTTGCTGGATAAGGCTGTGACAGGGAACAGACTCAGTCCTAGGATTGCCATAATTCTTAAGAGCGCTGTAAATCTTAGAGCCACCGAAAATCCTAGAGCCACCGCAAATCTTAGGGTCACCACAAGTCCTATTGCTACATTGGAATTTTTCCTCTTCAATGTCATAGTCATATTGTGGATTATAGCCGAATTTTTTCTCGCTATGCTATACTGCCCGCTGTGAAACGAAAGAAAGAACGGCCTAAAATTCTTTGCTTCTGCTACGGAGTCTCAGAAGCAGATATAATTAAAGTGATTAAAGAAGGCGCTACTACACTTATGGAAGTTCGTCGAAAGACCCAAGCCAATACGGGCTGTGGTGGATGTGGTGAGGACGTGAAGCGACTTATACGTAAACATGTACGGAAACAGACACCGAAACAGACATCGAAACAGGTTTCCAAAGATTCCGGAAATTCTGGAGACCCAGCAGATGGCTAAGGTACTAGTAGTTGGAGGAGCTGGGTATATTGGTTCGCAGACGTCGAAGCATTTACAAAATCAGAATCATGAAATCTTTATCTTTGATAACTTCTCTACGGGCTTTCGAAGCTTGGCAAAATTTGGAGAAATCATTGCAGGCGATATTTGCGATGAGAGCGCCATTGGAGCTTGTGTTGAAAAAATTCAGCCTGATGTGGTGATGCATTTTGCAGCAAACGCCTTGGTTGGCGAATCTGTCGCGAACCCGGCAAAGTACTATCGAAATAATGTTGTCGGAACACTGAATCTCTTGAACGCTATTTGTGAGCATCGTTCTCTCGCTAGGGTTATTTTTTCTTCAACCTGCGCAGTCTATGGAGAGCCGCAATCGGAGTTATCTGAAGAGCATCGCCTGGTGCCAGTGAATCCCTATGGAGAATCAAAACGAGTCATGGAGGAGGCTTTTCATTATTATGGCAAAGCTTATGGAATACGGACTATTTGCTTGCGCTATTTCAATGCAGCTGGAGCAGATCATGATGGAGAGATCGGTGAATTGCACGACCCAGAAACTCACCTGATTCCACGCCTGCTTTTGAAATTGCTTGGTCGATTGCCGGAAAAGGATCAGCTCATGATCTGGGGTGATGATTACGACACTCCAGACGGAACTTGTATACGCGACTATGTACATGTCGAAGATATTGCTAAAGCCCACCGCTTAGCGATGGAGAAATTACTCTCTGGTGGTGAGTCTTCGGTTTATAACTTGGGAACTGCTAGGGGATATTCTGTTCGAGAGGTCATTGCTGCCGTGGAAAAAATTACAAATGAAAAATTAGAATTGCCGACTGGGCCAAGACGTCCAGGTGACCCAGCAAAACTAGTGGCTAGCTATGGCAAGGTGAAGTCCGAATTAGGTTGGGAACCGGAATATGATCTCAAGGTTATCGTCGAAACAGCATGGGCATGGCTGAAGACGCAAAGGGATGCCGACAAGTGAAACAGGCATTCTTTCTAGACCGAGATGGCACGATTAATTTCGATCGAATCTATATTAACTCTCCGGAGTTGATAGAATTGATCCCAGGAGCGGCGAAAGCAGTTCGAAAAATTAAGGATTATGGATATGAGCTAATCGTAGTTACAAATCAATCTGGAGTTGCCCGCGGACTAATTAAGCCAGAGGTATTGCCGCAAGTTCATTGCCGCTTGAATGAGTTACTGGAAGAGGCTGGCTCACCTAGGATTGATTATTTTTTTGTCTGTCCGCATCACCCAGATGATGCTTGTGATTGTCGAAAGCCGAAACAAGGGCTAGTAAATCAAGCGGTGGAGAAACTCGCCCTCGATGTGGACGAGTGTTTCTTTATTGGTGATTCCCATGTGGATGTATTGTGTGGGAAGCGTGCGGGTTGTAAAACTGTTTTGGTGCGTACGGGTAAAGGTAGCGGTATTGAAGAGAAACTGCAAACAGCCACCGACCTTAAAAATGAGCCACCGGATTTTGTGGCAGATAATCTTTTATCGGCAGTGGACTGGGCACTCCGATCGCGTAGCCTTCGCTCTATGTGAGAAAGTTTTATCAGGGGCCCTTTACAAGGATGGAGTTTTAGTAGAAAGTTCATCCAACCAAGAGGGAGTTGCCTAGGCTCTGACCCACAACTTTTGGGCGTATCTCTTTGGGCTGCCTGGAACATCTTAAACATCGACTGGATGTCTTTGTCGCTGATGTTCCATATCCTATTAGAAGCCCGATTTCACGGCATCTACGGCGTCGACTGCACCTAAGCCTCGCGCTCGACGTACTTCTAGTTAGAAGCCCGATTTCACGGCATCTACGGCGTCGACTGCACCAAAGCCTCGCTCGACGTACTTCTAGTACGCCTCGCTACGTCTTTGTCTAGTCTACTTGTATCTACCGCAAACTCTGGCTTCTAAACTATCTAAACCCTCTAAACCATAG